>CESR01169587.1_pt1 | contig 10346 bp, 10 predicted proteins | sample 356351 | NCBI WGS metagenome assembly CESR01 (sample SAMEA2622149, study PRJEB7988) | marine metagenome | isolation source: saline water (ENVO:00002010), including | reverse complement strand
TCACGATTCCCGGACCCGCTCTGCCTGTTTAGCCGTTCTACTGCACCATGTGGACAACTTATGCCGACAGCATTGAAGTGGTGCCATTAACACGCCAACCACATGGAGCGATTTGATGTACGCAGGGGCTTGGTCAAGGAAGTGTCCTCGAAAGGTGGTTTGGGCGAGTTAGCCAAGGAGTTCTTCGAGAGCATACAGCAATCCTCGGAAACCTCATTTCAAGCCTCACATGGGATTATGACCTCAATAGGGGCTAGGTATGAGAATGGCGCACTACTAGTTAATGTGACTAATGTGCCACCAGACTTCGACAACCCTGAGGAAATGAAAGATGCCATGGACGCCAGGAGAAGGTGGACCTCCTTCCTAGACAAGGCAACGGGGTACAGTTCCAAGAAAAGGGGTGACAAGGCGAAGGAGTGGGCCAAGAAAGCGTCAAAGGCCAAGTCTGCGATTTCAGCGAGTAAGCACTTCATGGAAATGTCAGACGACCTCCCTGATGACAAGATCAAACAGGCAAATGACCTAATCCGGGAGATCGAGTCTCTGTTGGATGCCAACGACAATACGAAGGCAGCAGGCCGTGCAGAGAAACTGAACAAGCTGTTCAGCTAGGGGTGGACCTATGTTGCCGGAATCCTCATTGTCCGGTCTCGGTGAACTAGAACGCTCCAGCCTTGAGAGAATGTTCACGGGTTGCGAGGAAGTGATCGGAATCGAGCACCTCGCCTCCATTGTCCGTGGTGGGCCCAGCCACTCTGGAGACAATCAGATCGTTGCATACATCGGTTTGGAACCTAGTGGCTCCGCCCACCTAGGTTGGGTAATATTGGCTGACACGATTCAGAATATGCTTGATGAGGGGGTCAACGTCATCATCCTCTTGGCTGATTGGCATGCTTGGGTCAATGACAAGTTCGACAGGGATATGGACAAGATTGGCTTGGCTGGCGAGTACATGATCGAGGTATTTCGAGCTTTACTAGATAACCCCAGTGAGGGAGATGGGCCGGGCGAACTGCGTTTCATGAAGGCCTCCGAACTCATGGACTCGGGAGCCTACTGGGAGAGGGTCCTACGTTGCTCCAAGAACATGAGCCTATCCAGGGTCCGCAGAACCTTCAGTATAATGGGCCGGGACAAGGACTCATCTGACCACGACCTTTCCGCATTCTTCTACCCAGCTTTGCAGGCCGCGGACATCTTCGAGCTTCACGTCGACATCGCCTTCGGGGGGATGGATCAACGAAAAGCACACATGTACATGCGAGAAGTAGCCGACAGGCATGGGTGGCCGAAAGCCACATGCATCCACACTCCGATGCTTCCCGGACTCAAGGGGAAACACGGACGCATGGACTCATTCGACCACAAGATGTCCAAGTCAGATCCAAACAACGCCATACTTCTCCATGACGGATTGGAAGATCTAAGGAAGAAAATGAAGAAAGCTTACTTGGAGGTTGGAAATGCCGCTTCACCAGTCTTCGAAATCGCCAAACACGTGGTACTGCCCAGACAGGGAGAGATCAAGGTAAATCCTAATCCCGGATACGGGGATCCATCAATTTGGACAGATTTGGATTCCTTCGTGGATGCCGTTGGCAGTGGTGATATCCATCCCTTGGACGCCAAGATGGCAATTGCGGACGGACTATCTGAAATACTCTTGCCAATTTCTGATTATTTTGGGACAGATAGCCAAATTCTCTCATCAATGGCACGAATCACCGACTCGCAGTAGCAGGTTTTCCAATCGGTATTTTCTTCTCTACTCAGGGACAGCACTCATAATCTAGTCCATTTCCGGAAAATCGAGGGATACATGTGTCAGGTGTTGGAATTGACGACATTTCACTTCACTTCCCACGGCTATACTTCGATATGGAGGACTTCGCCAAATTGCGAGGAGCAGATTTTGGGAAGCTGAACAAGGGGTTGGGGCTTTCAGCCATGGCGATTCCGGATGTTCATGAAGATACAGCGACAATGGGTGCCAATGCCGTAGCTAGGTTACTCGATCGCAACTCCCTTCATCCTTCGTCCATCGGCCGGATCTATCTCGGTACAGAATCGGCCCTAGACGGAGCAAAACCCACTGCAACCTACATCATGGATATGCTCGTGCAGAGATATTCCACCAGATTCGGGAGCGAGTGCTTCAGGAATTGTGACGTTGTAGACATGACATTCGCATGCATAGGTGCTGTGGATGCGATGCACAATACGCTCGACTGGGTTGCCCGTGGGGGCGAGGAAAGGGACAGGATCGGCGTAGTGGTTTTTGCTGACAATGCAAAGTACGATCTCGGCTCCTCTGGAGAGTATACTCAAGGGGCCGGTGGGGGCGCAATCCTGATTCGGTATAATCCAAGGTTACTAGAAATTCCCGACATATGGGGCGTTTCAACTATGCCAGTTCATGACTTCTTCAAACCACGCAGGGAGGTAGATACGCGTACGGTTGTAGAAAACGTTCTCGAAGTAGCTAGGGAATCTGGAGAAAGCATTAGGGCGAACCTAGCTGAGAGAATTCTGAAATATCTGCCACGCTCGAGTAAGAAGAACGACGTCCTATTTGAGAATGAGAAGTTAATGATTCACAAGGATACCCCCATTTTTGATGGTCAGTTCTCCAATCGATGCTATTCCGAGTCAGTCAAGCAAGCATTCATCGATTTCCGAGCTCAATCAATCGTTGAAGGCAGGTACGATCCTAGCTCTGATGACATCCTGACCAATCAATGGAGCAGGATCATCGTTCACCTTCCATACGCCTTTCAAGGTAAGCGCATGTTTCCAGACGTTTTCCGTCATGATCGTAGACACCTGCCTCTCTGGGAAAAGGTGACCGAGGAAATCGGCCCAGAACCTCTCCCTTCGGACTTCCCAGACACGCCAGAGGGGCTGGAGGAGTTCGAGAAAGTCAATGACTCCTACAGGAGGCTAATCTCTAAAACCCCGGAGTTCCAATCTTTTGTACATGATAGAATAGAGAAGACTCAACGAGCATCAAGCCTGATTGGAAATCAGTATACTGGCTCAATTTTCCTGGCACTAATGTCTGCAATGGAGTCAGACTACATTGATGGTACTGAGATGGAGGGCCAGAGGATCGGCCTCTGTGGATACGGCTCTGGGGCCAAGGCCAAGGTTTTTGAGGGAATAGTCCAAACTAATTGGCGCGAAATAGCCTCTAGGTTCCATCTATTTGATCGTCTTTCGACCCGTCACGCAATCAACAAGACCGTCTATGAGGCCCTGCATAAGGGCAAACGAAAGCGATCCGTCGTCAAACCAAATGGTGAGTTCGCACTGGTCCGAATAGGGGGAGAAGGCCAGTTAGAGGGACAGCGTAGCTATGAGTGGGTCGAGTAGGCAAACGCATCCGCGGGACTCATTATCTTAGGATCGATCTGACTGAAGAAAGAAACCTCTCAACCTCTTCAATTGTGTTGTAATGAAGGATACCCGCTCTTAGCACTCCCTCTGGTTCCAGACCGAGCGTCTCAGTCAATTCCAGGGCATAGAAGTTCCCAGCCCAGACAAAAACTCCTCGCTCAGCCAACGCCTCACCGATTTCCGACGCGGTTTTCCTCGGATGGGTAAAGGACACTGTAGGAGCTCTCTGGGGGAACTTTTCCCAGTCTGTAATGCCCCAAATCCTGACTCCTTCAATTTCCATAAGGCCCTTAACCATAATTCTGCACAAACCCCTCTCGTATTCCTCGATGGCAGAATAAGCCGCTCGAAGCGCATCCCTCCGGCCCATGTCGGAGTTACCCGCAACCTCCCTCCCTACCCATGCAATGTGCTCGATTGCCGCTATGGTGCCTGCCATCCCCTCATGGCTCTGTGTTCCCGTCATCCATCTGAAGGGAACCTCCTCCGAGGAGACTCTAAGTTTGGCAACAGGCAACTCCTCCATCCTTCTTAACCTCCCCCAAAGCAAGCCCTGGTGGGGGCCAAAGAATTTGTACGGTGAGCACAGGAGATAGTCGCACCCCATTTGCTCAACATCAATTAGATTGTGAGGGGCGTAATGAACAGCATCGACCACCACTTCAGCACCAAAATTGTGTGCACACTCGACAATCCAATTGACGTCGTTGATGGTTCCAGAGAGGTTTGAAGCCGCTCCAACGGCAACCAATACCGTCCGATCATTGATACTCCGTTCAATCGAACCTCTGTCTAAGGTGCAGTCATCGGGGTTAACATCTATTTTCCTAACTTTCGCACCAGACCACTCTGCAGCTAGCACCCATGGTCTAACGTTCCCATCGTGGTCAAGACGTGTCACTACCACTTCGTCCCCCGGACCCCAAGTCCTACCAAGCGCACTCGCAAGCTGGAGGTTCAGGCTAGTCATGTTCTGCCCAAACACCATTTCTCTTGGATCTTGACTACCTACGAAGTCGGCCGCGGCCTCTAGAGCCTGAGCGATTATCAAATCGGTCTCCTTGGAAGTTTCAAAAGACATTCCGACGTTTGCATTATGATCCAAAAGGTATTTGCAAACAGCTCCCGCTACTCTCTTTGGAACCTGGCTACCTCCCGGACCATCGAAGAAGATGGCTTTTTCACCATCCACTTCACGTTCCAGTCCTGGGAATTCAGCTCTGATTTTTCCAATCGGGAAATCACTCAAAGGTACACCTCACTGTGGTGCTATCGCCCTATTGATTACTATCCTCTGAACCTCTTGGGTCCCTTCGTAGATCTGGGTTATCTTGGCATCTCTAAAGAAGCGTTCAACGGGGAAGTCCGTAGTGTAACCGTACCCTCCTAAGATCTGTACCGCTTTCTCGGACACCCACATCGCCGTGTCTCCAGCAAACAGTTTGGCCATGCTCGCCTCCTTTGTGTGCCGATCTCCTCCTCCATGATAGTGCATCTGCTTGGCCCAAGCCGCCTGGTAAACCATCAATCGAGCTGCTTCCGTCCTAGTCGCCATGTCTGCAAGATAGTTGCCCACACTCTGGTGCCCGGCAATCGGCTTTCCGAAGGCTACCCTTTCATGTGCGTAGTTGAGGGCAGACTCATAGGCCCCCTGGGAAATCCCCAGGGCCTGTGCCGCTATGCCAATCCTCGAATTGTCAAGGGCGTTCATCGCTATTGGAAAACCCTCACCCGGTTCCTTGATCACGTTCTCGATGGGAACCTTGCAGTTTTCCAAAACCAGGGAACAAGTGTCGCTAGAGCGGATTCCTAGCTTATCCTCCTTCTTGCCCACCGCGAAGCCCTCGAACCCCTTCTCAACAATGAATGCTGTAGTGCCTCCATGCTTCTTTTGACCGAAATCGGGGTGATCAACATCTTTCGCGAAGAGAATGAAAATCCCAGCACTAGTGCCGTTGGTGACCCACATCTTCTCCCCATTAAGGACGTAGTGCGACCCATCCCCGCTTAGTTTGGCTTTGCATCCGAGTGCTGCTGCGTCGGTACCCGCCCCCGCCTCGGAAAGTGAGTATGCACCAATCTCGTTCCCTGCAAGTCTTGTGAGGTACTTCTCCTTCTGTAGATCGTTTCCGTGTAGTGCTATTGTTTTCGAGCATAGGCCGACGTGTACGCAGAACATCACTGAGAACGAAGGGTCTACTCGTGCAAGCTCCTCTACGATTATTGCCTCAGAAACATCGTCAACTGGGCTGCCACCAAAGCTCTCAGGGATAGTAATTCCTTGGAGTCCGGTCTTTTCACAGAATTTCCCCCATTCTTCTACTGGCGCCCTCTGTTCCTTATCTCTCTCTAAACAAGTGGGAGCCAAGTCTTCCTCAGCGAATCCCCTGACCATTTCGCGAATCATGCCCTGCTCTTCATTCTCCGCAAAATCCATGGCGCCCACTTCACGGGATGCGGGATTCTTTGTTAACTTCTTGTAGCAATCTTTTCGTCCCTAACAATCGAATACTTCAAATCAGAAACTGCACGGCCGCCGGTCGGTATCAAGATGAATAGTGCGGATTGGTATGAATTTAGTGTGGTTCCAGATAGGAAATATACGCTTGACCACCTTTGGGTGCAGGTGCTGGAAGACAAAGCAGAAGAAATAACCCTGAAGGTAGGAGTTAGCGATTTTATTAGGGCAGAATACGGCGATATTCTCAGAGTCGTACTGACCAAACCCGAAGATGACAGCGAGTTCCAATTGGGGGCTGCCGATGGCGATGAGGAGAGAAATGAGGATGGAGCACCCCCCTCGCTTAATTCTAGAGGGGATGAATTAGGTGTCGATGATCTAATGATTACCATTAGGACTGCTGAGGATAGAGTACTGATCAATGCACCATTCCCTCTTAGAATATCCAGCTTGAATGGGGATGTCGAGGACAACCCGGACCTGGTGAACGAAGATGCATACGGCGATGGGTGGTGCATGATCGTCAAGCCGCACGATTGGGATGAGGATATGTATCTCGACGAGACAGAGTACATTGAGTATCTTAATGAGATCGATTAAGGCCAGGATAGGATCGGCCACTTTTCAGGATCGCCTTCTTCCCAGTGGATTTCCTCCAGCATACTCAATATTTCCTCCTTTTCCCCTATGTCTTCCTCAATCTGGCGCCTGTGCAGCCAAGCTTTCAGCCTACCAAGACGAACCCCCCCATCCAAACCCGTTTCCGACGAGAGTAAATTGCCATCCACTAGGGGGGCATTACCTGCTATGAGCGCACCAGTGGAATTCAGAGTTTCCACGAAATCACTCACGTCACGCCCCAATCCTGTAATGTAGGCCAATAAATCGATCTGCCGTTCTCCCGGAAGAGCCGCTCTGAATCTCCTGACGCTTCCCGGGTCATTGGCCAATTCAACGCCCCTGCAATTGTGGAGGAACCCTACTGCAGCAGCTTCATCATTAGAGATTCTAAGCAGACTGCGTAATTCCTCCGCGAGTTCTTTTCCACCCCTATCATCGGCACTGCATAATAGGGCTAAGTTCACCAGACTGCTGTCTGAAAACTCAACTCCTACGTTTAGAGATATTCCAGTAAATATCTCCCTAAAAACCCCGCAATCACCCATTTTATCAACGATTGCACTTACATTTTTCAAGGAAAGTATTCGCGAGATCTCGGACCAGATCCTCTCCTTGGAAACTCTGTCAAGCATCTCGAGGTTGGTTCTTACGGCTTCCTCGAGGCCCTCATCCAAACTTCTTGTCCCCCTCTCCCCCCAGTCTAGGAATCTGAAAGTTCTCAATATCCTTAGGCCATCCTCTCCAATCCTTTCTGATGCGTCCCCCACGGATCGCAGCACACCCTCTTCCAAATCACCAATCCCTCCAAATGGATCAATCAAGCCTCCAGAATCATCTATGGCAATGGCGTTAATGGTAAAATCCCTTCTTGCTAGGTCAGTTTCGATAAGCTCACCAAACTCCACATTGTCTGGCCTTCTGCCGTCCCCGTAACCACCTTCAGTCCTCAGTGTGGTGACTTCCCACATCTTGTCTTCTTCCAGTGGTTCATCTAGCCTAACACGAACCGTGCCGTATATCTCTCCCACCATAATGGATCGTGGGAAAATTTCCGCGACCTCATTTGGCTTCAAAGTCGTCGCGATATCAAGGTCCTCCACCTCAAGTCCCGAGAGTGCATCTCGGACCCAGCCACCGACTATCCAAGCTTGTCCGCTCATTCTTAGCCTTCTAAGGACAATCTGGTCACTCTCCTGAAGTAACTCTAGTAAATCAACCAAATTCGTCCCTCGCGTTTTGCTCCCGTCGGGGGCAGATATATTGAGTCACGGCTCATACGGCCCCTGTGAAGGTCGAATTGGTCCCAATGGAAATCCTCCGCCCCCATGAGAGAACCATTGACAAGAAGGTAGATGAATTGGAAAAGATGACCCATCGTTGGAAAGCCTACGTCCTCCCCCTTGTAGTTGACAGTAACACTGGTGTGATTCTGGATGGGCATCACAGACATCAGGTGGCGTTGCGACTGAATCTCAATTGCCTGCCATGTGTCTTGGTTGACTATCTAGGGGATAATTCGGTGGAATTGGATGTTTGGCCCAATTGTGGCAGGGATTCAATTTCCAAGAACGAGGTCATCCAGGCCGGTTTTGATGGGGAGCTATTGCCTCCCAAGACCAGCCGACACAGACTTTCCGACCACTTGCCTCCAATTTCCATGCCACTAACTAGGTTGCAGTTGCCAGCAGTCAGTAAGACTTAGCAGACTCAGAAATCAAAATCCTTGAGATTTTGGACAGCGACTCGTCTTCAGAGCCAACCAGACCTTCCACTATTTCCAATGTGGATTCGTCAACAGTCCTGCCAATCAAGTCTTCCACTATCCTTGATTTCGTCACATCCGGTCTCTTCGAACCGCAGAGGATTTGGTTACGAATGGTTATGGCACGCTCCGCCCTCTCCCCTCTGAGGAGCCTAATCGCCAAGGCTTCGCTGGCACCATGGACTATCTTCTCAGGCAGCCCCTCGATTAGCCACCAGTTGATTTCCCTCAGAACTTCGGAAAGACTGTTCACCAAACCTCTCGAGTTATCCTCGACCAATTTCAATAGCAATTCCTTTACCTCGTCCCTCTCAGAGCACCTGCCAACGATCAATCCTGCTGCAGCGTCCCTCTTTCTACCTCTACGTCCTCGGGCAATCAGGAACAAGGCGTCAAATATTTCCCCGTTTTCCATCAGCCCGTCTCGGCCTGAAACGACAAGTATTGCCGCGGCCACCACTCTTGGACTTGGGTCTTCCAATCCAATCCTAAGCAGTTTTTCGTCTATATCGGTCATCCTGCCCAGTTGTCTAATTGCCGACTTCCTTACTTCTGCGTCTTCGCTAACAATGGCATCCCCAATCAACTGGCTATCATCGCTCCGTTCCCCCATTAGCCGTGCGTTCCATGCGGCGATCCTAACTACTGAGGATTCGTCATTGCACAAATCAATCAATATGGGATCGCATTCAGTGCTTAGTCTCGAATATGCCGTCGCAAGAACCCTCTGTTCGGGAAATTCCGACTCAGCGAGAAGCTTCACAATTTCGCCATCCCCCACTCCAATCCACTTTCTCACCGCGTCCATGGCCTTCTCCCTGAACCATGGGTCATCGTTTGCCAGGAGGGGTGTGAAACCAACCAGAGACGCAGGATCGTTGACCTCGAACAGCTTTCTAACAGCGCGCCTCCTCTGTCCGTCGTCATCATGGTAAAGACGGGAGACGGCAGGATGCATGCGTTGACCGATTCCTTGACGGGATAGAAATGTTCGTCTGATTAGGGCACTAGATCTTCATGCCCACCAAAAATGTGAGGCGCGTCTTCTTCGGGAGAAACCGGAGTTGCCAGATCAAGTGAAATGTAATCACTGAACAGTGGCCACAAAGGTCCAAGCCAGTCGATTTCTGACATCAGAAGATCCACCACCGGATGCTCCAAAATGTCTTCCTCAGTGGAGTCTTCATCTAGTCGGGGGATGTCGGCGGGCATATCTCTCAGGGCACAAATCAGTTCTTCCACCTTTTCGACGGTATCTTGCTCTATTTCGACTAGGCCCCCAATCAATTCCAAGGCATCCTCAATATGATTTGCTAGAGATTCAGGATCCAACGGACCTCTTTCAGACTCGCCCACGTCCATCGGGCCAAATACGACGCCCCCAAGATCGGTGTCCAACCATTCCCTCCCTTGCCTTTCCCTCTTTATCAATCTCTGATGCACGGGGCCCCCAAATGGCCCAAGCACAAATCCGCCATCAAAGACAAGCTCCTCAATCTCATCCGGAATCGATCTAATAGAGCCAGTAATCAGGACCCTGTCAACCGTTCTACCAACATTACCGCTCCCCTCGAGATCTCGTGGTTGTAAGACTCTGATTAGCCCATTAGTTTCATACAATTCCAGTTTTTCTTCAGTGAATGATCTAACTTCAGGGTGCGGCTCAATTATTGTGATTGAACCACTGGCACCAACCATGTGATCCAACAGAGCTGCAAGGTAACCGCCCTTTGAACCTAGTTGGAGGACATGTTGCCCCTCCTTTACTTCCAAGTGATGCAGTAAAGTTACAATCATGTGGGGCGCGGAGATAGTTCTTGTTGCACCCAAATCAGTCAAAAGGAATGGCACGGGACGGTCATGCCAAAAGGCCTCAAGATGAAAATCCGTGAATTCGGAAGGGTCCACAGATTCCATTGCATCGGAAATTACATCATCAACCGGGACGCCAGCTAATATCAGCCTCTCAAGCAAATCTGACATCATCGGCATACCTTCCCTCGGACTCCATATTGACCATAGGGGATTTGAATGCATTGCTCCTCGGACCTCCCAGGGTCCGTGGTCTAGGGGTTATGACGTCGCTCTTACAAAGCGAAG
>CESR01020083.1_pt1 | contig 10368 bp, 10 predicted proteins | sample 356351 | NCBI WGS metagenome assembly CESR01 (sample SAMEA2622149, study PRJEB7988) | marine metagenome | isolation source: saline water (ENVO:00002010), including | reverse complement strand
ATGCGTTCACCGATCACTCTCTGGAAGGCCAGGGGAATCTGCATCATGCCGCCGATCGGCTGAAACACCGGATCTGGCCCCCCAGTGCCTACATAGAGCGACCGTACCCTGGAACCGAATCCAGATTTCAAAAGAGCGCTTAGATCGTATCGTTCTTCTGATCCGCGAGAAGTCGGGGGCCTATACGCGTAGTCTTCGTTATCGAGATATCCTGCTCTCACTAGGAATTGAATCAGGAGTTCTTGGTCTTCTTCTGTGAGAGCCACGTCGATTTGGCCTTGATCTGCTGCTTTGGCCAATAGTTCCGTCGTCGAACCCCAGAGGTCCGCCTTGACGTCCCTGAGGCGAACGCGCTGGCCAGATAAGGGGCCAATTTCAGCGTTCTCCTCATAGGAGTAGTTATCATCGCTCCAGTTCACGAAGAGCTCGAGGGGCACCCCCAGCTCTTTGCAATACCCTAGAACCGCCTGGTCACGGTTCGGGATCCGCCATGCTCCTGCATTGAAATATTGACCTTCATCGAAATCACAGACTTGAGTCTCGCCTCCGATTTCCGTGTGCTGTGAGCCACGCCGGACGCTCCAGCAGAGACCCCCAACCCAGTCGCGTGCTTCAAGAACCTGGTAGTTATAGCCGAGCTTCCCGAGTTCGTAACCGACCGTGAGTCCTGAGAGTCCGCCCCCCAGTACGATAACCCGGGTAGCTGGCTGCATACCGCTCAATATGGGCCGAGAAGGTGACTCGGGACCCATTAGATCCCAGGCGTCCATAGCGCCGATCACAAGTGATGAACCGCCGAGTGCGCCGAACCGTTTCAGGACCTGGCGACGAGTCACGGAGTCAGTGTTCATAGAATTTCTTGGGCAAAGGAAACTGTGTCATTTTGATTCCCTGAATATTTTCCTAACCCTTCGTCTACTGTTCTTTGAGACATCCATAATCTAAACCTAGTGACTTCTTGACGAGAGCCCCTCGCAACATAGGTGCTCAAATTGGCGTCGCCACCCAAGGGGGAGGTAAATGGTTTCACCATCTTCAACTCTAATTCATTGGATTGGTTTTCTGGCAACATGCTTCATGCTGGTTGCATCACTTTTAGACCAAAGTAGAGATGAAGTCCTAATACATTTCATAGCTTCTATGATTCCCAATACGTCTTGTTGGGCAGTAGCCTATCTTCTTGGTGGTTCCAGAAATTTTCTTCCTTTCTTGGCTAAGGACAGAAGCACTAGACGGTAGGGCACACCTCAACCCCGTATCACATCTATTTCAGATCTCGATCCTGATGAAGACGGACAGTTACAGATTCGCCACCGTGCTTGCGCTCGCGACAGCATTTATCCTCGTCTGGCTCATCGGTGCCGTTGGCGTGATCGGAGTTGAGGGTGACCCCTTCGACTTGATGTATTTCGGGGTGCTTGCCGTCGGAATCATCGGCGCCGTTATCGCACGTTTCCAGCCACATGGAATGGCACGAGCCTTGTTCTCGACAGCGTTTGCTCAAGCGTTGGTCACCGTGATTGCGTTGCTCGCTGGGAAGCATCAGAGCAGCGTTAGCTCTGTGCCCGAGATCTTGATTCTGAACGGGTTCTTTATCGCGCTGTTTCTCGGATCTGCACGGCTGTTTGGGAATGCTGCGCGGGAGGGAACTCCTACGGGAGATTTGGAACCTTAATCCCTACTTCCAAACAATTTGATTATACGAACTACCAACAACACGGATACAAGCACAAGTAAGAACAAGAAAACCAATTCCCTGAGTGAGAATCCCTGTTCGGAATACTCCATCGGTATCCGATTAGCTTGGATGAGAGTTATTGGTAGCAATGCCACTGGCCTAACCTCCTTTTTGGGTCGCCCTGTAGTTGCCACCTATCAACAGTGTTTTACTCAGGGGATCTTCTAGTCTCAACCGGTTTCACCGAACCTACCGGTGAACTATGATTGGTCACGATGTATCCGACCAGAAAGAAGGCATTCAAAGAATAGGACATTTACCCCTATGACACGTCAGATGTCGTCGGTAGTTCTGCTTCTCATCGCCCTATCGGTCGTCTCGTGCACGACACCGCCACAGTCCACGGAAGAGGCTTTGCCGGAAGCCACCGAGGAGGCGGCATCGGACGAGCAACCTGAGGAGCAGGAGGAGGCGACTTCCGCAGACACGATCATTCGGTTGGATCCGAACGCCGAGAACCTCGAGGTGTGGAAAGAGAGAGACATCTCGGAGGATCCACCCCGAGAACCGGGACCGATTAAGACCTTTGGACCACTGACCTTCTTCGGGTTGCCTATCGCGATGACGACTGAGGACTTGGTCGCTGGCGAAGTGGAGGTGGCATTCATCGCAGCCCCGGTCGACATGGGGAGCGGATATCGAGGCGCTGGCGAAGGACCCACCGCAATGCGTGCACTCCGCCGTGGCGGCGGCAGCATGGAGACGCTGGTGAAGTGGAAGACGGAACTGAAGGGCGTCGACTATGGCGACGCGCCCATCGACAAGCTGAGTCTGGAGCGTAGCATGCCATCGATCCGACGGATGGTCCGGGAGATCGCGGAGACGGGCGCGATCCCCATCATCATCGGTGGTGATCACTCCATCGAATACGCGAATGTCGCCGGGCTCGCCGATGTCTATGGTAAGGAAAACGTTGGTGTCATCCACTTCGATGCTCACTACGACGCTGGAGAATCTCGCACAGGTCACCTGATCACCCATGGACGCCCCATACGTCGGCTGATCGAGGAAGGACACGTGCTTGGCGAAAATTATATTCAGGTGGGCCTTCGTGGTGGGTGGCCCGGGCCGGACGGGTTCGAGTGGATGCGGGAAAACAATCTGCGCTACCACACGATGGCGGAGATCGATCGTGACGGTTGGGGAGCGGTTATGGATCTGGTTCTCGATGAAGCGAATGACGGGCCGCAGTATCTGCACATCTCTTTTGACATCGATGTCATGGACCCGGCGTATACTGCGGGAACTGGTACACCGGTAGCGGGTGGGCTGACACCCCGAGAGGTGTTTCCTCTCATCCGAGGTCTCTGCGCTGAGAACAACGTGGTGGGGTTTGACTTGGTCGAACTGGCTCCTCTTCTCGATGCAGGTTACACGAGCGTACTTAACTCCAAGAAAGTCGTCGACGAGTGCCTGACGGGGGTCGCGTTGAAGAAGAAAGGGCTCAGTGGTCGGGACTACCTGAACCCGCTCACGCGACGAGACGGCCGACGGTAGCGGACCGCGTTGAAGGCCCCTCTATTGAGGGATGAGTAATACGACGTCGCGACCCTCTCTTTTTCAGCGAGCATTACGGGAGCCCGTCGTCCATTTCACGCTCATCGCGGTGATCTTCTTCCTCGTCACCGAATTCGTCAGTTCTGGCCGCCGCGAGGTCATCGAGATTGACCGTCAGGAGGTCGCGTGGCGCATCCAGCAGATCGAGGGGGATACTCCTCTGAGTGAGGAAGAACGCAGGCTAACTGAACGCGCCTATATTGACGAGCAGATTCTGGCACGAGAGGCTCGCATTCTCGGATTCGATGACGACCAACGGATCCGGTCCATCCTATCCCAGAAGATGCTCCACATCCTGAGTGGCGGGGTTATTCAACCCACCGAAGCTGAGCTTCGGGCCTACTACAAAGAGAACGAACTGCGTTACGTACGGGGGCCTTCCGTGACTGTGGATGAGGTTGTGGTGATGGCTGGTGGATTGGGGACGCTGCCTCCCGAGCTTGGCACCGGACTAGACGTCGAGCGTTTCGCAGAAAATGAGCGCCTCAGGCATGCCGTCCTGACAGAGGTGACCATAGACGACCTCTCACTTGTCTTTGGGCCGGAGACTGCCGCAAAGGTATTCGAAGCTGAGCCGGGAGTATGGGTTGGACCCCAGCAGACAACTCTGGGCGAACATTGGTTTCGGGTTACCGATCGCTTCGATGAAGTGATTCCCCCTGCTTTCGATGCGATTTTGGGACAAGTCCGATACGACTGGATCGGCGAAAAAGAAAAAGCACTCCTTCAGGAGCGAATCGCCGAGCTTCGCGAACTCTACTCAGTGAAGTTCATCGGCGAGGGACCCTCGAGGTGAGACGCCTTGCGCGCTTCGCGCCACTCGGCATCATGGCTTTGGTCGCGATGCTGCTTGTGCTGACAACTCGCTTTGCAGCAGCCCATGACGTGGGGATCACCTCCGTCGCACGTATCTTCATCGACCAGGTCGGAGAGGGTCGGTACACGCTATCCATCGTCGATATCGGCCTGCCTCCTATTGGAGATTCTCCGGGTGTGCTGCCGTCCGGCTGTCGACATCTTCCGGAGGAGGGAGTGCGCGGAACGGTGGCGTTATTCCGGTTCCAGTGTGACGACGAGCTTATGTTCGACGATGTCATCACCCTCCCTTGGGATTTGGCAGGCGTTGTGGCGATCGCCCGTTGGAGCGACGGTACCGATGCTTCCGCGTACTTCCGAGGGAAAGGCAATACGGTACCGGTTCAATTGGGAGATCTTCTCGCGGGTGCAGGATCAGGATTCCGCCTCGCAGAGCGGTACTTTGCACTCGGGACCGAGCACATCCTGCTCGGAATCGACCACCTGCTCTTCGTCCTTGGACTCCTACTATTGGTTCGGGGGGCGGGACCTCTAGTGAAGACCATCACGGCCTTCACCATTGCGCATAGTATCACCCTGGCAGCTGCCGTCATGGGGGCAGTCACGCTAGACCGGGGCCCGGTGGAAGCTGCCATCGCGCTGTCCATCGTGCTTTTGGCCCGAGAGATTGTCGTTGGGTACAGCGGCCATACGCATCTCGTACACCGGCGACCTTGGCTGGTAGCTTTCGTCTTTGGATTGTTGCACGGGCTCGGTTTCGCGGGAGCCCTAGGGGAGATTGGGTTGCGTAGCGCGGACGTCCCGCTCGCCCTCCTCACCTTCAACTTGGGAGTGGAAGCCGGCCAGCTCGCGTTCGTCGTCCTGCTTGTCTTACTGAATAGGATGGTGGGAGAAACCCTGCATTTTCGTGTTCCCCGGTTCGAGCCTGCACTTGGCTACGCCTTGGGCGGGCTTGCAATGCTCTGGCTATTCGACCGGCTTCCCGCGGTGTGGGGTGCGTAGCGAGCCACTACAACTTTAGTGGCACCCCTCCTTATTACTTCTTCCTTTGAGTATCCATCGGAGAAGACCCCAGCAGACCAAGACGATTCCCAAGTTACTCAGTTCGCCATTACTGACGAGCAAACCAACGCCTACCCAGAACGGAAGCCAGGCACTACCGAATGCGGCTCGCAAGCTTATCACTTAATGGTTCTCCGTTATGACCAAGGGCGCTTGACCTTGTTCAGCGTCAGTATCCCCGCTCTACCGCAGAGGCTACTGAGTCCCAGTTATATGTGTATTGAATACGACGGCTTATCTCGTTGATCACAGTTGATCCCTGGTCGGCATTGGTCATAACGACTAGGCCATAGCCTTTCACTTTGTGTGCGAGCATTAGAGCCCTGAAGCCCCAATTACTTCCACCATGACTGAAGTACCAGCCTTCGCCGATCTTGCTCATAGTAAAACCGACTGCGAAGGGACCCACGCCGACCGGATTCAACATCTCTTGGATTATAGACTGAGAAAGCACACGATTCGACTCCCCGCGAGCAGAGTGCTGCACTTCGATCATAAAACGAGCTAGGTCGGTGGGAGTCGTCCAAAGGCCCGCGGCTGCGTGCTCAGGGTATACATGCCACTTTGGACCGCGGGACTCACCGTTGTTGTCATGTGCTCGGGCAGCATTGTTGTTGTGTTCCGGAGAGATTGGTTGAGCATAAGAGCTGCGCGTCATGCCAATCGGGGCGAGCACCCCTTCCTGCAGTACATCCACAAATGGACGTCTACGGACATCCGAGAGAGCAAGCTCCATGACTGTGACGCCGCCACCCGAATACTCATAGAATGTCATTGGCTCGCGTTCCATGAACACTCTACCGACGTTCGAAAGCTCGTGGCCTTCTAAGATTTGTACGGTCGTCGGAAGCGGTCGCGCTGGATCATATCCTGGGAACCCAAAGCCGTCTCCTAGGCCTGAGGTGTGACTGGTGAGCGTGCGTGGTGTTACAGGTCGGTTTCTGGTGAATTCTCTACCATCAAGAGTCCATGAATCCAGAATGTCGTTGATATCATCATCTAGGCTAAACAAGCCATCCTGTACTGCTCTGAGTACACCCATCGCTGCAACTGGTTTACTGATAGAGGCTGCTTGGAACATCGTTTCAATGTCGACGAGCTGACCTGTCTCGACATCAGCTACCCCATAGGCTCTTGCCCAGTGGATCTTGAAATCGTGAATGACTGCAATACTGATTCCGGGAACTCCAAACTCTTCCATGAGTTCAGCGACCGTACGCGTTCCGAGTCCGTCCTCACCGGGTTGGGTCTGAGCTTGCTCTATAGCAGCTTGGGCAGAGACCGCTGAAATTTGTGCTTCGAGTGGAGTTCCTAGACACAACAACAAGCTTACACCCACACAGACAATGAGGTTTAGCTGACCCATTTTCTTATCAGCTCTCCAATGCTGTGACATCGCTCAGGAGTGTAAAGCCTATTTCCTCGTCCGCCATCATCTCAACGTAATCAATCCAAATCCGTGTTGGATACCCACGGCTGGGGTTGAAGTCTACTTGTACCTCATGCGCGTCTCGGTCGTACGCATCCTGCACAAGATCGAAAAGGCCATCGATTGTCCTGAAGAACTCGGGGTCATGCGCTACCTCCGATGCGAGTTCGGTGACACCGCTTATGACTCCACCCTTAACGGTTACCCGAACATCGGCCCTAGCCAGGCAGAAGCAGTTTCTTACAACGTCGAACGTGTAGTCCGTTAGGCGTTGGGCTTCCCACAGTGCTCGGTACTCAGCCAGGTCGTTTTCAGGCGTAGTCGGGCTTGCACATGCACTGAGCAGTACCAGAGCTGTTAGTCGAACTCGAATCACTTGCTTGACGAGGCTAGGTCCTTACTTGGACCGATGTGCTTCCAGCTCTATTTCGATCATAAGCTCGGGTAGGGCGAGGCCTTTGACTTCGAGCCAGCTTCCGGTTGGAAACTGCTTCGTGTAAATCGAGTTCCGATAGGAAGAGACCTCGAGAAATCTCGCCATGTCAGTCGTAAAAATGTTCTCGGCAACCACGTCGTCGAAGGTATAGCCGTAGTGCTGCAGAACCTTGTCCAAATCGGCGTAAGCGTTCTTCATCTGCTGCTCGAGATCGCCGACGGCGGTCGGGGTTCCGGCGTCGTCCATACTCACGGCGCCAGAGATCTTGATGTCGTCACCGATCTTCACGGCGTGTGAGTAACCGAAGGCCCTTTCGGTCTCCGGCCGCAGAAGAAAGTACTCCGGCACTTCCGCCTCGACGGCTTGGTTGGCGGGTGCAGTGTCAGCGCAGCCGGAGAGGAAGGCTGCGCTGAGAAGTACGAGGGCGAGTTGCGATTCTGCCGTCATTGTCTTTCTCCTCGGACTTATTTCAGTTCGGCTCTTAGAAAGCTTTACGAAGCGTACGTCAGTAGGGGTAACCCAAAAGCCTTGGCATTCCGGGCTTCCAGTCCGGTAGCTCAGCCCAGGTATCACGATTTGGCATCACCACCATCGGTAGACTCTGGGCGTCGAGTACAGTGCCTTCCGGGATGACATCGTTTATGTCGAGCAAAAAGGCCGTCAGCGAATAGACTTCATCATGGGTGAGACTTCCTTCGCGATTGAGAGGCATGGCACGGTTGATATAATCCCATACAGTCGTCGCGTATGGCGCTCGGATTGGCAGGACTCGCCCATATGACCAAGGGTTGGCATCTGAGCCCCTTGAGGACTTTACCAACCTAGGAGCGCGACCCTCTGTTCCGTCTGCTCCGTGGCATCTCGCACACTTCCGCCTATAGGTTAGCGCGCCTTCCTCGGCGGTTCCGCTCCCCGCCGGGAGTTCCATTCCCGTAGGACTTATGGAGATATCCCAGGCGAGGACTTCATCTGCGCTCGGGGTCCTTCCCAGCCCAAACGTGGGCGACTGCGCTAGCGCGGCCGCCGGCCCGAGGAGGATCAGGACCGGGAGAAGCTTAAGCGAGTCCATTCGTAACGCTCCCGTTGCTTTGGACTCTCCAGGGCTGAATGGAATTATCCAGGCCGCCCTTTCGCTGAGCTCGCGTCGGCTGGACTTGGCCCAGCTCGTCCGTGCAGCGCGACATGAGCATTGCCTCTGATCCGTCCCAAGTCCAGTTGAAGCTGAACGCGGTGTGCGCCATGCGTTGCGGCGTCCCACGGAAGTCGGCGTCCATCCAGTTTTCGCCACCGTCGGTGGATACTTCCACCCTGCTGACCACCCCGCCACCGGACCAGGCCAAGCCCCTGACCTCGTAGAATCCAGCGCCGGGCAGATCGAGTCCCCCGGATGGCCACGTGATGACCGACTTCGGTCCGACCTGATAACTCAGGGCGGCCTGGTCGGGGTCCTGACGAAGATGCCCGTAGTCGTTGTAGGTCATGTAGAACCGGTCGACCACCTTGATTCGACTCAGCCACTTCACGTGGAGGATGCCCTCAAAGCCGGGAACCACGATCCGCAGCGGGAAGCCTTGCTGGGGGCGTAGGGGTTCGCCGTTCATGGCGTAGGCCACGATGATGTCGTCCATCGCCTTCGCCATCGGAAGGCTCGACGCCCCTCTTACATTCTCCACCCCTTCCGCCACGATCCAGGTCCCGTCGGCTTGTACGCCCGCCTCTTCGAGGAGCGTACTCAGGAGGACGCCGGTCCATTCGGCGCAGCTGGTCATCCCGTGCGATTCGATGAGTCTCCCGCGCCGGGGACTCGAGCCGTTCCCTGCGCACTCGATGAAGTGAAGGCGGGTCACGGAAGGAAAACGCTTCAACTCATCCATGGTGAAGATCAGCTCACGGTCCACCAAGCCGTGGATCATGAGGCGATGCTTCGCGGGATCGATGGTCGGAACGATTGAGCCACGTGTGGTTCCGAAATAGAAGAGTGAAGACGGTGTGATCGCCCCCACCTGCTCCTCGAGCGGAGTCCCTATGTGAAAGACGAGATCGAAGTCGTCGGGCGATGGCCTGCCGTTGACCGGCTCCCGTACCGACGTCACGTGCTGGGAGCGCTCTCCATAGGCGACCAGTTCGTCACTCGACCAGTCCTGGACCTCTTGTGAGGGAACTTCTTGCGACTGTTCCTCGATAGACTGTGCCGATGCTGTTGCTTTGCGGATCACAGGCTCTGCCGCGCCCAGCGTAACACCACCCGCTAATGCGGCGCCGCGTTTGAGGAAGTCCCTGCGATTAGGTCGCTTCACACCCATGGGTCTCTCCTTCACAGATGAGGTTACCCGAAAATCGTTTCCCGTACTTCGAAAGTATACGCCAAGGATCGTTAAACCAAGAACTCTGATTGAGGGTTCAATTCAAGAGGTTTCCTTCAGGTTGTTAGGTTTCCGACTGAGTTGCGGTTCTCGGGGTGTATCGATGCAAACTTAGGGCATGAAACGCTGATTATGATCGCGGCTCTGCTTCAGTTGTTGTTGCGCATGATTTTTTCGGCCTCGAATTGAAAACACTGAGGTCCGGAATCGTGGGCCCACAGATTCCTTTCAGAGTTGCTTGAAGTCTCACCAGACACCTGCTCGAAGTTTGCACACAGCTGGTAGTGGATACTGTCTACGGCCTGATAGCCGTACGTCTCTGAGTTCGCAGGATCAGCGGTTTTGATCCTCACTCCGGGCTCTGCCGTCAGCTCGTCCAGCGATACGGGTAAACGGGAATGCCGTGTCCAGTACAGATCTGTCGCAGCCACTATCCCCCGTAGGTCCTCTACCCGTCGATCGTCAACCCGACGTGCTCGTTCCTCCATTGGTGATCCGAGGATGGAGAGGCCGACCCCCACCGCCGCGATGACCGTTATCACCGAAGCTCCAAACAACACAGATCCAGACGAGAGTTTCATTCAGCGACCTCCTCCTTACGGAGGTCTTGCAGGAAGTATCTGAATATGGATCCAACGATGGCGCCAACCGTTAGGACTCTCAGAACGAAGCGAGTTGTGATCTCACCGCTGAGGAGGTTGTAGACAATGCCCGTCATGGTACCGATCAGGATGCTTGCTGCCACGAACAGTGTGAGATAAGTCAGCCACCGGCGCACTTTCGAGAGTCGACGCCGCGGATCCTGTCTAATGGCGCGCTCGTTTGTCCGTGAGACAAAAACAAAGATGGGGAACGCCACAACAAGTAAGGAGATCGCCCACCGGATCGCCTCTCGTCTGGCCTCCAATGCGAATGCTGGATCTACAGAGGGGTCCGGGAAAGCTTGATCGATAAATTGGAAGAGCAA
>CESR01162143.1_pt1 | contig 10430 bp, 9 predicted proteins | sample 356351 | NCBI WGS metagenome assembly CESR01 (sample SAMEA2622149, study PRJEB7988) | marine metagenome | isolation source: saline water (ENVO:00002010), including | reverse complement strand
AGACTGGTGTTTGAATAATGGCTGGAGAAAATTCTAGCGAGGAGAGTTTCAACAGAAACGTCCTGATGGCGCTATTATTCACCTCTGTTCTTCTCCTTACGCTACCAATGTTCTTCGTCTTGGGAAAAGAAACCGCATACTCTGCATATGAGGTTGAGGAGCTTCATCAACTCTCCGACATGAGGGACACATTTGAGAACGGCGAGAGCTACTTCGTAGCGAACACGATGTCGACTCCGATGCTTGTAAATGATTGGAAAGACCCCCATAGAACTCTGTTGGCAATAATCGGCCCTGAGAAACCCATTGATGATACCGAGGCAGACGAGATCTACAGGTTCGTCACTGAAAAGGGCGGAAAAGTCATCGTTGCTGCAGATAACACAAATGCGAACAAATTGGCCAATATGTTCGGAGTCACTTTCTTCAACGCGCCTCTGTTGGACGAAAAGCAACACTGGGTGATTCATGACCAAGTTGGTGAGACTTCCACAATCTCTTGGAAGAACGTTTGGAGTGCTACCTCAATTGGACAAGACGTGGATCAGATGTCACCTGGGGCATTGATGCAGGGGTGCAGTTCCTTCCAGACCGAGAACTATAACCCAGTAGATTGTCGATTACCGATCATGTTCAGATCCCCCACCGGCCTAAAGTTTGAGCCAATTCTTCGTGATACCGAGGACCCTGGACATCGAAAAATTATGACATTAGGGAAAGCCTCGGCATCAGCGTTCATCGATGTCAAGGGAAATCAGGATCCTAGGGATCATGAAAATCCTGCTCCGGGTGACTTGCGGTTGCTGATGAGATTTGACTATCCGGAAATAGTCGTTTTTGACCAGCTTCCTAGTGAAGGCAGAGGTGCCTTTTCATCAGGAGTTGGTGAGGTTGAAGTTACCGGGAGTATAGTCTTCGTTTCGGATGAAGAAGCATTCTCCAACCTACTTTGGACGATAGAGGAAGCGGAGAATCAGGGTCTTAACCGGGACTGCCAATCCATTGGAGACTACACCCTGAACAACTGCTGGACAAAAGAGATCCTGAACAACAACGACTGGGGAGGGAACGAGCGATACTTCAGACTTCTTGTTTACGACATGATGGAATTCGACAACACCAATATGTCGATACAAATCAGGCAGGGTGATTTCGCTGGAGACAAAACAAACTTCCAGGTAGTTTTTGATGAGAGTCGTCATGTTACCGGAGTGGTGTCGGCCCCATTTGTTGAGACCATGAGTACCGTAGTGTTGCTTACCTCAAACCAATTTCTGAAGTGGTTAGTAGTTCTAAACGTTGGATTGCTTCTCCTAGTTGCCATGATGGTTGTCCCCGAAAAGGAAAACTGGAGGCACGTATTCGACCTAACAAAATTCAATCAGAGACCGAACAAACTTGACCCGACTGATTATCGTCAAAGAGTCAAACAGGCACTTATGACAAAAGTCAGGCTGCAAAATGACCTGACACAATTGGAGATGGCGACTAAGCCACCGCCAGAAGTTCAGGCGATGATTGGGGACCCTCGTCTCGTGGAATTGGCTTATAGCCAAAGCCGCACGTACTCGCCGCAAGAGTTGCGCCGGCTGATGCAGGCAATCAGACGATGGGGAAAAAATAATTGAATATTTGAGGGATGATAAATGAGTGAAACACGATCAGTAGAAGGAGCAACGACGCCAAATCCAGGCGGTTATGACGCGAGCCTAGCAAAGAAGGCAGAAGCTGCAAGGGGATCTGGCAAAATTAGCGAAGTCTTGACCGCAACAGGGGCTATGGGGCAGGCGATTGGCACTGAAGTACAGAAAGTCATCATCGGAAAAGCTCACGTTGTTGACAACGTGATGGTTGACATACTATCAAACGGAAACCTGCTCTTCGAGGACTTTCCCGGACTTGCGAAGACGCTGATGACCAACACTTTTGCAGATGCTCTTGGTTGTGATTTCAAGCGTGTACAATTTACCCCTGATCTTCTTCCTGCTGATATTACGGGGACGAACATCTACGACGCCAAGAAGGGGGAGTTCACATTCAAACCTGGTCCAATCTTCTGTAACCTATTGCTTTCGGACGAGATCAACAGAGCCCCACCGAAGACCCAAGCGGCTCTTCTCGAGGCCATGCAGGAGAAGCAAGTTACGATTGGCGTGATTACCCACAAACTTCCTGCACCCTTCCTGACCATGGCAACCCAGAACCCAGTGGAGCAGGAGGGGACCTATCCCCTACCCGAGGCACAACTTGACCGATTCATGATGAAGATGATGGTGGGCTATCCTGACAGGGCGGATGAAAACGAAATCCTTCAGCGCAGGATCGAGCGCAAGAAGGACGAGGTTGAAGTAAACAAGATTACGGATCCGAGCATTGTTGTAAAGATGCAACAGTCCTGTGAGGAGGTGTATGTTGACCCATCTGTCAGGAGCTACATGGTAGACATAGTGGCTAGAACTAGAGAGGACCCCCGCGTTCTGGTTGGTTCCTCTCCCCGTGGCTCGCAAGCGTTGCTCAAGACTAGCAGAGCTGTAGCTGCGATGAGAGGTAGGGACTTTGTTACCCCTGATGATGTTAAATCGATTGCTGAGCTAGCTGTAGCACACAGATTAATTCTCAAGCCTGAGCATCAAATCAAGGGACTAGAGAATGGCGAAATTGTCCGGGACATTCTTCATGGTAGAAACGCTGCTCAAGTTCCTACAGTCTGAAGAAATGTCAGGAGTAGTGAGCAATGGCATGGAGCCGTAAATCAGCGATGTTCGCGTCGCTGTCGATAGCTATGTACCTCCTAGGCCTGGTGCTTCGCAACCAGCAGCTAGTCACTGTGGCTGTAGTGCTACTCTCATTCCTTACTTGGGCTGCCTTGAGGGCTGCACATGGCGACGTTGCTGCTAGTGGGAGGAGAGTTGACGACGCTATCCTAGATTCTGGCATCCAGCTTCAGAACATTGTGGCATTGCGAAAGATTTCATCATCCAGGGTTTTCGAAGATGGTGAGATTGACGTCACAGTTCGATTGCAGAACCGTTCCAATCTGGCAAAGGTTCTGGAACTGCGAGACAGAGTTCCAGAAGTTATGAGGATCAAGAAAGGCGCTAACTATGTCCTGATGGAAATTGGCCCCCAGAGGGAGACTGAGATTTCCTACACTATGGAGACTCCTCTAAGGGGCTTTTACAGCATCGGACCAGTATGCATCAGGGTCCAGGACGAGTTCGGGCTCTTCCACAATGAGCGTGAGATTCAGCTTTACGACGATTTCTTGGTTTTCCCGAAGATGGAGGATATCAAAGATGCAATGGTCAAGAGTCGCGTGCCAAAAATCTTCACTGGCGCGGTAAACATCAGAAACCCTGGAGAAGGGTCGAACTTCTACAACCTCAGGGAGTACCTTCCAGGGGATCCGATGAAGAAGGTTAACTGGCAGGCAACCGCCAGACAAGATGGAAAGATGATGGTTAACGAATTCGAGAGGGATGCGGTCAGCGACGTCATAATTATTGTTGATAGTAGGTCAGTCAGTGAAACTGGGCCCGTTAGCCGCAATTCGCTCGTTTACAGCACTAGGGCTGCTGCCAGCCTAACTCAATATTTCCTTTCTCGTCGTGACTCGGTTGGACTGGTGGTTTACGGGGATGAAATTGTGTCTGTTGACCGGGACACAGGGAAGAAGCAATTGTACATCATTTTAACAAAGCTTGCAGGCGCAATGGCGAAAGGAAACACCCCTTTGAAAATAGTCACCAACAGAATATTGCCGCACATTAATCGAGGGAGCCCGATTATCATCCTATCTCCCTTGGAGGACGACCCGACAATAGTAGAAGCCGTTAGGGACTTGAGAGCTAGGAACTTCGAGGTCACTGTCCTATCTCCCAGTAGCTTAGAGTTTGAATTCGACGCAAGGAGGATTGACAGGACTGGTTACGAGGTACTCAAGACTGAAAGAGATATTCTCATTACCGAGCTTCGCAGTTTAGGGGCTTATGTCATGGATTGGGAGCCCGATATGCTCCTATACACAGCGCTGGCTGGAGCTAGAGGATTCTGAGGTGAGAGCATGGCTGATGATAGTGGCAAGGGACCTGTAGACACATCTCACTTGTACGAGGGGAAAGTTGTCCGTTCCTCCGCTCCGAGTCGCAAGAGAGCCGCAGGCACGCTAAAGAGGGACACTGCAATTCCTGATGATGCGGTCCCGGACATCAATGTTCCAAATTGGGTGGAGACGATTTTTGGAGGGCCGGTTGTTGCAAAGAGGGATTTCTTGCCGCCCGATAGGATGGTGGTGTCACTTCAAATCAAAGCATCTGGGTCGCTACTGATTCTCTGTTTCCTGACATTCATGCTCACCCCGGTTTCTGGAACGGCTTGGTTTGTGGTTACCAACCTAATAGGATTGGGTTCCTTGGGAGTGGTAATTCATCTGGGTCTAATGCTAATAGGGCTGATTGGAGGTTTCTATGGAGTTTTCCAAAGAGATCAGAGAGCGATGCTGGCCTCATACATTGCGTTGATACTCGTTACCATCAGATTCGCCGGGAGCAAAGTAGAGTTTGGGCTTAGCTTCCTCCCAGAGGGTGAGATTGCCCAGAAGTTCCTGCTCATCCTCTATGCGGTTTTCTTAGTGATGTACATCGAGATCTCGAGTGGGATTATCAGATTCTCCGTTCTCGATACATCGATTAGGACAGGTGAAGTTTACGTGATGAACATCAACAAAATTACTGGAAGGTACAGCAGAGCGATGGGGATAACTCCCGTAGTTGCAGGATTCGTGGCAATGATAACTCTATTCATCAATCTCATCGTTCCGGCCTTCGTAAGTATCTTCGACACAGTGGCTGCAAACAGACTCAAGGAGAGTGTTGAGTTAACTAGCGTCTACGGTGTAGCTCTAGGGACAATTCTGGTGTTTATCGTGATTTCATCGATGTTTGCGATTAACCTGCCACTGAGAATCCAGGAGTACCTCGAGAGTCAGGCTTGAATGGGCAGGTATCCGCCAATCATTCCAAGATCACAGAGAATCAACATTGCGACTGCCTCGACTACCGGTGCGGCTCTTGGTCCGATGACTGGATCGTGCCTGCCACCTATATTGAGTGAACGAACCTCATTGCTGGGAAGGTGTAGTGTGAACTGTTCCTTTGGGATGCTGCTTGGAGGTTTGAAGTGAATAAGTACACGAATAGGCGCTCCGGTTGATCTGCCGCCCAATGCACCGTCGGCATGTCCAGATTCCGAGCCCTCGAGACTTGGTGACCCAGTGCCTTGCAACCATGCGTCATTATGCTCAGACCCCCGCATCTTAGACGATGCCTGGCCGTGAGAAAACTCAATCGCTCTGGCTCCCGGAATCGCCATCAGTCCTCTAGCCAGTGCTGGCTCGATCCCATCAAACCAAGGTTCTCCCATCCCAATAGGTAGCCCTTCGATTAGAAGTTCAACGACTGAGCCTATCGAATCCCCCTCCATCCTTACGGACTCGATGATCTCTGAGAACTGGCGAGCAGCATCTGGGTCGCGGCAATTCAGCCTGCCCATGTCGGTTTCAGGGTCCAAACGGGAGGTCCTATCCAACTCAAAGAGTGGGCGCGAGGAGGTGTTTCCAACGCAATTTAGGTGGGCATTGCATTCCCATCCGACTGCGTCAAGAAGTGATCTGACTTGGCTTCCCGCAGCAACCAAGCCAAGGGTTAGTCGGGCAGATTGTGATCCTCCGCCACGTGGGTCATTTGCCCCTTCTGTTCGTATTAACTCCACCATATCAGCGTGGCCGGGGCGAGGGTGATCTGGCAGGAAGTCGTAGTCAGAGGGACGGGGGTCAGAATTTCTGGCAACCAATAGTATTGGCCATCCAGTTGCCTTTCCCTCGTGAACTCCTGACATGATCTCGCAGTGATCCAACTCCGTACGCTGAGTCAGTCCTTTCCTCCCGGGTCTGCGTGAAGCTAAGTCCCTGAAAAGAGACTCTTTGTCGATAGGCGTACCCGGTGGAACTCCCTCTACTAATGCGCCGACGCATTTGCCATGGCTCTCGCCAAATAGGGTTACTCGAAATCGTTCCCCCAGTTTCATTCCCATTAGTTAACCTCCTCAGTCACTTCCTCTGATGGGATGAAATTCGACAGAATTATTTTGTCAAAGTAGTCGGAAACGCGTGATTGTATGGCATCTGAGTCCTGAGAGAAGCAGACTAAGGCGATTGCGGGGCCCGATCCTGTTATTCCGGCAGCCACTGCACCGCTGGCTATGCTTATGTTGCTGATTCTCAATGCCTCGTGGTCTTCGGTGGCAGCTGCAACTGCAATGCCGTTTGCAGAGAGGGCCTCCAATGGAGAAGCCGTGATTAGTGATGCGAGGGCTCTCTCGAAAAGCAGGCTTTGATTTCCAAAGGACTCGGGTTCTAATCTTCGGGATCGTGTGCCCCTCAAGCCAATAATTACGCGGAGGTCCTCTTCCAATTCGCCTTCCATGAGGACAGAATCAGACGCACTCAGAGAAGGGTCAACAAGCTTCCAACCCGGGCTGAGGGCTGCCCATGTGTCATCCAAGCTACCAGTAATGCTACAATTTGCTTCCCTTTGCGCAGATACTGCCAAATCGGCGAGCTCTGAATCGGATAGACCTGCCCAAGTCGCAGAGTTGAGAGCCCTTAGGGCAGCACAAGCCAATGATGAGCTGGATTTGAGTCCCTGCCCTATGGGCACGTCACTGTCCACTTTCCAACCAAAGGAGCTTGGTAGAGGTAGGCCTTCGAGTCTCCAGCACGAGGTGAGCGACTGCAGTAGACCATGATCGTCAGCCTTGACGCTGGTGTTCCCATCCAGCATGGTGACGGTGGTGCTGAGATCTATCCCAATTGAGCATCCCTTGCCCAATCCTAGGGCATGGAGTATCGAGATTCCCCCATTGGCTTTTCCGATACCCAGGACACTCATCTCTCAACCATGCCCCCTTCAAGAGCGATGCCCGTATGCCTCATCCTGCTATCACTAAGAACTGCAATCTGAACATCATCTGACAACTCGGTAATCGAGATGAGCCCTCCATCGGATTTAACCAATCGGACTGTTTCAGCCTGTTGGGCAATAACCTGCCCCTCCTGTTCATCGGAACGGTATCTGATTACCAAGAGGGGACGATTCTCGATCTTTAGACGTCCCACCACTGCAGATCTTCTGGAGCCGTCTAATGAGAGAATTGCCACCTCATCTGAAGCATTCAGTTCGGAGAGGTACTTCGTAGTCCCATCCGCCATAAGTACGTAAGAATGAATTGCTCCGGCATTGACCCTAAATGGTCTTGATGGAACGTACTCAGAGGGTACAGTCTCTCCGTGTACCAAGCAAAGCATCCCAGAAACAGAGCCCAGCGCCATTCCCTCTCCCTCGTTCAACCTTTGAGTCAAATCTATGCAAACACGCTCACCCAGACCGCAGCTTTCCACGGAGAATACTTTAGCGAAGCAGAGAGGTGTGTGTGGTGCAACAGTTGAATCCAGGGATGCTGATGTTGTTCCAACAACTTTGATTGCCAGCTCCATCAAATCTCCTTTCACCAGTATAGCATCGACGCCGTGTCCGAGGGCTAAGGAAGCTCCTGAAAGCTCGATTTCGTTGCTGATTGCAGCTGCGATCCTAGTGCCGCTACCTTTGGAAGAGGCAATGAGATTCTCAAGAGGGATCATGGTCCAGTCTGAGCACCTAACCAGAATCCAAGGGGCCGAACCAATTAGGGAAATTGCCTCTTCCTGGCCCCTGAAATCCTCAATGTCGATCTCGGCCACCTCATCGGAACGACCTCGCCAGATTCGGCTAACGGAGTCTGGAATTAATGATCCATGGGTATTCTCTTCCAGCCAAATTTCCATCGATTCACCCCAGATGCCTTGCTGCCTCGGTAGCACTTGACTCGTCGTGGACAATGGCCCTTAGAGCCCTGACGCACGATGCTGGATCTTCGTAACCAAACACTTGTCTGCCTATGCAGACCCCGGCTCCGCCAGCTCGCATGGACTGCTCAACCATTACAAGTAATTCTGTGGATTCGGCCTTAATAGGCCCTCCAGAGATTAGCACAGGAATAGGGACCGCGGATGTGACGATTCGGAATGAATCCACTGAGCCGGTCCAAGGAACCTTGACTACGTCGCACCCGAGGTTCCAGGCTAGACGTGCCGCATGAGCAATTCCTGATGTGGAGTCTCCTGGATCAACCACCAAGTTAGGGCCACGCGGATATACCATGCCCAACACTGGTAACTCGTGTTGGAAAGCATCTGAGGTTATCGAGCCTAGGCGCTCAATCATCTCAGGTTCAGCTGCATCCCCAAGGTTGATCTGCGCAGAGATTCCCACAGCACCTCTAGAAATGCATTCTGATGCATTTGCGACCAGTATCTTGTCCTGAGTGCGGGTACCGGCGTGAACAGTGGATACTGATGCGTGGCACACGAACCGTCTCCAGCCAGTTCGCTTAGAGTGATGGCTAACGGCTCCCTTCTGGAGAACGATTGCATCTGCCCCCCCTGAAATTGCTGCGTCCACGGCTGAGTTGGTGTCCTCGAGACCGGGCATAGGGAATGCCGATGCACAGTGATCCATTGGGACCCACACGCCCCTTCCACCGGGGAGGATTGCCTCTAAGCGACCTGCTAGCACACCGACCACGATACTCGCCGGTGCATCATCACTTGAAAAGTGACGTTTCCGTGATTCCGTCCGGTTTCCGCTCCCTTTGGGAGCGGATTAAATCTCCAAGTCTACAATCAAGGGAGCGTGGTCAGATACTGCCAAACCTGCCTCTCGTAGTACCTCAGCAGATCTGAAAAATGGTCTTGCAGCAGAGTTTGCCAGTACGTAATCTATCCTCCAACCCCGATCCAAGGCTCTGGCGTTCCCCCGATTAGACCACCAAGTGTATGGGCCCTTGCCTGAGCCGAAATGGATTCGGTGGAGGTCATGCCAGCCAGCAGATAGGAAGTTGCTGAACCATTCCCGCTCATGAACTAGGAAGCCCGAAGTAAGCCGGTTCCCACTAGGATTCCAGATGTCTTCCTCTGTGTGGGCAATGTTTAGATCGCCCACTAGCAGAACCGGATCCGTGGAATCGAAGAACTGCGTGCTCCAACCCAAAAGGTCCTCCAGCCACTTGTCCTTGAAAGCCTGACGCTCTGGCCCTGAGCCCCCATTTGGGAGGTAAATGTTGATACAAGTCAGAGGGCCGCATTTTGTCGTCAGGACCCTTCCCTCGGTATCCTCATGATCGAGCTTGGTTGTTATTCCGCGGCTAATTTCTTCCAGTCCCACCCTAGACATAGTCGCGACGCCCGAATAGCCCTTGCGCTCGGCGGGATGCCAGACTACCTCGTGTCCCGGGGGGAGGTTCCAATCAGGCGGTAACTGTTCGGGAAGAGCTCGAACCTCCTGAAGGAGCCAGATATCGGCATCGATGCGCTCTATGAACTCGTCAAGACCCTTGCGGATGGCGGCACGAATGCCATTGACGTTCCAGGTAACGACGCGCACAGGTGCCCCTCACTGTGAGAGGTCTTTGACCTTCTCGACGAGGTCCATCTTCCTGATTCTCCACATCCCGTAAGGAGTCAGGATGACTGAAATGAACACGACAATCCCGATTAGTTCCATCGCGACGACGGGGTCAGCTGACACAGTCATGAAAAATGACCACTGGACGACCGATGAAATCATTGCTTGGGTTCCAACCAATGTGAACAAGAAGCCCAAGATTCCTCCGATCAGCCCTATTGCAAGGTGCTCTCCGAACATCATCCACCCAAGACGGTTGATTGGCGCCCCCAATACCCTCAAGGTTGCAATCTCCACATCCCTCTCTGAGAGGTTGATGATCAGAGTATTGAACAGGACCACTACTGCGATTAGAATGCCGAGGAACAGTATTGAGCCCAAGAAGCTCTGCTGCTGTTCTAGAATGCTCTCGTAAGACGCAATCATGTTTTCCTTCTGAATAACTGCCAAGGAGACGTTTCCTAGATCGCTATCTACCTCAACGCCATCGGGAAAGTCGATTAGGACTGATGTTGCCTCAATTCCAACTACGTCGGTCAGGTCTGATCTGTGGAAGTACGCTGTTCTACTAATATCACCTTGAGTGATGCCGACAATCTCTACTGACTTGGATGTCGAGCCAAAAATCAGAGTTTGGGTTTCGCCGATCTCCCATCCGAGAAAGTGATTGAGGCCCTCATCGATTAGAATCTCAGTGGTTTGGCCTCCCGCCTCGGGCATGGTCCCATCTTTGAGGTTCAAGACGACCAATGCGTCGCTGTCTGTTGACAGGGTTTCCATCCCATAGGCCATAATCACTCTTGAGTCGTTAGCCGGGTTAGTGGGGAACATGATGGCTTTCTCATGGTAGGCCCCCTTCTCTTCGGCCCATTG
>CESR01037891.1_pt1 | contig 10446 bp, 9 predicted proteins | sample 356351 | NCBI WGS metagenome assembly CESR01 (sample SAMEA2622149, study PRJEB7988) | marine metagenome | isolation source: saline water (ENVO:00002010), including | reverse complement strand
TGGCATGCAGGGCGAACTGACCGACCTTGATCAAGGGCACGGCAAAATGCGACAATCCGCCGATTTCCAAATACGTTAAATCCGTCAACTTGGCGCAATAGCGAAGGGCGCTATCCGGCGCACATTCTCATCCAGACGCAAACGATGGTTCAGCGGCGGATGAGCCCGCTGGCCGCAGTCCAGTCGCTCACAGACCCGGCACGAGACCCCCACCTCGGTCGCCGCCTGTTTGCTCTTCAAATCCCTGCCATCGCCATAAACCAGGTGCTTCGCCTGCGCCATGTCGCAGCCCACCGCAACCGCCAGCCGCGGCAGCCGCCCGCGATAACCGCCCAGGATCGGATCCACGGTACGGGCAATGGTCAGGAAGGCGCTGCCATCAGGCAGCCGGGCCTGCTGGGTATGAATGCCGCCGGGCGAACGGAAGGCATCATGAATGACCCAACGCGGACAGGTACCGCCAAAACGCGCGAAGTTAAAACCGGCACCGCTGAGACGCTTCGAGATATTGCCGGCATGATCAATACGTATAAAGAAGAACGGTACGCCACGCGCACCCCTACGCTGCAAGGTACTCAACCGGTGACAGACCTGCTCGAAACTGACGCCAAAACGATTCTGCAGAATTTCCAGGTCATAGCGCAGCTCCTCTGCCGAGGCCAGGAAGGCCTCGTAAGGCATCAACAAGGCACCAGCAAAATAGCCGGCCAACCCAATACGAAACAATTTTTTGGCATCGGATGATGACAAATCGGCCTTGTCAACCATACGGTCCAACAACTCCGCCTGCCCTGACAATGCCAGCTGCACTGCCAGTTGAAAGCAGCGGCCAGAGGCGGGCAGCATTTCCGAAAGCAGCACCCGGCGGCGATGAAAATCATAGCGCCGCAAGGTTTCCCCCATGATGTCCACTGGCATGACCTTGGCGCCAATATCGTGGGTCGCCTGCAAATGACGGGCCAAGCCCTGATAAAGATCGCCGCCATTCAGTTCGGCGTCCTGCCACAGGGCCTCGGCGGCCGATTCTAGTTCGGGAAAATGATTCGACTGGGATTGCTGATAATCCCGAACCTCTTCGATGGGAAAGACCTGGCTATCAAGGCCCTGCAGTTTGCGTGGGTCGGCCATGCTTTCCACCAGGGCTTGGCTGTCTTCGCGCATTTCCGCATAGGCCTTGTAAAGATTCATCACCGCCTGTGTCGCAATCGGGGATACTTCCGCCACTTCGCGAATCTCCTGCTCGCGGACCTTCAGACCCTCGAACAGTGGATCAGAAAAGACCTCACGCAAACCGGCGGCAAGCGCGGCGGATTCATCCTGCGCGAATTCCCGCAGATCGATGGGAAAAACCTGTCCCAGGCGAAACAACAGCGGCACCGTCACAGGGCGCTGATTATGTTCGATCAAATTCAGATAGCTGGGGGAAATCTCCAGCATCTCAGCCATTTCGGTCTGGCTCAAGCTTTGCTCCTGGCGATAGCGGCGCACCTTGTGGCCCAGCATGGCCTTTTTTTCTACCGACATGGGCCTCTCCAGCGATCACTCATTAGCATCATTATTTACAATTTTTACCAAATTACTAGTACAAAATTTGCAAAATTATCACGATGACACTTTTCTATTTGCCTTCACCCCGCCAACCCGTCATATCACCATCTAAGGGCCGTGCAATACTGTTTAAGCCCTTATCAAAGCTTATTTAGCATCAAAATAAGCAGCAGGAGCAAAACCATGACTGAGACCATCGAACAACTTGTTTCCGCCCAGGAAGGCCGCTTTGACGACATCCAACGCGACTACAGTGTAGAAGATGTAAAGAAGCTTCAAGGTTCCATCAAGGTAGAGCACACTCTGGCCCGCAATGGCGCCGACAAATTGTGGAAACTGCTGCAAACCGAGGACTATGTGCATTCCCTGGGCGCCATGACGGGCAACCAGGCCATGCAGATGATCCGGGCTGGATTGAAGGCTATTTATCTTTCCGGTTGGCAGGTCGCCGCCGATAGCAACAATGCCGGCGCGATGTACCCTGATCAAAGCCTCTACCCTGTCGATAGCGGCCCGGAACTGGCCAAGCGTATCAACAAAACGCTGCAACGCGCCGATCAGATCCAATGCATGGAAGGCGAAGGAAACATTGACTGGTTCGCGCCAATTATCGCCGACGCCGAAGCCGGCTTTGGCGGCGTGCTAAACGCCTTCGAGATTATGAAGGCCTACATCGAAGCGGGTGCCGCCGGCGTCCACTTCGAGGATCAACTGGCTTCAGAGAAGAAATGCGGCCACATGGGCGGCAAGGTCTTGATCCCGACGCAGCAACATATAGCCAACCTGAAGGCAGCCCGGCTGGCAGCCGACGTCATGGGCGTGCCCACCATCATCCTGGCCCGTACGGACGCCGATAGTGCCAAGCTGCTGACTTCGGACGTGGATCCTCGCGACCGCGACTTCATCTCGGGCGAGCGCACGGCGGAAGGTTTCTATAAGCACAAGGAAGGTGAAGGCGAAGGCATGCGGCGGAGTATCGCGCGCGGTCTGGCTTATGCCCCCTATTCCGATCTGTTGTGGATGGAAACCTCGACACCTAACCTGGAGCAGGCCAAAACCTTCGCCGAGGCGATCCGCAAGGAACATCCGAACCAGCTGTTATCCTACAATTGCTCGCCCTCGTTCAACTGGGGCGCGGCCTTGGACAAGGACGATATCGCCCGCTTCCAGCGCGAGATCGGCGCCATGGGTTACAAATACCAGTTCATTACCCTGGCCGGTTTCCATAGCCTGAACCACTCCATGTTCGAGCTGGCCCAAGGCTACCGAGACCGCGGCATGGCAGCTTATTCCGAGCTGCAGAACGCCGAATTCGCCTCCGAGGCCACCGGCTACAGCGCCACGCGTCACCAGCGCGAGGTGGGCACCGGTTATTTCGATCAGGTCAATCAGACCATCATGGGCGGCACCTCGTCGACTACGGCGCTAACTGGCTCCACCGAATCCGAGCAGTTCCAGGCACAAGCCGCAGAGTAAGTAGCAGAGTAAGCAGAAGAGTCGTTATCCGGGCGGCCCGCACCCAACAGTGCAAGCAGGCCGCCCGGCAGTTCGTTGCAAATACCTAACCTCAGGGCCACCGCGGCAATCATGGCAAGCGGTGGCCTTTTTTTTTGGACCGCCGGGTTGATCCCTTCATCCGGCAAAGGTAAGTGTATACCCCATGAAAATAGTCCCTTCCCTTCTCATCTCGTCTATTCTGATCTTTACCCTGTCTGCCTGCGATACCAGCCCCCTACTGCGCGACGATTACATGGGGAAAAAGGTGGTGGAACCGCATTTACTGCCCCAGCGGGTGGCGCGAGATGGCAATGGCGACCCAATATTGAGGCCCAAATCAAGCATCTGGTTGGGCTTCCTGCCGAGTCTAAGATAGCTGCGGCACACGAGCATCATGGGAGCGTGACGCCTTGACCACCCTGGAACCAGAAAAATCCTTTGTGGGCCCGCGCCGTCAGCTGCCTCCGGCAATCTCATGAAACGCTATGCCGTTCGATAACCAGGCGCACGGCACCACAGAAGCCGGTGTTGAAATCGGTGTCGATATCGGCGGCACCTTTACGGACGTGGTCTGCCGCCGTCCGGACCAGACCAGCCAAATCCTAAAACTGCCCACGACCCGCGATGATCCAGGCATTGCGGTCCTCGAAGCAGTGCGCCGGTTGGAACAGATGGACGCTTTGCAAGGTGCCCAGGTCAGCCGTTTTGTCCACGGCTCCACCGTCGCCACAAACGCGATTCTGGAACGCAAGGGCGCCCGCGTCGGGCTGCTGACCAGCATGGGTTTCCGTGATGTGCTGGAAATTGGCCGGCAGTTCCGCCAGGCCCTTTACGAGGTTTGCCTAACACCAGAGACGCCGGGCTTCCTGGCGCCACGCGCCTTTCGTTTGGAGGTGTCTGAGCGGATTGATGCCAAGGGGCAAATCGTGACGGCCCTAGACGAAGGTGCACTGTTGCAGGCCGCCGACGATTTGGTGGCCAGGGGCGCCCAGGCCATCGCCGTCATCTTTCTGTTTTCCTTTCTGAATCCGGTGCATGAACAGCGCGCCGCAGCCTTGATCAGGCAACGCCATCCAGGTATCGCGGTATCGCTTTCAGCCGAGGTGGACCCGGCGTTCCGCGAATACGAACGCACGGCGGTCACCGCTTTCGATGCCTATATCAAGCCCATCGTCGACGGTTATCTGGACCGTTTGCAAGACGGCCTGAGCCAGGCCGGGGTAGCAGCACCGCTACAGATCATGCAATCCCGTGGCGGACTGGCCGGTACCGAGGTGGCGCGGGAGCGGCCGGTGCGCTTGTTTCTTTCAGGCCCCGCCGCCGGTGTCATGGGGGCATGCAATATCGGCGCCCAGGAAGATCTAGACGATCTGATCAGCATTGACATTGGCGGCACCACCTGTGACATCGCCTTGATTGAGCGCGGCGCGCCCACGGTACGCTCTGAAGGCGCCATTGACGGCTACCCAGTGCGTGTCTCGATGATCGATATTAACCCCATAGGTGCCGGCGGCGGTTCCATCGCCTGGCTGGATGGGGCCGGTGGCCTACGGGTGGGGCCACGTTCGGCAGGCTCCGATCCGGGCCCGGCCTGTTACGGCAAGGGTGCCACCGGTTCCGAACCGGTGGCGACGGTGACTGATGCCTCGCTATTGTTGGGCTATCTCGACCCAGGCTATTTCGCCGCGGGTAGCGTTACCCTTGACCCGGACCTTGCCCGCGCCGCCATCATGAAGACCATCGCCCAACCACTTGGCCTAACGGAAGCGGAGGCGGCACTTGGCATTCACCGGGTCCTGAACGCCCAGATGGCCGAGGGCATCCGTGCCGTCACCGTGCGCCGTGGCCATGATCCGCGCGGTTTCACCCTTGTGGCCCTGGGCGGTGCCGGACCGCTGCACGCCATAGCATTGGCCGAGGAACTAGGTATTCGCCGGGTCCTGGTACCACCGCACCCCGGTGTTCTATCGGCCCAGGGCCTGCTGGATGCAAGGGTCGAACATGAAGTGACCATGGCGTTTAGCCATGATCTGGACGAGCTGACCCTAGCAAAATTGAGCCAAGCCTATCAGGGTATTGACATTCAGGCCGAGACGTTGATGGCGCGGGAGGGGATCGAAGCCAGTAATTGCAAGGTGCAACACCACGCCGATGTCTGTTTCGTGGGCCAGTCCTATTATTTGAGCGTACCCGTGGATCTGTTAGGCGCCGATCCTCTGGCCGCGATCTATGAAGCGTTTCTGGAGACCCACAACCAGATCAACGGCCATCGGTTTGAGGCGCCGGCAAAGATTGTCAATCTGCGCACGGTGCATCTGGCGGCCAAGCCGGGCGCCGTCAAAGATGCGGCGGGGCCGATCAACGGAGGCGACATGGAAAAGGCCCGCCGCGTGGTGCATATGCCGGGTGATACAGGGTCGCGCGAGGTGCCGATCCTGGACCGCACCGAGATGGCGGCTGGACAGATGGTATCCGGCCCGGCGATCATCGAACAGGCGGATACGACAACTTTGTTGACCTCCCAATGGCGGGCCAGAGTTGCGCCGTCCCTGACCTTGATCCTCGAGCAGATTGGAGATGGAGCACCATGACCATGACCGATCCGGTAACGCTCGAAGTTTTGCGCAATAAGCTGGATGGCATCGCCAACGAGATGCAGTTGACCCTGCTACGCAGCTCCTTCTCGCCCATCGTCAAGGAAGGCCTGGATGCCTCGGCCTGCCTGTTTTCCATTTCCGGCGAGACCCTGTCGCAATCCATTTCGATCCCCATCCATCTCGCCACCCTGATACCGGTGATCGAGACATTCCTTGAATATTTTCCGCTGCACAGCCTTGCCGCCGACGATCTGTTGGTGATGAACGATCCCTATATGGGTGGCACCCATTTGCCCGACCTTGCCATCGCCATGCCGATCATGCATCAAGGCCGGCCAATCGCGATCGCCGCCGCCATGACCCACCACCAGGACGTCGGCGGCATGGCGCCCGGCTCGGTCCCGACCAATGCGACGGAAATTTTCCAGGAAGGCGTGCGCATTCCGCCCCTTAAGTTGCGTGACAATGGCGTCATGAACGAGACTTTCGTTGCCATGATGCGCCAGAACGTGCGCATGCCGGATGCCTTCATGGGTGACCTGAATGCGCAGATAGCCGCCTGCACGGTGGGTGCGCGGCGTCTGGACGAGGTCGCTGAAAAATATGGCGCCCAGACGTTGCTGATCGTCTTCGATGAGCTCCTCGACCGTTCGGAACAAATGACGCGGACTTCTCTCCGCGCCATACCCAACGGCGCTTACAGCTATATGGATTATCTCGACAATGATGGTATCGAGCTGGATAAATCGATCCCCATAAAGGTTTTGGTGCGGGTCGAGGATGGCCGTTTGAATTGCAGCTTCGAGGGCACCGCACCCCAAGTGCGAGGCCCCTTCAACTGTGTGCCCTCGGGCGCCGCCGCCGCTGCGCTGTTTGCCGTACGTGCCATCACCGATCCGGAAATCCCCACCAACGGGGGCTGTTTCCGGCCTGTCAGCCTGGTGCTGCCCGAAGGCAGCCTGGTCAACCCAAGGCCCCCCGCCCCGGTCAATTCCCGCACCGCCACAATCAAACGGATCACAGGATGTATTCTGGGTGCGCTGAAGGATGTATTGCCCCAGCGGATTCCGGCAGATTCGGGTGGCGAGCTTTTGATTCTATCTTTTGGCGGGCAGCGCGAGGATGGTTCGACCTTCGTGGTTGGCGACTTGATCGCCTCGGGCAGCGGCGCCTCTAGTCAGGGCGACGGTGTCGATATGATAGAGACCGACGCCACCAATTGCATGAACCTGCCCGTGGAGGCCCTGGAACTGGATGCACCGATCCGGGTGCATCATTTTGGTCTGGCGCCAGGATCGGGTGGAGCCGGAAAATTTCGTGGCGGCCTGGGCTGCCGCCGGGAGTACGAAATCATGGCGGGTGAGGTTACCGTCACCTATCGCGGCGAGCGCCATAACCATCCTGCCCAAGGCTCTCATGGCGGCCGACCGGGCGGCCTCGCCTCAGCCCTAATATTGCGGGCCGCTGGCAGGGAGGAAAGCATTCCATCAAAGCAAGTAACAACACTTTATCCGGGCGACCGATTGTGCATTGAGACTGCGGGCGGCGGCGGTTATGGCGCGATAGAAGACCGTGATCAGGCAGCCCGCGCGGACGATATCGCCAATGGCAAAGCAGCGGGTGAATAACTTCTCCCGTTGTCGTCGATCCCATATGGTTTCAAAGGCTTAGCCATTCGAATTAAAAATTAATATCCACAACGAATTTATTAAGACTTTTTTCACAACAGATTGGTTAACGTAGCTCCGATATCCATTTATTGCGCCATTAAACTGCTTTTTAACTTTGAGAATTTCGGCATTTTTTTATCGGCCTAAAACACAACAAGCCCGATCAGTAAGAATTTTTTGGCCGAAAACCATTTCGTCATCCAGCATATTGATCAGTCAATTGCCAATTTGGAAGATGGATGGGATTGCGCCTTAAAACCTTCCGATGGAATTCCCAGAACGGTAAATTTGATCACTGTATGCCGAAGAAGATAAGCTGTCGCTGCACCGCTTCAAGGCAGACGAAAGTTACCGCATTGACAAAGGGCTTGGTCCGGTCAAGGCCTGCTTGGTACCGATTTCCTTAAACCACATAAATATCGTGAATGGGCATGATCGTATCTTTCTTTTTTAGAGCCTTCTACTAAGCCGGCAACCTTATCACCACCCTCAATCCCCCTTGGGGCGCTTCATCCAGCACCACATCCCCGCCTTGATTTCGGACCGTGTCGCGAGTAATGGCCAATCCCAGGCCGACGCCGCCCGTGCCTTGGTTGCGAGAGTCCTCCAGGCGGTAAAATGGTCGGAAGGCGGCTTCGCGTTTGGCTTCGGGAATGCCGGGACCGTTGTCGTCCACGGTGATCTCGATCATGTCGCCGGCGCGGCGGGCGGCCAGGGCGCAGGCCTCGGCGTAGCGTTGAGCGTTGCCCAGCAAATTGGCGACGCAACGTTTCAGGCTCAATGGCCTCAACTGGCCGCGCAGATCGCCGTTCGCGGCGAAGTCCACCGTAGCGCCTTCGCGGCGGGCATCCTTAACCGCTTCGTCCAACAGGGCGTTGACATCCGTATCAACCGCCCGTTCACCGGCGGCACCACGGGCGAAGGCCAGATAGCCCTCGATCATGCTGTCCATCTCGTCCACGTCCGCCTGCATGGCCTCTGCCGCCGGCGTGTCCTTCAACATAGCCAGCTCCAGCTTCAAACGAGTCAGGGGCGTGCGCAGATCATGAGAGACACCGGCCAGCATCTCGGTCCGTTGCCGCAGGTGGCGCTCGATCCGTTCACGCATACGGAGGAACGCCTCACCGGCGCGGCGGACCTCCACAGCGCCGGATGGCTTGAAGTCCGCCACACCCTGACCGCGCCCGAAGCGGTCGGCGGCATCAGCCAGGCGTAGGATCGGGCGTACCTGATTACGCAGGAAGACAATAGCGATGGCAAGCAACAGTAGCGAGGAGCCGACAATCCACATGACCAACACGTCCAAGGTCGCCGAGGTGATCCGGTTGTGCGGCACCAAGACCCGCAGGACGCCGCCCTCGAACGCCACCTGAATCAGATAGTTTTTAAGTTTTGGCCGGTTTTCGATGGTGAAGGCGAGCTCCAGGCCATGATCAATGGTTCGGATCAGCAACCTTTCCAGGGGCGAATTGGGCTGGGGCAGCGGCCCTGCCTTCAAAGGTTGCCCAGGGTTCAGAGTGAAGCTCAAATTCATTCTATAGTTAGCGGATTGCAGAATTTGGAAGCGAGCAAGCGAGCCCTTTTCGCGCGTGAGCGCGGCGGCGACGAAACCGATATCGCCGGCGACACTGCGCGCCAGGCGGCGGGTGACCGCATCCAGGTGCCGGTCGTAGAAAACCACGGCGGCGACGATTTGCAGCAAGACGACCGGCGTTACAACGATAAAAACCGCCCGGCCAAACAGGCTGCGTGGTAGAAACCGCTTCAGCATGGTGCCTGCCCCCTGCCCTGTCTCACGGCACTAATCCAGCCAGAAGACATAACCCTGTCCCCACACGGTGCATAGATGGCGCGGCTCCTTCGGATCGACCTCGATCTTACGGCGCAGACGGGTGATCTGAACATCGACGGCGCGCACATTGCCCGCATCCGCCTGCGCCAACAGCTCCGCCCGGCCCACGGTAACGCCCGGGCTGCGCGCGAACAGGCGCAGCATCCCGACCTCGCCGGATGTCAGGCGTACCGCCGCGCCGTCGCGGGTCAGCTCGCCGCGTTCAATATCGAAGCTGCATGCGCCAAAGGTAGCCACGGCGACCTCTTCCTGCTTGGGCCCGCCACGGCGCAGAATGGCCTCGATCCGCAGCACCAGCTCCCTGGGCTCAAACGGCTTACTCAAATAATCGTCGGCGCCGACTTCTAGGCCAGCGATGCGGTCCTCCGCCTCGCCCATTGCGGTGAGCAGCAGGATTGGCAGGGCCTTGACCGCCATGTCGCAGCGAATGAACTGGGTCAATTCCAAGCCACTTTCACCGTGCATCATCAGGTCCAGCACCAACAGATCAAAATCCAGGCCCGAAAGCGCCACCCGCGCCTCGGCGGCCGAGGACGCAGTGGAAACGCGAAAGCCGTATTCACCCAGATAGCGCTGCAACAAATCCCGCAGGCGGTCGTCATCATCGACGACCAGGATATGGGTTGCATTATCGCTCATGCAAAATTACCTCAAGACCGCTCCACCGAGCGTAGCACGCCTTCCCGCTCATCCGCATTCAACAGATCCGCCAATACCTTGCGATAGCCTGCAACGGCCTCCGCCCCAGCATTGCGATAGGCCTTCGCGATGCGGGCTTTTTGCGGCCCGGATAATTTTTCGAACAGGATTTCGCCCTTGTCGGTTAGATACAACAGTCGTTGCCGGCGGTCCCGGCTGCCCTGTACCTGCCGGACATATTCCTCCGCCACCAACTGGCTCAGGACGCGACTGAGGCTTTGCTTGGTCACCTTCAGGATGGTCAGCAACTCCGCCACCGTCATGCCCGGATTGCGGCCTATGAAATGCACCGCCCGATGATGGGCCCGGCCAAAGCCATAGTTCTTTAGTATTTCATCGGGGTCAGAGGTGAAGTCACGATAGGCGTAAAACAGCATTTCGATGGATTGGATCAATTCTTCATCATCGAGGTAGGCTGGCGCGGGTGCATTATTTTTCGGCTCGCCAACATCACCTTGGCGATCACGCTTGCCATCGGGCAGTGAATCGGTTGAAAGATCGGTCATGGCCGCATGCTACACGAGATGCGTCAATGATGCTGACATTTTTTTGGTCAGCATTATTGACATAATTTTTCTAGATG
>CESR01158245.1_pt1 | contig 10464 bp, 9 predicted proteins | sample 356351 | NCBI WGS metagenome assembly CESR01 (sample SAMEA2622149, study PRJEB7988) | marine metagenome | isolation source: saline water (ENVO:00002010), including | reverse complement strand
CTCGATGCCTTCCCGGAGGACGCCAGCGAGACGGATGACTCGGACGGGGACGGTGTTGGCGACAACCTCGATGCGTTTCCCGAAGACCCCCGCATGTCAGAGGGGGGGCAGATGTGGACCCTAGTTGCCTTCGGGGGAGCCATCATCGTCCTAGTTTCACTGACTAGGTTGAAGAGGGGCTAAAGAGGCGCGGTGTACCAGAGAAAACCGACTCAGTCTACGATCTCCACCAGCACGCTGCCCATCTCCACGCGGTCACCCTGCTCGTAGTTCACCATGGTGACCTCACCGGCCTTTGGCGAAGTTATCTTGTGTTCCATCTTCATCGCCTCCAGCACCATCAGGACCTGTCCTTCTCGCACCCTCTGTCCTTGCTTGACGTGGAGCTCTACGACTGTACCCGGCATTGGAGCAGTCAGGGCCCCCTTGGTGATGTCGGTCGCTGAGCTGCCCCTCTCATGGAGGTGCACGACGTGGGTTCGGCCGTTCACATGCACCCACCAGGTATCTCCTATCCTAGCAACGTGAGCGAGTCTGGGGCTCCCATCGACCTCGACCAGGACCCTCCCCTCCTTCTCGTCAGCTGATACAACCACGTTGGGAGGGGTCACCTCCGAGTCGTCTCTGGTCAGGGAAGTGACTGACACCCTGCCCTCATGCTCTTCCAATGTTGCACCGTACCTGGCATCACTCCTCGCAACGCTCCACTCCATGGCATCACCTCTAGGGGAAGGTCCTCCTCAGGGTCCTGAAGGGGTCACCGGGATGGCCCGTGTGCCCATCTGCGAGCTCTGTTTCTCCCGATCGCGCCCTCCCAACCCCGAGCCTATGCGCCGAGGCTGCTATCGCAACCAAAATGGTCTCGTCCGGCTCGGGAGGGGAGAGTTCGGCAGAGGGGGTGCTGTCTAGGAAGTCCGTGTCCACGCTCCCACTCTGGAAGGCGTGATGCGAGACGGCATTGCGCAGGAAATCGATGTTGGACTGCACTCCCATGGCCACGAAGTTGGCAAGTGCAGAATCTAGCCTCCTAATCGCTGCTTGGCGGTTCTGTGCGTGCACGATCAATTTGGCTAGCATGGGGTCGAAATCGATCGTTACCTCGTCCCCCTCCCTGACTCCCGAGTCCACTCTGATCCCAGGGCCGGACGGGGGCCTCCACATCGCAAGTCGTCCGGTCGAGGGTAGGAATCCTTGGCTAGGGTCCTCGGCGTAAATGCGCGCCTCTATCGCGTGCCCGCTCTGGATCACGTCCGATTGGGAGATGCCCAACGGGAGTCCCGACGCTACCTCGAACTGCTTCTGGACAATGTCGATACCGGTGGTCATCTCCGTCACCGGGTGTTCAACCTGAATGCGAGTATTCATCTCAAGGAAGTAGAACTGCCCATTGCTGGCGAGCAGGAACTCCACGGTCCCAGCGCCCACGTATCCAACCGAACGGGCGGCCATCAACGCAGCCTGGCCCATGGACTCACGGGCCTCTGGGGACAGGGCTGGTGAGGGGGCCTCCTCAATCACCTTCTGGTATCGACGCTGCAGTGAGCAGTCGCGCTCGTTGAGGTGGATGGATGTGCCGTGGCTGTCACAGAGGACCTGGACCTCGACGTGCCGGGCTCCGGTCAGTAACCTCTCTATGTACACGGTCCCGTCTCCGAAAGCCGTCGCAGCCTCCCTAGAAGCCGCCTCGAACTCGGAGCGCAGAGCCCGGGGTTCGCTGACTGCACGCATGCCCTTGCCACCCCCTCCCGCGCTTGCCTTGAGCAGGAGGGGGTAACCCACTCGGGCGGCGGCGGTGGCTAGTGCTCCCAGGTGATCGGAGTCCTCACTGATGGCGAGTTCCTCACCCGGAATCACTGGCACTCCCGACTCAATCATCAGGCTACGTGCTGAAATCTTGTCCCCCATCGTCTCGATTGCCTCCGTTGAGGGGCCGATCCACACCATGCCACTGGCTTCGACTGCCCTAGCGAAGCTCGCGCGCTCGGACAGGAACCCGTACCCTGGGTGGATAGCTTGGGCGCCACTGGACCTTGCGGCCTCAATTATGGCATTCTCATTCAAGTAGGTCTGCTCAAGGCCTTCCCCCTCCAAGTGGATGGAGTCGTCTGCAATCTCGACGTGGAGAGAGGTGGCGTCGGCATCCGAATATACAGCGACACCGGCCAAGCCAGACTCTCGTGCGGCTTGGAGGATCCGGACAGCTATCTCGCCCCGATTGGCCACCAGGACCTTGGAGAAGGGCCTGGGAGAGCCGTGCATCCAATCAGGTGCCATGATTAGCCATCCTGGTCCTCTGGGCACCAGGATGGCTTCCTTCCCTCGAGGAAGGCTGAGAGGCCCTCCTGCCCCTCGGCAGATCCGCGCATCCTGCTCGTCAGGTCCAAGGTCCACGCCCGAAGCGCCTCGTCGTCACCCTCCCAGCGGTCCAGCTCAGCAACCATACTCTTGGCTGAGGTCACGGCTAGGGGCCCTGAGGTCAAGACGTCGGAGGAGACTGCCTCGGCGGCAGCTGCCATGGAGCCGTCCGATTCGACCAATTCGTCGGCAAAACCGATCCTGAGTGCCTCCTCAGATCCAATCCTTGAGGCTCGCATGGCGACCCTCCTAAACTGGGCGCTTCCGAGGCGGCGGTGGACATAGGGGCCTATGACTGCGGCAGTAATCCCTAGCTTGGCCTCGGAAAGAGCGATCTCGGTGCTGGGCCCGGCGATAACGTGGTCGGAACACGCAACTAATCCAGCGCCTCCACCCAAGGCAACACCCTGAACGCATGCAATGGTGAAGCATGGGTGCGACCAAAGGGAGTGGAACAGGCGGTCAAGGCGTTCTGCGTCTGCCCGGTTCTCCTCCAGGCTGCTGCTTCCGCCGTCCCGCATCATGTTGATGTCCGCACCGGCGCAGAAGTGGCGTCCCTCTGAGTTAATGACTAGGATGCGTAGGTTCTGGGAGCCGTCAGGGCCTCGCAGCTCGCCGGATGTGGCCACGGACCTTCCGGCGGTCCATTCCAGAACTTCAGCCAACTCTGTGATTAGTTGCTCGTTGAGTGCGTTATGCACGTCGATCCTATCTAGCGTAATGTGTGCTACGGGACCATCGACCACGAGCCTGCAAAGTTCGGTTTTCGGCATTGTACCCTCTACACCCATGGCTTCACATCCTGAACACTCCGTAGCCCGTGTCCGGCATAGGGGCGTTGAGGCTGGCAGAAATACATAGCCCAAGCACGTCCCTTGTATCCCTGGGGTCGATGACGCCGTCGTCCCAAAGCCGGGCCGTCGAATAGTAGGGGCTACTCTCCCGTTCGTACTTGGAACGAATCTCTTCGGGGTCGGAGTTCCCAACGGTGGACAACACGCTTGCTGCCTGCTCACCACCCATTACGCTGATCCGTGCGTTGGGCCACATGAAAAGGAAGCGTGGGTCGTATGCCCTGCCACACATCCCGTAGTTGCCAGCACCGTGTGAGCCGCCAATTATCACGGTGAACTTGGGAACGGGGACGCAGGATACAGCAGTCACGAGCTTGGCCCCGTCCTTGGCTATGCCACCGGCCTCGGCATCTCGTCCGACCATGAACCCGGTAATGTTCTGCAAGAACACCAGAGGCACCCCCCTCTGACCACAGAGCTCGACGAAGTGGGCACCCTTCAGAGAGGACTCGGAGAACAGGATGCCGTTGTTGGCGACAATGCCCACTGGGTATCCGTGAATCCTTGCGAACCCGCAAACCAGGGTGTTCCCGTACCTCTGCTTAAACTCGTGGAACCTTGAACCGTCGACAACTCTGGAGATTACCTCGCGTACGTCGTACGGGGTCCTGTTGTCCTCAGGAATTATTCCCAGTAGGTCCTCCACTTCGTGGGCGGGCTGCTCGGGCTGGCTGGAATCGAGCCTGTGCTTGGGATCGACGTTGAGGTTCTCGACGATGTTGCGCACAATCCTTAGCGCATCCTCCTCGTCCTCGGCATAGTGATCCGAAACACCGGACATGGAAGTGTGGACCTCAGCGCCACCGAGGTCCTGCGCTGTTACCTCTTCCCCAGTTGCCGCCTTAACTAGCGGAGGCCCGGCTAGGAAGATGGTGCCATTCCCCTTGACAATTATCGACTCGTCGGACATTGCAGGGATGTAAGCGCCTCCAGCGGTGCACATTCCCAGTACAGCAGCCACCTGAGGTATGCCCTTGCTCGATAGTATCGCCTGGTTGCGGAAAATGCGCCCGAAGTGCAGCTTGTCTGGGAAAACCTCGTCCTGCATCGGGAGGAAGGCGCCACCTGAGTCGACGAGGTAGATGCAAGGGAGGTTGTTCTCCTCGGCAATCTCCTGGGCCCTGATGTGTTTCTTGACTGTCAGTGGGTAGTAGGAGCCTCCCTTTACGGTAGCGTCGTTGGCGACAAACATGCACTCCTTACCGTGCACGGATCCTATGCCCGTGACGATGCCGGCAGAGTGCGCCATGCCGTCATAGAGTCCTTCGGCAGCTAGTGAGGATGTCTCGAGAAAAGGTGACCCTGGGTCGCAGACCTCTGTGATCCTCTCCCGGGGGAGTCGCTTGCCGCGTTCCCTGTGCCTCTGGACGTGGCGCTCCTCCCCGCCTTCCTTGACCGCGTCCAGCTTCGCCCTAAGTTCGCTTGTTAGGGAAAGGTTGTGCTCACGCCTAGCATCGAAGTCTCCACTACCTCGGTCGACCCTGGTTGGCAGTCTGTCCATGTCGCTCGGTGCCACCAGACCGCAGACGAGCCTTCAATTGAATGGGCGGGACGTCGCATTTGCTGGAATTAGACGCCCAAGGTGAGCCGTCCGACGTCCCTCAGGCCGGGGGCCATTCCGACGACCAGCATGGCGAGGCCTACCAAAAGGCGTAGGTGCCTTTCCCTATGCTCAAAGTTGAGAATCGAGAAGAAATAGTAGATCAGGGCAGCGAGTGCGAATTTTACCAGAGTGAACAGCCAGACTCCCTCATCGAGCATCCCATGTGTGATTCCGAGTTTTTCGTTGAGCCAAAGGCCCCAGTCAATTACTCCCTGGGACACGACGTGCTTTTCGCTGAGCCCGGGGAAGCCGTCTATTCCTATCCAAGTCGCAAGGCCATCCATGACTTGGCCTGCAACGGCTAGGAAGACCAGGGGCTGCGCCATGGAAGCCCGTCCCCTCAGATCTTGTATGAGATCCTTATCGGGGGAAGAAATTGAGTTGTACTGCTCTTCGTTGATGCCGGGAGGGAGGATTCCTGCCACGAAGCCATGCCTCGCAAGCTCCTCGTTTGCCTCCCTCCCATGGGAGTACATGGCATAGCAGAGCAGAGCTGGGATGCCTATTACAGCGATCAGGGGCCAAATTCTGTCTTGTTCGGGTGGGTGGGCCATTGCGTATGAGGCAAGGGCGCCAAGGAAGATCATTGATCCGCCGAACCCAGTCAGGTATACCATTCTCTGAATGGGGGTGAAGCTGGCTATGCTAGGGCGTGACAGACGAGTGAATGCGATCGCCGCGGCGGCTGAAACAGCCATGGGAGCGAGGCCGATACCGTCGTTAAGGACGATAGAGCTGCTCGAGATGGATGAGCCGTAGAGTACGAACTGGGCAATAATTAGCACGGAGGCAATAGACTCCAAGTTTGCCTTCGAAGACTCATCGTCTCCCTTTTCCCAATCCGTGGAGTAGGCTACGGCACCAGCAAGAACGACCCAGAAGGCTGCTTGGAAGTGAATTCCCGGACTGACGAAGTATGGGGCAAGTTCCGAGCCGAACATCTCAGCGTCCTCGACCACCTCTCCGAAAGCGGCCCACGTGACGAAAGGCAGCAGCGCCAGCAAGCTAGAGTCGCTAGGGTCGATTGAAAGGAAACGCAGCCATGCGGCGATGGCAATTACGAACAGGCCGAGTACTAAGGCGTAGGTTATCGTGTTGACCCGATTATACCCTGAGTCGCCGGAGGACTCACCGCTTATAGGATCAAGATAGAACTCAAACAAAGCTTCCGAGAGGGGGTTGTCCACCCCCGCCTCTTCCAACACAACTCCGGAAACGAACAGGAATGCCACCACAATCAGTGCGTTCAGAGCCCATCTCTCGTAATCGTACATCTCCTCTAGTGGGTTGTACATGGTGCATCGAGAGGCATGCATCGCTTATGCGTGACGGTTTCAATCACTCCTCACCGTAATTGATACTCTCGTCGTCGCCGAGTTCGAGCGGTTCAGACCTCCTCCTTCTTGCATCGGAGAATCCTGGCACCAAAATGTCGAAGGTATCGGAGTCTGCTTCCCTCCGTTCCTGGAACGTCTCCAGGGTCTTGGAGCGAAGCCTCTGCCTCTTCTTGTCCTGCTCCAGGCCGAAAAGTACCGTGCTGTGCTCGGAGCCTCCCAGTATGCCCTCAATTGCAGGTGTCGCTAAGGCCAGACCGTCATTGCCGCCTATCACAACAACTGTGGAGCCATAGATCGAGATTTCGCAGTTGGACATCTCCTCTATTAGGCTACGAATCCTGCCATTGCTCCCGATTAACCTGCTTCTCATCCTTCGAACCTGGTTGGGTTGTCGGCCCACCCATTCCCTGATGTCGTAGACCCTCAGGAAAACATCGTCATCGATAAGCTGGATTGCCCTTTTGGGGGCCAGGCCCCTCCCAATGGCGGTTATTACCTCCGGAGTCTTCATCCTCCTGATTGGGTCGGGTTCCTCCTTCCAATCTATCGAAACGTCCCCAGTCTTTGAGTCGATGGAAAGCTCGCCCCCGCAAGCATCCTCGATCATCTTCCGGGTCTGTCCGCCCTTGCCGATGATTACGGCGATCCTATCTCTGGGGACCCTGCAAAGATGCTCCATGGCAGCGCTCGACCCGCCGTCCCGCTTTAATCCCCGCTAGGCAACGGATCGAGCTTCGGTACTGGGTCGTCTAGAACCCGGACCAGACTCTCAGCTACGGAAACCTGCTGTCCTTTGCGGCCCACCCAATCGGTCAGCCTCGTGACGTCCCTGACTAGGAACTCATTTGCGCTGGGGTGCCTGGTTGTGACGCCCTGCCCCACGTCAATCACCCAGGGCTGATCTTCATGCCATAGGATGTTGTACTCGCTGAAGTCAGCGTGAACGAGGTCGCACGTCTGCCAGTTGACTGCAACCATCTCCAGTAGTTCCTCGAAAATCCCCATTGGGTCCTCGGGATCGATGTCCTTCAGTCGGGGGCTGGGTGCCTCTTCATCTCCGATGAACTCCATCACAAGGACGTTCTTCAAGCTGAACTTGGGCTCGGGCACCCTCAAGCCGTTCTTCCTCATCCTCTTGAGGTTCCTGAACTCCTTGCGCACCCAAATATTGACCAATTCCCGGTGGCGTCTCGAGAGTCCGGAGAACCTCGGATCCCCATCGATGTACTTGTTCAGTCCCTTGAAAACGGCATTCGTGGTGTGAAAAATCTTCACTGCGAGAGGACCTGAATCCGAAGTCGCTTGGAAGACGTGGGCCTCCTTGCCCCTGGCAATCGGGTAGTCGATGGTATGGATGTTGCCTTGCTCCATTAGCTTGTGGAGAGCAAGTAGGGTGGAGCGATCGAAGACCTGGTCGAACACCCTGCGATCGACCCACTCGAACCTACCCTTGCCCATCACTCCCTGTAGGGCGTCCTCTATGTCGTCGAACATTCGCTTGAACCTAGGCTCTGAGATCCACTCGTGCTTCCTCTCGGCCCTCATCATGGTGTCCATATCGGGCTCCTCGTCCCATTCCCCTTCCCGAGGCATCGGCTCACCCGAAGAAAGAGTCTATGTCGTCCCCGTCGTCTTCTTCCTCAACGACTGGCACAACCTCGTCAGGGGTGGTTTCGTCGTCGGATTCCTGTTCCTGCTCCGTCTCGGTCTTCTCTTTCCCTCCCTCGAATCGCTGGATATCGTCTTCACTTCTCATCCCGAATAGGTCTACGATCTCGGGTAGAACTCCCTTGCGAGACAGGTAGAGGGACTGCGTCTTGGTGTATCGCATGCAGACGTTGGCCTTCTCGTCCTGGAACTCCCAGGGTTGGACTACGATCAGGTCGCCCTCTCTGACCCATTGTCGGCGTCTCATCTTCCCAGGAATCCTGGCTAGTCTTGACTCGCCGTCCTCACAGATTGATCTGACTCTGCGACCTCCAAGTATCTGGTCGGCAATGGCGAACATCTCGTTCACCTTGCGTTTTGGGAGAGGGACGCGTATGCGGTCTCCCCCCGACTCGAGCTGTGCAAGCAGCTCGGTATCGACGGTTTCCTCCCTGCGGGCCATGCGTTCGGGTCATGGGGCCCCTATGTGAACTTGAGCCCGTGGTTCAGGGCAGGAAGGCTGCGGCTGCACGGCTCACGTAGTCTATGGCGGCCTCACTGAGAGGTCCGACTCCCAGAACGACGGTCAGTATGGCACAGATAGCAATCGCGGACCGGAGGGGAGTGGGGGCTGGAATCTTCCCAGTGTCCTCAGGAATCTCGAAGAACATTACCATGCCCATCCTGAGGTAATAGAACAGGGAAAGGGCGCTGTTTACCACTATGGCAACGGCCAGCCAGAAGGCAATGTCAACGCTGGTTGCCCAGTCCAAGATGAAGGATGCAGTGAGGCTGCCAGAGCCAGCAGTCAGGCTAACGATCCCGTTAATCATTAGCAGCTTGGAAAGGAAGCCCGAGAACGGTGGGACCCCAGCCAAGGAGAGCACGAACACGAACATCGAGGCAGCCAGAACGGGGTCTCGTCTGGCCAATCCGTGTAGCCCCTCGAGGCGGTGACTACCGCCCTGAGTCTCGATGACCGTGAGAACCAGGAAGGATCCCATCTTGAAAAGTACCAGGATGGTGAGGTGGAACAGCACCGCAGTGATGACGAGCGATGACGAGTCGGTGCCCAGCGCCCCAGCCCCCAGTGCCGCTAGAGCGGCTAGCATGTAACCGGCGTGTGCTACGCTCGAGTATGCCAGAATCCTCTTCGGGTTATCACTGGAAAGGGCAGCTAGGTTCCCCCATGTCATTGTAATCACAGAGATTGCAGCTATTACTGTGAACCAGAACGCCTCTCCAGCAGCAGGCATCGTCACGGACAGGAGCACTCGCATCAGCGCTACGAAGCCCATCGCCTTGGAAGCAGTTGCAAGTAGCCCCGCCACTGAGGAGGGGGCTCCCGAATATGCATCAGGAATCGCGAGGTGGAAAGGTGCTGCCCCGACCTTGAAACCGAAGGCAACCAACATCAATGACACGCCGGTGACCGCAAACGGATCGGTAGCATCCCACGAGGAGGAGAGTGCTGAGATGCTCAGGTCACCGTTCCATAGGTACAGGAGGGACATGCCGTATATCCCAACCGCGGAGGCTACGGAACCCACAATGAAGTACTTCATCCCGGCTTCGCCGCCCACCTCGGACTCCTTGTGGAATCCAACTAGCACGTAGGAGGACAGGGAGGCTAGCTCCAAGCAGACGAAGAGCATGAACAGGTGAGTCGATTTGGCCATCAGGGACATCCCGAGTCCGGCCATCAGTAGCAGTATGTGGAAGTCTACCTGCCTCCTGTTGTCGTAGAGTGCTTTGATCTTCCCGGCCGCTTTCTCCTCTCCGTCGCCGTCCGATGGCGCCTTGGCAGCAGGGCTAGACGGTAGCCTGTGCATTGTAGCGATGGTTGCCAGTAGCAGAGACGAGGAGAAAATTACCGACATGAGACTGCTGAATTCGTCCACCCTCATCACGCTGCCAATATCCCCCGTAACCCCATCGAGTAACATGTAGGCCGATGCCGCCAGTGATGATGCGAAGGAGGCTATAGCGATGGAGTTGGGGATTCTGGGGTCGCTCGTAATCTTGAACCGGGTACCTCCCAGAAGTACCGGGATCCTGATGCTGGTCAGAGGGAGGCGCATCTTGGCATCGCCTAGGTTGGGTACAAGTATCATCGCAATCAGACCCGCGAGCATCAGAACCTCGGGGATGACGAGGCCGTAGGAGATACCCTCGAGCTCGCTCATGGCTTGACCCCCTCGGAGCTCATAGCCTCAACGAGCTTGCTCAGGACAATGTCGTTACTCCAGTCGGACATCATGTCCCAGAAGAAGAAAGGGAGGATTCCGAACAGAACGGTGAAAGCGCCTAGGATGAGCATCCCTGCGTTTTCGTGCCAAGTGATGTCCCGTGGGCTCTCGTCATGGAGGGTGTCGGGGAGGAGTCCATGGTGGGGGTCGTCTGACTCGAAGATGGTCCTCTGCATGGAAGTGAGGTAGTATGCTGCCGTGATTATCAGTGTCAGGGCGGGGAGGAGGACCAACCAGCCAAAGGTCATCCAGAACGCGATCAACACGGCGACCTCGGCAACGAAGCCTGCCAGGAGTGGGAGGCCGAGGCTGGCCATCCACCCAATCATCATGTGACCGGACAACCAGGGGCTATGGTGAGCAATTCCTCGCATGGAGCCGATTTCGAGGGTGTGGTAGTGGTGCTTGAAAGCTCCAGC
>CESR01169653.1_pt1 | contig 10479 bp, 9 predicted proteins | sample 356351 | NCBI WGS metagenome assembly CESR01 (sample SAMEA2622149, study PRJEB7988) | marine metagenome | isolation source: saline water (ENVO:00002010), including | reverse complement strand
CTTTCTTCATTTGTTTTAAACACTTCGTAAACCACTGTTGGCGACGTTGCAATCAAAGCTAAATTGAATTCTCTTTCTAATCTTTCTTTTATTATTTCCATATGCAGTAATCCCAAAAATCCACACCTAAAGCCGAAACCTAATGCGGCAGAAGTCTCAGGCTCATATTTTATGGAAGAATCATTAAGACTAATTTTTTCAAGAGATTCTTTTAGTTGTTCATAAAAATTAGGGTCAATAGGATATAGTCCACAAAAAACCATAGGTTTTATATCCTTAAAGCCCTTGAGGGCAGTATTGGCAGCTTTACTGCTAAGTGTAATTGTGTCCCCTACTTTAGCATCACTTATTTGTTTTATTGATGCAGTAATAAAGCCAACTTCTCCTGAACTCAATTTGGGAACATTCGTTGGTTTGGGATTAAAGATTCCTAAGTTTCTAACCTCGTAATCTCTGTCGGTAGAAATTAACCTAATCTTCTCTCCTACTTTAATTTCGTTATCAAATATTCTAACAAGAAGGACGACTCCCAAATAAGAATCAAACCAACTATCTATTATTAGCGCTCTCAGGCTATCAACTTCCGTCTTTCTTGGTGGAGGTATTCTTTTAATTACCTCCTTAAGAATATCTCCAACACCTTCACCAGTTTTTGCGCTTACAAGAATTGCATTACTGCAGTCAATTCCTATTGAGCTTTCTATTTCCTTACAAACTCTTTCTGGATCAGATGCAGGAAGATCTATTTTATTTATTACAGGAATTATCTCTAAACCCATATCGGCTGCAAGAAAAGCATGGGCTAAGGTTTGAGCCTCAACGCCCTGTGTTGCATCTACTACAAGCAATACTCCTTCGCATGCCATTAAGCTTCTTGAAACTTCATAGCTAAAATCTACATGACCAGGAGTGTCAATTAGATTAAAAATATAGTTTTTATTGTCTAACAAGTAATTAATTCTTACGGACTGAGATTTTATAGTTATACCTCTCTCTCTTTCTATGTCCATATTGTCCAAGAATTGATTAGTCATATCTCTTTTTGTTACTGATTTGGTGATTTCTAGTATCCTGTCGGCCAGTGTCGACTTTCCATGATCTATATGAGCTATAATGCAAAAATTTCTTATGTTGTCTTTGTTCATCTGATTGAATTATAAATGAATTAAAAAATTAATATAATTTATTAAACAATAGCCCTGTCGCAACTTTGGGATAAAAGTAAGTAGATTTTTGAGGCATCTTCTTGTTGTCCAGAACTATCCTCATAATATCTTCTGGAACAAATTTGGGCAGTATTAAGCCAATTGAGTTATGAACCATTGAAGGTTGAGCATCATCAATGCCCTTAAAGAAGGCGATATCCGAATATATGTCATCAAATACATCAATGATTTTATTTTGAACCGCATAGACACTCATGCCATAAAATTTTTCTTTATCTTCATTCACGATTTTGCACTTATAGAGATTTTTGCTTTCTGATACAACAAAAAACTCGTCCGAAAGAAGCTCGTCTTCCTTGATATGCTCCAAAGATTTGGTTAGAAAATTTGATTTTATTGACGAAATTATTTTGTCTACATTCTGAACATTGTTTAGTACTCTATGTGTAGGATTGATTAATAATCCTTCTTGATTAGATCCAGACAAGTAGAACATTGCATAGGAATTTTTTGCCGTTTCCTGCTCTCTCTTTAAATTTAATGAAGTTTCATATCTGTGATGACCATCAGCAATAAGAATTTGCTTATCACTAAAGGCATCTTGAATTTTATTAATTAAATCTTTATCTGATATTTTCCAGACTTTATTGGTTATTTCATCTAAGGATCTAGCTTCAATAATTGGTTTGTTCGAATTTATGAAGTCACTTATTATATTATGAATCTTTAAATTGGGATCATTATAAACACCAAATATAGGACTCAGATTAGCATTACATGCTTTCATTAGTTTCAACCTATCTGCTTTAGGGCCACTGAATGTTTCTTCATGTGGCAAAATAATCTTATCTACAAATTCGTGGAGTCTAACAAGCCCAATTAATCCAATTCTTTCATGTTCTTTTCCTTTGTAGGTAAATTTTTGATAGTATGGATATAAACTATTTTCTTCGTCTTCTATTAAGATTTCTCTTTTTTGCCAATCTTCAAAAGTTTCTTTCGCAATCTTGTATTTATCGTCCCCGGGAGCCTTGTTGAAATCAATCTTGATTATATTATGCTCGTCTAGTGAATAAAGTTCTTCTTGCTGGTCCTTGCTTATTACATCATAAGGAGGGGCAATTACATTGCTCAGATTTGTAACTACCTTTTGATTGTACCTTAGTGCTCTAAAAGATTTAATTTCTGCCATTAAGGAAAACCGTTATCTCTTTCTCTTTAATATCGCCTTCTCTTATGAGTTTCATATCATTTTTATCCATTTCAATAATGGTAGAACCCATGGATTCGTTAATATCCCCACCATCAACAATAATATCCACTAGATTATGGAAAGTATTATATATGGTTTTGAAAGAAAAAATATTCTTGCTACCACTAATATTTGCGCTTGTAGATACGATTGGGATATTCAAAGATTTAAAGAGCCCGGCAACAAAAGGATGAGAAGACACTCTACAGCTAATTTTGCCATTTAAACCTATTAGTAGTTTATTTGCTAGATTTTCATTTCTTGTTCGTAATAAAATTGATAATGGGCCAGGAGTAAAATTCATAATTAAATCTTCTTCAATCTTTCCTATCTCGCAAAATTCTCTTATCATTTCAAGATCTTTAAATAGGATGGAGAACTTCTTCTCTTTTTCTCTTGATTTAATTTTATATATCCTTTCTAACCCTAGTTCATTATCTACGGTGCACCCAAGGCCATAAAGCGTTTCGGTAGGATAGCAAAAGATTTGTCCATCTTTTAATAGCATTGCTAATGATGCATAATCTGTTTTGCCAGAATTAAAAATTTGCAATTTATTTATTTATTATGTTTCTCTGCAGCTTTTTTTACTTTTTCTTTTAATCTTAATCTAAAGCCCTGCAATGATTCCTTAATATCGGGATGTTTAATAGATAAGATGGAGGCTGCATAAATTCCAGCGTTTCTAGCCCCACCTTTCCCTATAGACATGGTTGCAACAGGGATACCAGGTGGCATCTGGACTATTGATAAAAGTGAATCTAAGCCATTCAAGCAAGAAGAGTCAATGGGGACACCAATAACGGGAAGCGTGGTGAAAGATGCAACAACCCCGGGCAGATGGGCGGCCCAACCGGCAGCAGCTATTATTACTTCAATGCCTGTTTCTTCAATCCCACTCATATATTCAGTAACTAATTCTGGAGTTCTGTGTGCGGATGCAATCCTTAATTCATAAGGAATGTTAAGCTCATCTAAAACAGTGCAAGCATCAGAAGCTTTATCTAAATCTGAATCGCTACCAACTATTATTGCTACTAAAGCCACAGAATTAAGTTATCTTGATTATAATAAGAATGCAAGAGCATTAAAAAAAAAGGAGAAACAATTGATAACCAGAGAATATGGCGACAGCCTGTGTTTCGTTAAACAGCATGACCATGCAAGAGTAGCGCTTGATATTTTCCTTCTTTTTAGCGATGAAATCACCTATGGTTTAAAGAATAAAACAGAACTCGAATATGCTATACGAAATCATGACTGTGGTTGGATTGAATATGATAAAACTCCAAAAACATCAGATACCAATCAAGTATATACCTTTCAAAATATGAAACAATCTCTGCAAGAAGAGTTATGGCTTAAAAGTATCGCTAATGCTATTATCCCCTACTCATCTCTTTTGATTGCTGAACATTTCAAGGCTCTTTTTAGCCAATCTACTTCTAGAAGAGATGTCTCTAAGAGCTCATTTAACAAAAAATGTGAACATATGCTTAGTGCTATCTTTTTAAGACGGGAAAGGCCATCGATTAATACAGATGAGTTTAAGATTGAACTCACATTGCTTCAAGTATGTGACTTGTTGTCATTAATCTTGTGTAGAGAAAAATCAGTCGATTCTAGCATAATTCCACCAATTTATTCATTTGAAGGAAAGACTTTCAATCTTTATTTCCGCAAGCTAGATGATTCAGTTTATCAATTACCTGGTGGTGTATTGCGATCTAAAACAAATATTATTGAGATTCCTTACAAGATGATTGATAAAGAGTTATTACTAAGACCGAAACAACTTAAAGACGAGTTTAGGGAAGAGAAGAATTTAAAGTTTAGGCGATTGCATTTAGTTTGCTAAGGTGTAATCGTTGATATCTAAATTTTTTAAAAAGTCTCTTTTTATTTTTTGAGTCGATGTTTTTTCAAAATCATTCGTGGTGATGTAAACTTTATTTACTCTTTTGTATGATTCTAATTGCTTATTGATATCTAATACGTGCTTGTAAACCATTTTTTTTACTTCATCTAAATGCTTATCTTTGATTGCTAGTTCTTCGGGCTGAATTATTGCAATTATATTTTTATCATCCTTACTAAAAACTACTGAGTCTTTAACTAAGTTTGAAGTTTTTAGGCGCTCTTCGATCTCTTCTGGATAAATATTCTTCCCTCCTTTGTTCACAATAACAAATTTTTCTCTACCGGTAATATAAAGATATTCTTCATCGTCAAGGTATCCTATGTCTCCTGTATCAAGCCAACCATCTTTTAAAACCTCATTGGTTGATTCAGGATTCTTGTAATATCCTAAAAAGATATTGGGACCCTTTGCAAAAATTATGCCGTGACCGTCTTCGTTTTTATCTCTCAACTCTATATCGCAAGATTCTATAATTTTCCCTACTGATCCAAACTTGATTTTAGTTGGAGGGTTAACGGAAATTAGAGGAGATGCCTCGGAAAGACCGTATCCTTGGACTATCTTAATTCCAATTCTGTCCAAAAATCTCTCTATTTCTTCATTGAGGGGAGCCCCACCACACAAAATAAATTTTACTTTATCTAATCCGAGCTTGTGTTTGACTAATGTTCCAAAAAGTTTTGGAGCTACATAAAACAACATACTCTTTATTCTTGATTCTTCTAAATTTTTTTTTATGCCTTTAAATATTTTCTCAAGTATCAAAGGAACTACGGGCCATATAGAAGGTAAAGTCATTTTCATTTCTTTTGACATTGTTGCTAAATCTATCTTGGAGCAAAAATGTACTATGTTCCCATTGTAAATGCTGTTTAGAAGTCCTCCAGTTAATTCGTATACATGGTGCAGTGGAAGTATCGAAAAAGATTTATAAACGGTATCCCGATTATAAAAAGGAATAATTTGATTAATATCGCGTAAATTTGAAATCAAATTTTTATGCGAAAGCATGACGCCCTTTGGATCTCCAGTTGTTCCAGATGTAAAAAGAATTTCCGCAATGGAATCTTCGTCAATGGGTGGAGGAGGAAGCTCCTCGTGGGTTTCTGTAATTGGCATATCTTCAAGCAAGGATGCATTTGTAAATTTCAGAATAAATTCAATTGTTTTTTTATTTAATTTTGGGTCTATTGGTACAACTGTGCAATTAGCATAGATTATCGAAAAGAATCCGATAACCCAATCAATTGAATTGGGGCCCGATATGGCTACGTTGGATTTTGGTTTTATACCGGATTCTAGCAATATTTTAGCTCTGTGTAGGACCTTAGAATGAAGGGAGCTAAAACTTATACTTACAAGCTCACCTTCTTTAATCTCAGTAAGAGCTATATCCTGCCCATATCTTTCTGCCGAATTTCTCAGCATTTCACAGAGATTCCTCGGTTGATTCTCCATACCTTAAAGGATACAACAAAAAAAATAATGATTTTGGAAAAAGGTTGGCACGCATATTGCAACAGCATAGGTAAAAATCATTCCTTGGAGGAGATTAAAATGATTACATCAAAATTTAAAAATTTCTTGTTATTTTTGGTTTTTGGTTCCGCTACTTTGTTTTTCACATGTAACGCATCGGCATCTAATAGTCCTGAAGAGACAGCATTCGTTTTTAATACATTATTGTTTTTGATAATGGGTTTTCTTGTTATGTGGATGGCTGCCGGTTTCGCGATGCTAGAATCGGGGATGGTAAGAACTAAAAATGTTTCCACAATCTGTTTGAAAAACATAGGCCTTTATTCTATATCTGGAATTATGTTCTTTTTGGTAGGATACAATTTGGCGTATGGAATTCCTGAAGGTGGATACATAGGCTCTTTTGCTATGTTTGTCCCGGCGGAAGATATCGCAACTGGTTATGCAGCAAATTCTGATTGGTTCTTTCAGATGGTTTTTTGTGCAACCACGGTATCGATAGTCTCGGGAACTATTGCTGAAAGAGTGAAAATTTGGACCTTCTTTCTTTTCGCGGTAATTTTGTCTGGAATTATTTATCCAATCGAAATGGGTTGGCAATGGGGCGGTGGTTGGTTGTCATCTATGGGTTTCTCGGATTTTGCAGGATCAACACTAGTCCATGCTGCTGGCGGGGCTGCGGCTCTTGCTGGAGCTATTGTTATTGGTCCAAGGTTTGGAAGATTCTCCAAGGATGGAAAGCCGAATCCCATGCCCGCATCCAGTATTCCTTTGGCAACCCTGGGTACGTTTATACTATGGCTTGGATGGTTTGGATTTAATGGGGGATCTCAACTAGCAATTGGCACCATGGATGATGCCGTGGCTGTGTCCAACATCTTTGTCAACACAAATTTGGCTGCATGTGGTGGACTAGTAGTTGCAATGATACTTTCTCAAATTATGTTTGGAAAAGTTGATGTTACTTTTGCTCTTAATGGTGCATTAGCAGGACTTGTTTCAATTACTGCTGAGCCTTTAGCACCCTCCATGATGATGTCGATAATGGTAGGTGGAGTTGGTGGAATAATAGCAGTGATAGGTACAAAATTGGTTGAAGCCCTTACAATTGATGACGTTGTTGGCGCATTACCTGTACATCTTTTATCGGGCATATGGGGAACAATAGCGGTTGCGCTGTCTAATCCAGATACAACGTTCCGTGGTCAAATTATCGGTACGTTATCTGTAGTTATGTTTGTCTTTGTTGCATCAGTAATCGTATGGCTTGTATTGAAATATACTATCGGAGTAAGACCTTCTCAAGAAGAAGAAGTTCTAGGATCTGACGCTAGCGAGGTAGGCATAGAGGCTTATCCTTACTTTAAATAAAAACAAATTTGTGTAGCAATCCTTCCTAGTAACATGCCACCTCCTTGATAGACCCTTTGGCTTGAGATAATTAAGCTAGGGGGTTTTGTCTTTATTGGCACAATTCTTGCTCCATATATCGTAAGGTTAAGTATAAGGAGGTAGGCTAAGATGAAGAAGTTTACCAAAGTTCTTTTTTTTATACTGTTTTTACTTCCTCTCAGTGCATTTGCTGATGAAGTTGACAGTGGAGATACCGCATGGTTGCTTACATCAACCGCATTGGTATTAATGATGACAATCCCAGGACTGTTTCTATTTTACGGCGGGCTTGTTAGAAAAAAAAATGTTCTAAGTACGATTACTCATAGTTTTGCTGCTGCAGCAATTATAAGTATAGTTTGGGTCTTGATTGGCTATTCACTCGCATTCGGTGGCGGTTCAGGTAGTCAATTTGTAGGATCTTTAGAATCCATTGGCTTAAGGAATATCGTTGGAGATGCTAATGGCACAATTCCTGATTATTTATTTGTTGCCTTTCAGGGAACTTTTGCGATAATCACTGTGGCTCTTATTACAGGTGCGATTGCCGAGAGAGCCAAATTTAGCGCTTATATTGCTTTCGCTATCCTCTGGTCAATATTGATTTATTCCCCACTATGTTATTGGGTTTGGGGTGGAGGATGGATTGGCGGAATGGGTGCATTAGATTTTGCTGGTGGAACGGTAGTTCATATGAGTTCCGGTACAGCAGCTTTAGTCGCTGCATTTATGTATGGAAAGAGAAGTAGCTCCAATTCTTCTAATACCCCCCATAATGTTCCATTTGTGGTCGCCGGTGCGGCCCTTCTGTGGGTGGGATGGTTTGGTTTTAATGCTGGAAGTGCATTAGGCGCAAATGCGGATGCTGCTTTAGCTTTTGTAAATACCAATACTGCTGCTGCTGCTGCGGTTATCGCATGGATGTTGACAGAGTGGATATCAAAGGGAGTCCCGACAGTTATAGGGGCTGCCAGTGGAGCAATTGCTGGTCTTGTTGCGATTACTCCTGCTGCGGGTTTTGTTGATCCAATTTCGTCGATTTATATAGGTTTAGTCGCAGGTATTATTTGCAGTTATGCATGTTCATTAAAAACTCAATTTAATTTTGATGATACGCTAGATGTTGTTGCAATTCACGGAATAGGAGGCCTTTGGGGATGTATTGCCACAGGGCTTTTCGCTGCAGCTGCGTATCAATTTGATGGACTACTTATGGTTCAAATCAAAGCAGCCTTAGGAACCGTTATTTTTGTATCTATAGGTACTTGGATTATCTTGTTTGTTGTTAATCAAATATTTGGTCTTAGAGTGGAAGAAGAGGGTGAAAGAAAAGGATTAGATATTACAGAACATGGCAATGAAGCATATGGTGACTAAGATTGATATGAACATGGTAGTAACACTCTACCAAATTTAGAAAATCTCTATGCGTACAAACTAATAGTTTGTACGCATAGAATACTTGAGGTTTTGACTAATCATTCTCTGACAGCAGTTTACCGCCAACTGACCACAAATCTCTTGACACTTCATCTATGACTATATACGTAGACGAAGCAGGTTTGTTTGCTACGGTTTCAAGTGTCTTTGTAAATTGTGTAATTATTTCTTTTTTTTGCTCATCAGTTAGCTTTCCACCAACTTTTAGATTGATATATGGCATTTTAACACCCAAAAAGAACCATAAATTTTTTACCACAACAATGACATTCTTTATCAGCCTTCTTTTCTTCGGAATGCAGTTTGTTGCTGTCGGAGTCGAGCTTATCTCGTGTTTCTGACGAGACAGGAAAAAGGACACTTCCGCACTCTGGACAGTCTTTGTGGTAAGCGGATATAGGTTCTACTAAATTTAAATTTCCCACGAGTTAATCTTACAATATAATATAGTAATGAAAATAGGGATTTTTGATTCAGGAATTGGTGGACTGACTGTATTTAAAGAGATTTCTAAAAAACTCCCATCCTTTGAATTGTCTTATCTCGGTGATACTGCAAGACTACCTTATGGAATAAAATCCAAAAAAACAGTTGATAAATATTCTGAACGTAATGTAAGATTTTTGCGATCGTTGGGCTGCCAGATTATTGTCGTGGCATGCAATACTGCTTCATCGTATTCGACATCTTTATTAAAAAGGAAATTTAATCTGCCAATCTTTGATGTTTTATCGTCTGGCGTACTGGCGTCATCCAAATCGGGAGCCAAACGAATAGGGATTATCGGTACTGCTTCAACGATTGAAAGTAAAACATATGAAAATAATATACGAAGGATTGATAAATCAATTAAAACAATAGCAAAAGCATGCCCTATTTTTGTCCCAATGATTGAACAAGGTCTTTTAAAGAAAAATTATTCGAAACTAATAATTCAAGACAACCTGGCTGTATTTAAAGGTAATGCGATAGAGGCATTAATATTGGGTTGCACCCATTATCCATTAATGAAAGAAGCTATACAGGATTATCTTGGTCCAAATGTGATTCTAATTGATTCAGCACAAGAAATTTCTAAATCTTTATATAGTTACCTTAAGTTGAAACATCCTAATGAATTCAGTAAGACTAAAAAAAGGAGAAGAATATTTGTTACCGACAAATCAGCCTATTTTAATTCGGTAACAAAAAAGATATTTCGTAATCTAGATTATAAAATCAAGTTGATTGATATTAAATAAGATATTGCTTACTTATTGTGTGTTTTGTACGCTTGGATTGTTTAAGAGAGTTTCTTAAACTCTTCTGTCAATGCTGGGATAACTTCAAACAAGTCACCACAAATTCCATAATCACATTTTTGAAAAATTGGTGCATCAGGATCTTTATTGATGGCAACAATCACTTTTGATGAACCCATTCCTGCGTAGTGTTGAACAGAACCAGAAATACCTACAGCAACATACAAGTTGGGAGATACAACTTTACCGGTTTGCCCTACTTGCATTTCGTAGGGTACAAATCCCGAATCCACAGCTGCTCTTGAAGCACCCGCAGCCGCACCTATACTATCAGCTATATCAAAAATTAATTTAAAATTCTCAGTACTTGCTACGCCTCTTCCTCCAGAAATGATTTTGTCAGCTTCAGTTAATTCGGGCCTTTCTTTAGGGGTAATCTTTGTTTCCAAGACTTTGATATTGTCTTGCGAAGGAATATCAGGGCTTTCACTAACAACCTCGGGACTTGCCTCGTTCTCAACTGGTTTAAACGCATTAGGCCTTATGGTGGCTATCATTGGCTTTGTATCGTGATAACTAATCGTAGAT
>CESR01034082.1_pt1 | contig 10495 bp, 9 predicted proteins | sample 356351 | NCBI WGS metagenome assembly CESR01 (sample SAMEA2622149, study PRJEB7988) | marine metagenome | isolation source: saline water (ENVO:00002010), including | reverse complement strand
CTGCTACCCAAAGTCAGGATATGACCGGGTGTGATAATCGTATTGAGTTTCTCCAATAGCGGTTTATCCCCTCAGGACTATCAAAAAACTCCACCACAACCGGGAGATCTGACGTGAGATCAAGAGGATAAGAGGTGTAAACCTTGCCCGACCCACCAAAACCTGATATCCCCCTGAAGAGGGTCGCTCCCGTCACTTTCAATTCATCATGATGAATTGAAAAGAGTGAACCCTTAACGTGTTCTGATTCAGTTGGATACATCCTGACAACTTTAACCGGTTTCCCCATATCAACCTCTACTGTCTTGCCAGCGTCATACCCAGCCAGGCTCCACCTAGGCAAAGCACAACACTGATGAAGATATTAATCACTGCTTTTAAGTAGGAGGCCTCTTCGATTAAAACCAGAGTCTCCAGAGAGAATGTTGAGAAGGTGGTGAAACCTCCCAATAATCCGATGAACAGAGCCGCTCGCAATACCTCGGAAACAGCTGAGCGCTCGACAAGATAGACAAAAATAAAACCAACGAGCAGAGAGCCCAGTGAATTGACGACAAGTGTTCCCCATGGAAACCCCCTGCCCACCAAGGTATGTATTCCCTGGGAGACGCCGTACCGGAGAACAGAGCCGGCAGCTCCTCCAATGGCAATTGCCGCCAGTTTGGCCATCATTAGTTATTCACCTTTTTGGACCCCTTCTTCTGATCAACCGCTCTTAACTCAGAGAGGCGTTGACCAATTTTAATCTCGAGACCTCTCTGAACAGGGTGATAATAACAGCGTTCACCCAAACTCTCTGGAAAATAGGTCTGTCCAGAGGAAAATCCGCCCTCCTCGTCATGAGCATAACGATACCCTTTTCCATAACCCATTGATTTCATCAGCCGAGTGGGGGCATTGCGAAGGTGTTCCGGAACAGCTGCTGCACCCGACTCTTGAGCATCCTGCATCGCGCTGCCGAAAGCCCTGTAGACCGCATTACTTTTGGGAGCGACAGCGAGATAGGCCACCACCTGTGCCAGTGCCAGTTCACCCTCAGGGCTTCCCAATCGATCATAAGTCTCCCAACCATCAAGGGCCAGTCTCAGTGCCCGAAGATCAGCATTGCCAATATCCTCAACCGCCATTCTTACCAGCCTTCTTGCAAGATAGTGCGGATCAGCTCCCCCTTCGACCATGCGAGCAAACCAGTAGAGAGCGCCATCCGGGTTTGATCCCCGCACCGCCTTATGAAGGGCTGAAATCTGTTCATAGAAGAGATCCCCTCTCTTGTCAAAACGGACCAGCAACTCGCCTGCTGCAGTGGCAATATTGTTCCCATCTACTTCTCTACTCTCTTCATCAGATTTGAGTGAGGCCACCACTTCAAGGATGTTGAGAGCACGACGGGCATCGCCATCAGCCTGTTTTATCAGGGCATCAAGAGCGTCCGCGGAAAGGGTTAGCTTTAAATTGCCCACTCCTCTTTCTGTGTCAGAAAGAGCACGACGGACAACGCTTTTGATTGCTTCATCATCAAGTGCATTTAAAAGATGAACCCTGACCCGCGAAAGAAGAGCATTGTTTAACTCGAATGAGGGGTTCTCTGTGGTCGCACCAATAAACACAATGGTGCCGTCTTCGATATGGGGGAGAAAGCCATCCTGTTGTGATTTATTGAATCGATGAACTTCATCAACAAATAGAATTGTAGACCTTCCCGATGCTTTTTGAGCTCGGGCCGTTTCAATCGCACTTCTGATGTCTTTAATTCCACTGGTTACCGCGGAGATGGCGATAAACTCAGCATCAACACAGTTTGCAATCAGCCTTGCCAGGGTTGTTTTTCCACTGCCCGGCGGCCCCCAGAGAATCATGGAGTAGACACTGCCCTGATCAAGAGAGAGCCTGAACCCTCTCTCCTCGCCGACAAGATGTTGTTGACCGACGACCTGGTCAAACGAGATTGGCCGGCATCGATCAGCGAGTGGTTGGTAGATCCCCATACTGCTGCTCCTCAGGGCTCAGCGAGTTTCATCAATAACGTCTAAACCTGGCACAGGCTTGAATCCAAAATAACCTGGATCGATTGGTCTGTTTTCTATTATCTCAGTGAGGGTGATTCGGGTCGTCTGGTCTAGACCATCAATAAACTCAAGTATCTTTAACTGACTGTTCTCAAAACCAAGGCGTATCACTCTATAGTGACTCCCCTTCTCCAACGGATCAAGAGCAAGCCACTCCACAGCGCCTTGTACACCGAGTTCATGCAGTTGGTAGTTATCTTCAATTTTCCCCTCTCCGGCAAGAAGTACCGCAGGGGAATGACCCAGCATCTTATCGAATGGCTTGATCGTTACCTGATCAAGCTCAACATCGTAGATCCAGATTCGGATGCCATCACTGATAATCTGCTGTTCAAATGGAGGGACATAGTCCCAGCGAAAACGGTTGGGACGCTCAATGGTCATCTGGCCACTACTCTCTTCAAGGGTGTTCAGCCCCTCATCGAGCACCACCTGTTCAAAATTGGCGCTGAAAGTCTGACTCCTGTTGAAAAAGAATTCGAGTTGTTCACGAGCTCCAGCTGATGCCAATAACGGCTGGACTAAAAAAAGAGTTGTGAGGATAACTCGAAGGCTGGGTTTAGGGTTCATCAGGTTTGATCACCAGGGGAGTTTATTTCTGTGGAGGAGGTGCGAGCACTTCACGCCTTCCATTGGATTCTAGAGGGCCTACCACTCCAGCCAACTCCATCGACTCGATCATTCTTGCAGCGCGATTATAACCAACCCTCAATTGGCGCTGAACGGCAGAGATAGAGGCACGACGTGTCTCGGTAACAAAGTAGACCGCTTGGTCATAGAGCTCATCTTCCTCACCCCCATCACTGCCCCCACTATTTGCCGGATCATCCGCTGCCGCTGAGCCATCGAGGACATCATCATGGTAGTCCGGTGGGCCCAGTGTTTTGAGGTGGCTGACAACCCTCTGGACCTCCTGATCAGCAACGAAGGCACCGTGAACACGAACGGGTGCCGCTGTTCCAGGTGGCAGATAGAGCATATCCCCATGGCCCAGTAACTGCTCCGCTCCTATCTGATCAAGAATGGTCCTCGAATCGGCTCTGGCAGAGACCTGAAATGCGATTCGGGTTGGAATATTGGCTTTAATCAGCCCGGTGATTACATCGACTGAGGGACGTTGGGTTGCCAGGATCAGGTGGATCCCTGCTGCCCTGGCGCGCTGGGCGATACGTGTTATGAGCTCTTCAATCTTCTTGCCAACCACCATCATAAGGTCAGCAAGTTCATCAATAACAACGACGACATAGGGCAGCGCTTTGAGTTCATCAGCACCTGCCAACTCTTCAGCAAAAGGGTCCTTCAAAGGCTCCCCTTTTTCAATCGCCTGTGACACCTTGCGGTTGTAACTGGCAATATTTCTTACCCCAAGCTGGGCAAGGAGTTTAAATCGACGCTCCATCTCTGCAATGCACCAGCGCAGCGCATTAGAGGCCTCTTTCATATCAGTGACAACTGGAGCCAGAAGGTGAGGAATTCCCTCATAGATCGAGAGTTCAAGCATTTTTGGGTCGACCATGATCAGCCGGACCTGCTCAGGGGTGGCCTTGTAGAGAATGCTGAGGATCAGGGCATTGATACAGACTGATTTGCCAGAGCCCGTTGTCCCGGCAATGAGGAGGTGAGGCATACGGCCGAGATCGGCAATAACAGGAAGGCCGCCAATATCCTTTCCCAACATCAGTGCAAGAGGGGTCTTCGACTCCTCATAAGCCTGTGAAGAGAGGCCATCAATGAGCCGCACAATCTCACGCTGTTCATTGGGGATCTCCAGCCCGATGACCGTTTTGCCCGGAATATTATCGACCACTCGAACACTGATTACCGAAAGTGCTCTGGCAAGATCTTTGGAGAGTCCTACAATCTGGCTGGATTTAATCCCTGGTGCGGGGTCAATCTCAAAACGGGTGATCACGGGCCCCGGATGGACTGCCACAACTTCAGCATCAATATTGAAATCAGCCAGTTTCTTTTCCAACAGTCTTGACATGGTCTCAAGAGATTCATGAGAAAAACCTTTGGGCTGTGGCTCTGAGGGGTCAAGATCAGCAAGCGGGGGCAGCGTTGCTGACTCATTCTCATCAGCGAAGAGGGTTGACTGTTTCTCACGCTCAAGTCGGCCACTGGTTTCTGGGGAGATGATTTTGGGCTCTATTCGAGGGGGCTTGCGTGTTTTCTGCTTCTCCCGGCGAACAGTGACGGTATGCTCTCGTACCTTGCGGGCTCGTTTGCCTTCGAAGTAGTCGATGACCATTGTAATCCAGCGATAAATGATCTCAACAAGATCAAAAATACCCTTACCCAACCTGTCCATGAGCCCAAACCAGGAGAGCCTCGAGAACCAGGTAATTCCAGTCACACACATGGTCAGCAGGAAGAGTGTTGTCCCCATAAAACCAAAAATGGCTATGAAGCTCTGATGAATTATTTCGCCAAAGACGCCACCGGAGATGAAACCCCCTCCCCCACTTTCCGGATAGTGGCCATTCTCAATTCCAGTTGCACCGACAATAAAGAGAACAAATCCCCCGAGAGTGATGAGTCGGTGCTGCAGGGTAGCCATCGCCTGACGACGGTGCTGATAGGCTCGCCAGGTCAGGCCACCTAACAATAGCGGAAATACATAAGAGATATGACCAAAGCCGAGGAAAAGAAGGCTGGAGAGACCTGCTCCGAAGCGCCCACCCAGATTGCTGATATGGCCGGGTTGGTCTGTATGCATCCAGCTGGGATCAACAGGTGAGTAGGAGACCAACGAAATTACCAGATAGAGCGTCATTGCCGACAGCAGATAGACCGATGTCTCCCGAGCCAGACTGAGTAGTTTGGGGGAGACGGGGTGACTGGTTCTGCTTTGACTGGTTTTTGTTCGTGCCATATTCTGCCTGGTGTGGCTTGAAAAGCGCCCTGGACGACCGCATCTAATCGAGGACTCTCTATTATTAGTGTTCCGGAAAAAAACCTACTTTACCCGGCCAGATTGTTTCTCGTAATATGAAGTAACCATTTTATCACATTCAACCCCAGAGGCGGCGTCAACCTATGATCGCCAACTCTATCCAACAAGGCCTGATATCAAATGTCAGCAAACAAACATTCTCGTCTCCTTATCCTCGGTTCAGGGCCGGCAGGATATACTGCTGCCGTCTATGCCTCCAGAGCCAATTTAAAGCCTCTTTTGATTACCGGAATGGAACAGGGGGGGCAATTAATGACTACCACTGAGGTGGATAACTGGCCTGGAGACCCGGAAGGTGTCCAGGGTCCTGACCTCATGGATCGGATGCGTCGCCATGCTGAACGTTTTGAAGCAGAGATAGTCCTTGACCACATTCACACCGCCTATCTGACCGAGAAGCCGATCCGCCTGGTGGGTGATTCAGCTGAGTACACTTGTGATGCGCTGATCATCTCGACCGGTGCATCTGCACAGTATCTGGGCCTTGATTCCGAGGAAGCATTTAAAGGCAAAGGGGTCTCTGCCTGTGCTACCTGTGATGGCTTTTTCTATCGCCAACGGCCTGTGGCTGTCATCGGTGGAGGAAATACTGCAGTTGAAGAGGCAATCTACCTGGCAAATATTGCTTCTGAGGTGACTATTATCCACCGCCGTGATCGATTTCGAGCAGCGGCAATTCTCTCTGATCGACTACTGGAGCGGACTGGTGAGGGTGGAAATATTACTGTGGAGTGGAATCATGTGCTTGATCAAGTGTTGGGAGATCAAAGTGGTGTTACCGGAATACGCATCCGCGATGTCAACACTGATCAAACCAAAGAGATCATGCTGGATGGGGTGTTCGTCGCCATAGGGCACTCCCCCAATACAGGAATTTTTGAAGGTCAGCTGGAGATGGAGAAGGGCTACATCGTGACTCAGAACGGTCATGGTGGAAATCAGACAGCGACAAGTATTCCCGGAATTTTTGCCGCAGGTGATGTAATGGACAACATTTACCGTCAAGCGGTTACATCAGCAGGCGCAGGGTGCATGGCCGCACTAGATGCCGAGAAATACCTGGAGGCCAATGAGTAATGAACGCTGATTCACACCATGATGATGACGATATCAAGCTCTTTCGTGAATCGATTGGTCAGATCAATCGGCTGAAGAGCCAACGTCCGGTTCAACAGATTCGCCCCAACCCCATCCCTAAAAAATCTCGTGAGGATGAAAAAGGGGTCATCGATAGCCTGTTAGACCACCCCCCTGCTGACCCTGATATTGAAGCCGGGGATGAGCTTGCTTTTCTAAGGCCCGGCCTACAGCGAAACATCCTGCGCAAACTTCGCCGTGGAGATTACCGGGTCGAAGGTGAAATTGACCTCCATGGATTGATTGTTTCGGAGGCCAAACAGGCGCTTTTTGAGTTTCTTGAAGATAGTCTTCATCATGGCAGACGTTGCATCAGGGTCATTCACGGCAAAGGGTTGCGCTCTTTTGGCGGGAAGCCAATACTGAAGATAAAGACCGACCACTGGCTTCGCCGAAACGGCTCAGTGCTCGCTTACTCCACGGCCCCCAGCCATGATGGGGGAACCGGGGCAATCTATGTCCTGCTAAAACGGGAGGGGTGATAACTTCCCAGAGCCACCTTTACGAGGAGAAACAATCAGGATTAGCCAACACCCTCCAGCAGGACCACGGCATGGGCCGCCACCCCCTCCTCCCTGCCCATCGCTCCAAGCCCCTCGGTAGTCGTCGCCTTCAGATTGACCCGATCCGGTTCGACTTCAAGATCGGTAATGATGTTTTGCTTCATTAAGGGGAGCTGGGCGGCCACTTTTGGGCGCTGCAGTACCAGGGTGGCATCAAGGTTACTCACCCGATAACCCAGATCATTCACGTTTTTCACTACTTCACGAAGCAGGAGACGGCTGTCAATGCCGCTGTACTGTTCATTTGTGTCTGGGAAGTGGTGACCAATATCACCCAATCCTGCCCCCCCAAGAAGGGCATCACAGATCGCATGGAGAAGAACATCGGCATCTGAATGGCCCGCCAACCCCACCTCATGTTCAATTTCAACTCCGCCGAGCACCAACTTCCTGCCCTGTTCTAAACGATGAACATCATAGCCGTGGCCCACTCTCATCTGTCCTCCTCGGATCGATCAACGGACTCTTGTGAAGCAAGGATAACCTCTGCCAATTGAAGATCTCCAGGATGGGTGATCTTGATATTGTCGGACCGCCCCTCCACCATCAGTGGCGGGAACCCAACTCTCTCCACCGCTGAAGCCTCATCAGTGATAGCTACTCCTTCTTTTATTGCGTTTGAGAGTGCCTGGTGGAGAAGGCCGAGAGGAAATAGCTGTGGAGTCAGTGCTCGCCACAATTGAGACCGATCAACCGTCGTCCGAACCCGGTGTTTCGAAACCTGCTTAATCGTATCTGCTATGGGAGCTCCGAGCAGCCCACCTCTGCACTCACTGGCCACGACTTCAGCGATAAGCCTGGAAATATCATTATTTGTCACACAGGGACGCACTGCGTCATGGACCAGCACCCAATCCTCACTCTCTCCCACCTCAAGAAGTTTTTCAACGCCATTCAAAACGGTCCTGGCACGATCGTCTCCCCCGTTAACCGTGCCGATCATCTTTCCGGAGTGCCACTTGAGGTCACTCCAGTGGGAATCATCTGCAGAGATCCCAACCATAACTCCTGTCACCTCGGGCTGACAGGAGAGTCGATCAAGAGTCCACCAAAGCAGCGGCCTGTTGTGAAGCATCAGATATTGTTTCGGCGTCATCACGCCCATGCGCACGCCGCTGCCTGCAGCAGGAACAAAAGCCCAGACAGCCATCAGTGACTCGCTCCTGGTCGTCCGGATCCAAAAGGTGACTTATAAACAACATTAATTATCTTAGACATTTATTTGTTTTTATTAATTATTTATTTATCTATATTTTCTGCCCTCTCGGGCTTCTCTTTGCCTCTTTCCACCTCATGGTGAAAGCACCTACAATTCGCGACCCCAAGTTTACATCAATATCTTATATTTAGAGACGGAGCCTATCACTATTACAATCCTCAACCTGCCACTGCCGACCCAACCGGGTGATTCGGCCAATTGGAGCCACCTCTATGGATCCTCGCTGGCACTGGCCGTGGCTGAAACCTCAGAGCAGCTCTGTGCTCCTCTTGTGGTGGTATCTGAGGATAGCCGTCACGCCCAGATAGTTGAACAGGAAATTCGATTCTTTCTTGGAGAGAGTGAGGCCACCAGACTACTGCCATTTCCCGACTGGGAGTGCCTCCCCTATGACCGCTTCTCTCCCCATGCTGATATCGTCTCTGAGCGGCTCTCAACGCTGTATAAATTGACTCAGCAAAAAAGTGGAATCATCAGTGTCCCAATCAACACATTAATGCAGAGGGTAGTCCCTATAGACTACATTCTTGAGCACTCATTCAGCTTCACAAAGGGGGATCAACTAAACCCTGATCTCCTTAGGCATCAGTTGGTCACCGCCGGATATCAATCAGCCAGCCAGGTGATGACTCATGGTGAATACGCCGTTCGGGGCGGCGTTATTGATCTATTCCCGATGGGGAGCAAAAAACCGATAAGGCTTGATCTATTTGACGACCTGATTGAGTCAATTCGGTATTTCGATCCCGAGAATCAACGCTCCACTACACTCTGTGATCAGGTAAAACTCCTGCCAGCAAGGGAGATCCCCCTTGATGATCAAAGTATTCGACAGTTCCGCCAGCTATTTCGTCGTACATTTGAAGGTGACCCACAAGGGAGCCCCCTCTATCGGGACGTCAGCAAGGGCCTCGCCTCGGCCGGCATTGAGTTCTACCTGCCACTCTTCTTCTCCCGGATGGCAACCCTGTTTAATTACCTCCCATCCGACTCTCTGTTTATCCACGACTCCGATCTTCTCCGTTTTTCCAAACGCTTTTACGCCCAGGTAGAAGAACGATACGAAGTGGCCGGGTTTGACCTCGACCGCCCTCCACTTAAGCCTGAACTACTCTATCTCTCCCCGGAACTGACTGCGCAGTCGATCAATCGGTTTTCAAGGATTGAGCTCATTCGCTCAGAGTCAGAGCCCTACAAAAGGGCTTCTCACTCCATTGTAAACCCACTTCCTGATCTTGAGGCTGAGACAAAATCCACCCAACCCTATAGGAGACTGGTAGCTCATCTGGCAACCACTGACCAGCCTGTCCTGATCACGGCTGAGTCACCGGGCCGTCTTCAAGCACTTGAAGAGCTGCTTGTGCAACACGCCCTTACGACCTCGCGGATAGAGGGCTGGAATGAGTTCATTAGCCAACCACCCCCTCTGTCACTCACCCTCTCTGTTATTGAACGCGGTTTTATCTTCAACAATGGAACCCTGATTACAGAGGCACAACTCCATGGCGAAGAGGTCAAGCAGGCGCGTCGTCGCCAGAAAACGGTAGACCCCTCCGCTGTAATCCGCTCTCTGGCAGAGCTGAACCCGGGAGATCCGGTTGTTCATATGGAACACGGAGTGGGGCGATATGTTGGGCTTAAACACCTGGATGAAGAACCCACAGAGTATATTGCCGTTGAATATCATGGCGGCGATACCATCTATGTCCCTATCCTTGCGCTTGATCTGTTAGGGCGATATATCGGCGGCTCTCCAGACTCTGCGCCACTCCATCGCTTGGGATCAGACACTTGGGGCAGACAAAAACGCAAGGCCCGGGAGAAGGCCTATGATGTGGCGACAGAGCTGCTTGAAGTGGAAGCACTGCGAAACAGCCGTCGCGGTCATGCCTTTCCCGTTAATCAACAGGACTACTCCACTTTTGCCTCAACCTTTACCTTTGAAGAGACCCCTGATCAAGAGCGTGCAATCAATGAAGTGCTGGAAGATATGGAGTCGGATAGCCCGATGGATCGGCTGGTCTGCGGGGATGTTGGTTTTGGGAAAACAGAGGTGGCCTTGAGGGCTGCCTATATTGCGGTTGATAATAGTCGCCAGGTGGCAATACTCGTACCCACCACCCTGCTTGCAGAGCAACATTTCCAGAACTTCAGGGATCGATTTGCCGATCAAGCGGTTGAAGTTGAAATGCTCTCTCGTTTTCGCAGTCGTAAAGAGCAGGATGAGATCATCAATCGCTTGGAGTTGGGTCGAACCGATATCGTTATCGGGACTCATCGACTGCTGCAGTCTGATATCAGGTTCAAAGACCTTGGTCTCCTTATTATTGATGAAGAACATCGGTTCGGTGTTCGGCAGAAAGAGAGAATCAAACAGCTTCGCAGCGAAGTGGATATTCTCACCCTCACAGCTACACCTATCCCCCGTACTTTGAATATGGCGATGTCCGGTCTACGTGATATCTCCATTATTGCTACCCCTCCCAGAGAACGCCTGTCGATAAAAACGTTTGTCAGGAATAGAAATACACCGCTTATTCAGGAGGCGTGCCTC
>CESR01337395.1_pt1 | contig 10505 bp, 9 predicted proteins | sample 356351 | NCBI WGS metagenome assembly CESR01 (sample SAMEA2622149, study PRJEB7988) | marine metagenome | isolation source: saline water (ENVO:00002010), including | reverse complement strand
TTCTCGATGTTCTCTGAATTTTAGATGTATAAAGAATTTTATATTTGAAATCAAATTGTTTTAACAAATATTCACCTAACAGTTCATTACCTGTATAAAAAATTATTTTATCGGCTATCTTAGAATCAATATTATTTAGTGTATCGTAAGTTCTTTGTAATGAGGGCAAACTATAAACATCAGTTACATGATCCCAGATATTATCTGAGTCCGAACCTTTTAATCCTAAGGGTCCACCAAAACCAGATATCGGGTTTACAATTAATCCTATTTTTATTTTATCCATAGCTTAGATTATATATTTGGATTAAAACGACCATCAACATTAATCCAACCTGCATCAATTCTAAGATTTGAGGCTGTGACATAAGATGAAGCATCAGAAAGTAAGTAAATTATTCCACCTGCCAATTCATTGGGCTGAGCCCATCTTTGTAATGCAGTTTTTGTAGTATAAGCTTCATTCCATAGTTTATCATTGCGTAATTGGTCGGTTAATGGAGTCATAACTGGGCCAGGAGATATAGTATTAACTCTTATATTATATTCAGCCACTTCTGCTGCAAGAGTATTCACTAATTTTTCTGTACCAGCCTTACTCGCAGCATATACTGACTGCCCTGGTTCAACAACACTACCTCTTATACTTGAAAATGTAACTATACTACCCTTATTATTCAATTTCATTTTCTTTGCAGAAGCTTGTAAAACATTAAAAGTTGCTTTTAGGTTTAATGAAATTACTTTATCAAATTCAGATTCTGTATAATCTATCAATAATTTTCTTACATTTATAGAAGGTGTACATACTACGCCGTCGATAACATCGTATTCATCCATAAGTTTAATTATTTCTGATTTATTAGTAATATCAATTTCAAACGGAATAACATTTACTTTTGAATTAATTTCTTTCACAGCTTTTATTGTACTTTCAATATTTTGAATATCGGCACAAATTAAATTACCACCATGTGCAGCTATAGCTAATGATGCTGATTTACCAATCCCACTCGCTGAACCAATAACAATAATATTCTTATTGTTGAGGTTAAACATATTTTTGAGATAATCATTAGAAGTATAATCCATTATTTTGGCCTTTTCATACTGAATATAGTATTTATCAAAGCATATTCATCATATCCCATTCTAGATATAGGTTTTAATTCGCCGATATCTATCCTATTGTTTTTAATAATTTTATCTGAAACATTAATACCTATTATATTACCAATTATCAGGTGATTGGGATTTCCTTTTGAATCAGAGGGTAAATCTATAATTTTAAATAATGTACATTCAAAATGAGCGGGGGATAATTTAACTCTAGGAATAGATACCATAGTAGAATCTTCAGTTTCAATATTTAATTTTTCAATCTCACTCTCATTATTATCAAAAGAATAAGATGATTCATTCATAATATCTTTTACATCCCAACTAACAAAATTACATACAAATTCAGGATTATTTTTTATATTTAACAAAGTGTCTTTGTTATTGCCTGATTTACTATATCCACCTGGGCCTATTACAACCATAGGCGGAATAGTAGCTATTGCATTGAAAAAACTATACGGAGCCAAATTTATCTGACCTTCATTATTTTTTGAACTTATCCAACCTATTGGTCTTGGAACAATCAGGCTTTTAAAATGTGTTAGCCAATCGTTTTTGTCTGTTACTTGATAAAACATTATTTATATTTCTCCTTTAATTTATATTTCTGAATTTTTCCTACTGCAGTTAATGGAAATTTATCAACAAATATTATTTTTTCTGGTACTTTATATGAAATTAAATTAATTTTACAAAATTCTTTAATTTCTTTAGTGCTTATTTCTTTATTTTTTGGAATTATAAAAGCAAATATTTTATAATCCATGATCTTGTCAGGATAGCCAACAACGCTTACTTCTTTTACTTTAGGATGATTTAAAATGACATGTTCTATTTCAATGGTTGAAATATTTTCGCCGCTTCTTTTAATGACATCATTTTTTCTATCAACAAAATATATGAATTCTTCATTATCTTTATAAACAATATCACCTGTATACAATTCATTATTAACTATAGTTTTCAATGTTGCTTCATGTTCATTTATATACCCTTTCATTAGGGTTTCATTTTGGATTCCACGTAAAACAAGTTCTCCTGCTTCAAATGAATTTAAATTTTTTCCATATTCATTTGAAATTCTATATTTATAGATATCTAAAATTTTACCCATGCTCATATTTCTAGGGTTGATTAAAGGATTCGCAGAAATCATTCCTGTAGTTTCACTCATACCATAAATTTGAATTAAATTAATTTTAAATCTTTTCTGCCATTGTTTTAATTCTTCTTCCGATACTGATTGTGCAAACATAATCAGTCTAATATTATTATTTTCTTCATATTTGTTTATTCCTGACAATAATAACATTCTTATAGTAGATGCAAATAATGTACTCAAAGTAACTTTGTATTTAGCTGCAATTTTAAAATAATTACTTGCAGAGAATCTAGAACATATTACAGCTGATCCACCTTTAAAGAGAATGGCAAGCAGGGAATATTGACCATTTGTGTGAAATAATGGCAAAGTTAAATAATGCCTGTCATTTGAATTTAATCTTAATACATTGCTAACACTTTTGATTTTATTTATGTAATTAGAATGAGTAGAAATTACTCCTTTAGGAAAATTTGTTGTACCCGATGTAAATAATATAGTTGCCTCATCAGTTAAATCTACATTGTCAGATGTAAATTGACTATTGAATTTATTAATTAAATTCGTAAAATCCATTAGCGTGTTATTATCAAGTGTGGCAAATGATGATAAAGAATTTTTGCTTTGATCTGATTTAATAGAAATTATATTTTTTGAGCCAGATTGTTTGAACTGATATTTTAATTCTCTTGTTGTCAAATTAGGGTTTGTTGTTACAGCTACAATTCCCATTCTAAAACAAGCTAATAATAATATTACGAAAGGAAAAGAATTTGGAATATTAATTAATAATTTGTCATTTTTCTTATAATTATTATGATTTAAATAATTACAAGTTTTAGATATTAAAATATCTAATTGACTATATGTAACTGTTTCTTCAATATTTTTATCTATATCAACAAAAATTAATGCAGTTTTAGATGGATTTTCTTTAGCATGTAATTTTATTATTGAATCTAGATTTATAATTTCACTACTATTCATAATACCTAAACTAAACAGAAATTTTATAATATCATGAGTTCATATTTATTTTGCCCTTCTAACATAGAAAAATATATAGATAATGCTATTAATAGCAATGCGACTGTTATAGTCCCGGACCTAGAAGACTCGGTACCTAACAGTGAAAAACATTATGGCTTAGACAATATTTTAAATATATTAAAATCAAACTCTATTAAAAATAAAATCATTATTCCCCGCATAGATACTTCTTACTTAGATATTGAACTACAAGTAAGTAAAATTACTGAACTTAATTTACATGGATTAATCATTCCTGACGTTAAAAACTCTCAGACAGTTAAAAACGTAATAAAATATATTCATAAAAGCAAACTTGGGAAAATATCTATAATCCCTTTAATTGAAAGTATTGAAGGGATTAATAATTTAAAATCGATTATTCAAGATAATAACATTAATACTATAGCATTTGGGAAATATGATCTTGGCTTAAGTTTAGGTATTGATAGTGATGAGGCTGACAAATTAATTGATTATATTAAACTGCGCTTTGTTTATGATTCATTATCCTTATCATGTCTCCCAATCGATACTCCCGAATTAAATATAAATAATATAAATCTATTTAAAGAAAAATGTATTATGTCTAAATCTATGGGTTTTAAAGCAAAATTTGCTGTGCATCCAACTCAATTAGATATCATCAATGATATATTTAATACATCAGAATATAATAAAGACGAAATCATTTTAATTATCAATAAATTTGAAAAATTATCCTCAGAAGGTATTGGGACATTTAAATATAAAAACAATATAATAGATCTTCCAATATATAAACATTTAAAAAACATATACGGGAGTAAAAAATATGACCAAATATAAATCAGATGATGATATATTCGTATTATTTGCCCACGCTAATTATCAGTTAGATATAGGATTCAAAAAACTTAATCCCCCTTATAAATCAATCCAGGTATATAACTATAATGATCTTATGAATAACATAGCTAATGCAGATGTATTAATAATATCTGGGTTATGGCAAAATGAATTGATTGATAAGGCGAAAAAATTGAAATATATTCAACTTACAGGTGTGGGTTATGATGGATATGATTTAAATCAATTGAAGAAGAATAACATAAAACTTTGCAACGCAGTAGGACTAAATAGAATAGTTGTTGCTGAGCATACTATTAGTCTTTTATTAGCTCTTTCGCGTTTCTTACATATTGCAAGAGATAATCAATTAAAAAAATATTGGGCTCCGTTTATTTCTGATCCTTTAAAAAGACAATCTGAAATTAATGGTAAAACTGTAGTTATTTTTGGACTCGGAGATATTGGCAATACTATAGCAAAATTTTGCAAAAGTTTTGATATGAATGTTATTGGAATTAAAAGAAATACTAATATAAAATCAGATTATACCGATAAACTTTTACATACCAGTAAACTTCATGAAGCTGTAAAAGAAGCCGACTTTTTAGTTATAAGTAGTTCATTAAACGAAGAAACTAATCAGATCATTGATAAGAAAGTATTTAATAATATGAAAGAAACATCATATTTGGTAAATGTTGCAAGAGGAGGATGTGTAAATGAGCAAGATTTAATTGAAGCATTAAATAATAATAAAATAAAAGGTGCAGCTTTAGATCATTTATCTACAGAACCTCTTGATATAAATAATCCATTATGGGATTTTGAAAACGTAATAATTACTCCACATACCGCAGGCGAAACTCCAAATTATGAAACAGTAATACCTGAAATATTAATAGAGAATATTGAACATTTAAAAAATGATAACGACAATTTACTTCATAGAGTTGTATAAATTTTCAAAAGATATTTTAGTTCCTTCATCTAAGAACTCTAGATCAGATCCGTAAGTAAAACATTCCGCACCCTTAGAAACAAATTCCTTAGCTACATCTAAAGATCCTGCAAATAAACCGGGTATTTTATTATTATTTTTACAAATATTGATTATTTCTTCCATTTTATCTTTTACTATTTGTGATTTTGGTGGAAAATTTGGTACTTCTCCTATTGAAATAGCAAGATCAGATGGCCCTATCATTACTCCGTCCCATCCATTATGAGTACACATTTCAGATAAATTGTTTAAACCTTCTAATGATTCTATTTGTGGAAATAAAAGCTGCTTGGAATGAGCATTTTCAAAATAATCTTCATATGAATTGTAATTTTCGCGTAGTCTAACTGGGCCCCAGCTTCTATTACCAATCGGTTTATATCTAGCAGCATCAATACAATTTTTCAAATCATTTATTGTATTGATCAAAGGGACTACCACTGCATCAGCTCCAATATCATATGCTCTGTTAATATCGGAAAAATTATTATGTCCAACTCTTATCCAAATTTTTTTATTTGTATATTTATAAATTGTTTCAATAACAAAATCTGCAGTTTCCCATGTAAAAGCTGAGTGTTGAAAATCTAAAAGCAAGAAATCAAATTTACCTTTTGCAAGGGAAATTATACTTTCTTTGGTGGGATTAAGGATTAAGGTTCCTACAATCATAAGTTCGTATTAAATGTCTTGATGGATATTAATACTTCAGTTCCTTTAGATAATTCACTATTAATTGTAATAGTACCATTATGAGATTCAATTAAATATTTTACAATAGATAAACCTAAACCACTTCCTCCAGATTGTCTGTTCCTAGATTTGTCAGTTCTATAAAATCTATCAAAAATATAAGGTAATTCATCTTTAGGTATACCCGTACCATTATCAACAATTTCTAAAATCAAATTCTTTTTACCTATTGATGAATTAAAGGTAATTTGTCCTCCATCATCAGTAGCAAGTATAGAATTATTTAAAATATTAGTAACAATTTGAGTAAATCTTTGGGGATCATAATTTATTGTTATATTAGAATTAATATTATTAATAATATTAATATTTTTACTTTTTGATCTTAATTTAAAATTATTGATTATCTCAGAAATTTTATTATTAAGAACAAAATCTGAAATATTTAAACTAAGCATTCCAGATTCTGCTAAAGATAAAGTACTTAAATCATCAATAATTTTTGATAATGTGTTTACTTGGTAATCGAGAATTTGTAATGTTTCATTGTCTGGTTTTATTATTCCGTCTGACCACCCTTCTATATATCCTTTTAAATTAGTCATTGGAGTTCTTAATTCATGAGCAATATCAGCTATCATAATTTTACGTTGTTCATCTAACTTTTGTAATTCAGAGGCCATATAATTAAATGCTGTCACAATCTCACTCAGTTCTCCCGAACCTGATTGATCAATTCTTTTTGTGAAATCACCTTTACTTAGATATTTGGATGTATTAACAATATTAGTTATTGGATTTAATGTTTTCCGCGAAATTATCCATATAATAACTATGGAAGCCATAATTGAAAGAATTCCAATAATAGCAATTGATTTAACTACCTGATTTACAATATTGGATATAGGTGGATCAGTTTGAATCAATTGATCTTCTTGAGTATCAGATGCAGAAATTGCTTGTATAGAGACTAATTGAGGTTGATTAACTTCAACAACCATACCTCCCAATGATGTCGGTATAACTTTAAATATTGGATTTCGTCTACTATCTTTAATACTTAGGCCTTTAGAGGTATCAAATACTTCCATATTATTCTCATCATATAATTTGATATTAGCGCCAGATATTTTAGAATAATCAATTAATTTTCTTTGAACATCTCTTAAATTCATTGTTTGCCCTTTAGTTATTGAGTCTAATAATCTTTGAATTCTTTCAGCTTTTAATTGATTATATTCATTTTGAATATTCTCAGATTCAATTTTAGCTACATGTTGTAAATAAACACCCAAAGATAATAAAGTACCAACTAAAACCACAGAAAAAGATACAGTAATTTTGAAAACTAAACTATTAAATAATTTTAAGAAATTATTCTTCATCTATTAGCCTATATCCTAAACCATATACAGATTCAATATACTCATGATGATTGTCATCAATTCGAAGTTTTTTACGTAAATTTGCAATGTGAGTGTCTATAGTTCTGTCAAAACCATCAAAATCCATTCCAAAACAAGTGTCTATAATTTCTTGCCGTGAATAAATTTTCCCTGGATAAGAACAAAGGTTTTTAAGTATTTCAAATTCTTTTGGTGTCAGATCTACTTTTTTATCATTTAATTTGGCCATTTGCAAATCTATATCAATATTCAAATTTTTAATCTGTATATATTTTCTTTCAGCAAATAAATTTTGTTTATCTATTCTTCTAAAAACAGCTTTAACTCTTGAAACTAATTCTCTGGGACTAAATGGTTTTGTAATATAATCATCAGCCCCAAGATCTAATCCTTTAATAATGTCCGATTCAGTTATTCTTGCAGTAAGCATAATGACAGGAGTATTAAATTCTAATCTGTATTCCTTAATAAATTCTAGACCGGATAATTTAGGTAACATTAAATCTAATACAATTAAATCATATGAGTTTTCATAAGCATTTTCTAAACCATCTTCACCGTTATAAATTACTTCTACATTCCATTTTTCATTTAAGAAATATGTAGAAACTAATAGAGCTACACTTTTGTCGTCTTCAACTATAAGTATATTTTTTGCCATATCATTATTATCTGTAAAAATAATTAAGAAAGTATTAAGTTTGTTCCTCAATAAATAATTTTATTCTCTTCATACCTTCATCGACATCATCACTACTTAAAGCCCCATAAGCTAAACGTATATATGACTTCCATTTAGTTCCAAATATCGAACCAGGTAAAACTAAAACAGATTTCGTATTAATTAAATTTTCTGTAAAATCCCAAGAATTCATGTTGTTTTTCAATTCTACAAATGCATAAAAAGCTCCGTTGGTATGAACCCAATTTAATTGTGGGATATTGATTAAATTAGATATTAAAATTTCTTTTGAAGATTTAACTGAATTCACATTTGTTTCTATTGCTAATTTTTCATACTTAATCAAATTAAGTAAAATTTGTTGAGAAAGTGAAGATGCACAAATAGATATTGTGTCTTGAATTTTACATAAATCATCTATGTAATTAGATTTAGTTGAAATATAACCTATTCTTAAACCTGTGATTCCAAAAGTTTTAGAAAAACTACCTGTAATTATTATGTTTTCAAAATTTTTTAATAGTGATAAATAATTCGTGTCGTTATTTGAATGTATATATTCATAATAAGTAATATCGAATATGACTTTTATTTCTTTCAAACTACAAAGTTTCAATAATTCTTCAAGGGCATTATTTGCATATACAGCTCCAGTCGGGTTATTTGGAGAATTAATTATTATAGCTTTTGTTTTATTGGTAATAGAATCGACGATATTATCTATATTTAACTGAAATCCTGATTCCGGATCTGAGTTGATTTCAATAGGATTTGCTCCAATCATTTTTATTGCCATAATATAATTAAAATATACAGGACTTATAACTAATACTTCATCATTCTTATTTAACAACAAAAAAAGTGATTTAAAAATAGCACTGTTAGCGCCTGGTGTAATAATTAGATTTTCATCTGGATTTACATTGAAATTTAATTTTTTAGAAAGAGATTCAGCCAGATAATTTCTTAATTTAATATCACCTCTAATATCTGTATATTTAAAAGAATTAGAATGATCAAACATTTTGAAATCAATATTTGCATATTCATTAGGAGTGTATCTTGGGATGCCATGACCAAAAGAGATTTTTTTATTATTAATATCAGCTTTATCCAACAAATGATTAAAATAATCAATTGGAGGCGATTCAACTTTACTTAAATTTGAGTTCATTTTATTTTTTCATTTCGAAATTTAATTTATCAATTGCATCATTATCCAGATTGAAATATTTTGCTTCTGGGTGATGGAAAACTATAGCACTTACAGAACCTTCTGGGTCCATCATATATTCTTCAGTTAGGTCTACATTAATATTTTTAGTCGGATTTAAAAGATCCCATAATATTTTTTGATCTTCAAGTCTTGGGCAGGCAGGATATCCAAATGAATATCTCTTTCCAATATATTTAGCTTTAAATATATCTTGATTCGTTATATAAGGGGAATCTTTTATACCCCACATTTCTCTTATTTTTATATGTATAAATTCTGCAGATGCTTCCGCTGTTTCTAATGCTAAAGATTGTATGATGTGAGATATAAGAAACTCTCCTTTATTTTGATATTTTTCAGCTAATTCACGTATATCTGGGCCATATGTAGATACAAACATACATACATAGTCATCTTGATCTGATGTAAGTGGATGAACATAATCACTTAAACTAAGCATATCTTTGTCCGTTTGTCTGCCAAAAGTAAATCTTGATATTTCGTTTTTAGAGTTTGAATCATAAATGATCAAATCATTATTCTCAGATTTTGTTTTAAAAAATTTATACACAACTTTAGCTTCAATATTTTCATTGTCTTTTAATATTTCTTTAACTTTATTTACACTTTCAAATAAAGCAACAGCTTTTTTAACATTCATTTTTAGATCATTTGTAAAATTTCCTCTATATCCTAAATGTCTGTTATATAGCATTGCAGGGTTAATTAAATCCCAAACATCTTCTATGGGTAAAACAATATTATGAATTTTTAAATCTGGGGGTTGAGGAATATTATCTAATTGTTTAATAGAATTTTTTATCAAAGTGGATTTATCAGCAATTACTTTAGTTATACGAGGAATCATATTAGATTTAAAATGTTTGATTTTTTTATCAACATCAATTAATAATTCTTCTTTACTTTTGGTATTATTTAAATCATTTATGATATCTAATCCTGACATAGCATCTTTAGCATAAATAACTAAATTATTGTAATTAGGGAATATATTAAGATAAGTAAATTTTTCTGTTAATGCTGCTCCTCCAACCAAAATTGGGATGTCTATTTGTTCATTAGTTAGATCTGAGACTGTATCAACCATCATTTGAGCTGATTTAACTAATAATCCTGATAAACCAATATAATTAGGATTATATTTATTGTAAGCATCAATTAATTCTTGAGAATTAACTTTAATACCTAAATTAATAACCTTATAACCATTATTTGTAAGAATAATATCCACTAAATTTTTACCTATATCATGAACATCGCCTTTAACAGTAGCTAACATTATAGTACCTTTAGAGGTAATATCAGCTTTTTCCATATATTGTTCTAAATAAGATACAGCTGATTTCATAATTTCTGCAGATTGTAAAACTTCAGCTACTATCAATTCATTTTTGCCAAACAAA
>CESR01154830.1_pt1 | contig 10562 bp, 8 predicted proteins | sample 356351 | NCBI WGS metagenome assembly CESR01 (sample SAMEA2622149, study PRJEB7988) | marine metagenome | isolation source: saline water (ENVO:00002010), including | reverse complement strand
AACATCAAGCAGGATATTTTCTTTCTTCCCTTTAAGAGAAGTCCTTTCTACATTAATACTGTTTACTTCCTGGGTTAAGGATTCCAATTCTGATCGGGTGGAGGAAATGCCTTCTCTTAAATTTTTTAATTCATTTTCGTTCTTTGATTTATTATCATTGAGTTCCTCTAACTCAATTTTCAGTTGTTCCAGGCGTTCACGCAACTCTTTCTCCTCTGCCTCGCACTGCTCCTTTTCAAATTTGCATGTTTCCACTTTTTCCCTAGCTCGGACAAAGTTTTCATTGAACTGTTGGTTCTTTTTTTCTTCAACACGGAAATCCAGTTCTGCCTGATTGTTCTTTTGCTCTAATAACTCTCGCTCGCTCTCTATGTTTTCAATCGTTTCTTTTAAAGATTTTTGTTTTTCTTCCAATAAATTAACCTGTTTTTCCAATTTTTGCGTTTCTTCTATTAATTCAGCAATTTTCCGCTTTTTTGTGAGAAGGCTTGCTCCATTATTAACCGGTACACCGCCTGTAATTGTTCCATGAGAATCTATAACATCTCCTCCTAAAGTTACTATGGTGCAGTTATCTCCCATTTCTTCCCATAGAGAAAGCGCGGACTCGATATTTTGCGCGACTACGACATTTCCCAGTAAATATTCCATAACTTCTTTATATTTTCCTTCATAATTAATAAGATCTGACAGCTTTCCAACAATACCCCTGCTGCCGTTAAGCGTTAGCGCCGGCTTTGACTGGAGTTTGGGTTTTAACAGAAAAAGAGTTGAACGACCTGAATCAGTTTCTCTTAAATATTCAATAGCCTTAAGAGATTCATTCTGAGAATCCATAATAACTCCCTGGATTTTTTCACCCAGTACGGCTTCAAAAGCCACTTCGTAATCTGAAGGAACTTCAACAGTATTGACCAAAATATCATGAATCCCCTGAACCCCTTCATTGGCGTCCTTAGATTTCATTAAAGATTTTACTCCCTCGTGAAAACCCTCAAAGTTTTTGTACAGTTCATTCAATGAATTCAGTAATGCTGTATTCTCAGTGAAAACAGTTCTTCTCTTATTTAAATTGGTTTCCACTTCTTTGAACTGGTTTTTTTCTTCTTCCAATCGCGATGAGAGGACTTCTTTTTCTTCTTTTATTCTCAGGAGATTTTCTTTAGCTTTAGATAATGATACCCGGTTTTTTTCAACCACATCATTAAGCTCGGTAAACACTTTCTCCGACCCTGCCAGTTCATTAATTAACTTCTCTTTGTTTTGCTCCAGGATGTCACGGTGAGTGGTAATGGATGCTTCATTGTTCAATATATTTGAGTGTCGATTGAGAATATCCACATGGTTTGCTTCCAGCTCTTCGAGATGGTCTGTTTTAGCCTGGAGAGAGTTTTTCAGTCCCTTCAAGGCATCATTTTTTTCATTGAATACTTTTTCTTTTAAAGAAATTTCATTGTTGAGTCCCTCCAGATTTTTTCTTTGATTTTCGATTTCTAGATTAATCTTTTCAATATCTTCCTGACATTGTTTAATATATTCTTCCGCTTTTTTCCCGTTAGTTTCGTGATCTACTATCTGTTTTTTCATCATATCGATACGGGTTTCAAAGTTTTCAATTTTTCCTTTGATTTCATAATTTTGTTTGTTAAAGAGATTCAATTGCCTTTCAGTTTCGTCGGTTTCAGCTTTATGTATTTCGATTTTATTTTGCAAAGACGCGTTTTTAGCAACGATCTCTTCCTGTTTGTCTTTTAGTTCGGTTAATTTTTCTTCCAGAGTGTTAAATTTTTCTTTCTGGTTTCTGTATTCAATAGAATAAATGGCAAGGCCCAATTCCCTGGCTTCTTTTCTAAATTTTTTATAAACCTCCGCTTTTTTAGCCTGTCGTTTCAAGGACCGTTTTTGTTTCTCCAGTTCACTGACAATGTCGTTAATTCTAAGCAGGTTCTGATTTGTATGTTCCAGTTTTCTAAGGGCTTCATTTCTTCTGTGCTTATATTTCATAATTCCGGCCGCTTCTTCAATCAAGGCTCTGCGTTCAATCGGCTTCGAGTTAATAATTTGAGCTACATGGTCCTGTTCTATTATTGAAAATGATTTGGAACTTATGCCTGTATCTAAAAATAAATCAATGATATCTTTCATCCGACAAGGGGTTTTATTAATAAGATATTCGCTTTCACCAGATCGGAAATAACGGCGTGTTACTGTTACATCATCCAGGCCGTCTAGACCGGTAAAGGAAACTTTGGCTGGGAGATTCCCCACGGTCAAGGATACTTCAGCCATTCCAATAGGGCTTCTGGAGTCGCTGCCACTAAAAATCAGGTCTTCCATCCTGTTGCCGCGCAATGTTCTTGTGCTATATTCCCCGATAACCCAGCGTATAGCATCTATAATATTACTCTTTCCGCATCCATTAGGGCCGACTACAGCGGACAAACCACCGGGAAATTCCAACTTGGTGGAATCAACAAACGACTTAAAACCTGTCATTTCTAAACTTTTTAAGTACATTGTTTTCCCCTCTATTTTATTATGTAAGAAAGATATATTATTAAGCTAATTCATTAATTATATGGCTTAAATTTTAAAAGTAAACAAAAAAACACAACAAATTGTATAAAAAAAATATCAAACTACAATATATAGTGTTTGGTTTGTTTTTATATGAAGGAAAAAACCCTTTAAAATTTTGTGTCAGGTCTTCCTGCGGAGTAAAAAAGAGGTTTATTCCTTCTTTTAGAGGATTTTGCTAAAAGCTGATAACTGACAGCTAATGGGCAGCCGCATCATATTTGAATATTTTTTTACTATTCTCATAGTACACCTTCCGCAATACTTTATCAGGAAGAAATATGCCATAAATTTTCCACTCTCCGGTAGGCGGGAATGGATGTTTGTAATAGTCAAAATATTCATCTGCAGTTTCCAAAAATCGGTAATATATACGATATCTTGGTTGGACAGTTTTTCCGGGGTAGCGATCTGTTCCAAATAAAATACGATCTTGATGCTTTATGAAAAATTTCCGCGCTGAATAGGGTTGTCTTCCCAATTCTGCCACCCTACCGGAGATGTCGACATAAAAATTTGAATATTTATCAAGTAATTCCGATAAAGATTTCAAATCCTCCGCGCTGTTCCCAATGTGTGCCCCTATAAATAAGGTGTTGGGATGCCTGGCAAGGAGATTATTTCTTTGTTTCAAAATCGAATCTTTTGACGGAAACTCATTTCCATAAAAACTCCAATCCGGATGACGTTTCAGTTGCAGCCAACGCTCATTGAAGCGGTCAGTTGGCTCAAAAAAAGCTGCCGGATCTGCTACATGGATCAGGACAGGCATCCCCAATTCTCCCGCTTTCGCCCAGATAGCGTCTAAACGCGGATCATCAACTGAAACAATCTTGCCTGATTTATCTTTGATGTTTAAACCAAGGCTCTTGAAGATTTTCAATCCTCCCGCGCCTTTGGAGTGTGCTTCTTCCAAGAATGCAGACATTTTTTTCCCGAAATCTATCTCATCTATTCGGGAAAAATCTATATTACACATGATAATAAAACGCTCAGGGGCAAAATTTTTAAACTTCCGGAGAATCTTATCAAGCTTTTCACCCCAGCCGTCGCTCAAATTTACTACACGCTTTACTCCTAAAGCATCCATTGAACCCAAAATTGCTTCTGGATCCTGATCAAGGCCAAAGTGAGTGTGAACATCGACAACGGGGTATTTTGCCTTTGAAAAAAGATGATTTTCCGTTACCAGCGTTGTCGTTGGACGATAATCCTTTAGAACCTCATCACCAATATAAAGTGCTTTCCCTATCTTAGGATTCGGAGAAACTGCACAGCTACTGATCAGAAAAAGGGCAACCAGAAATAAAAGGCGATCAAATCTCTTCATGACTATATGTATTTGAAGCAGTTATCAGGGGCCGGGTGTCGAAAAAAAATTAACAATACACACCCCGCTTATTGAAGCTCCCTGTAGCAAGGCTACGAGGAATCTCACAATTTTACCATGATGATAAAATTGGATGGCTTCTAAAAAGCCACCCGAAGGGTTGAGACCATGGATAGCAGAGCTAAGCTCAGCTTTGTCGAAATCAATTTAGAGTATGATTTTATTTTAAAATCGGTTAAGTGCTGAAGCTTCTGCTCTTATTTTTTTAGCTTTGAGTTTCTTCCTCACTCATCAAAAGTTTTACAACCTGTAAGTGACCATTGTGTGCTGCGTTCATCACGGCTTCATACTCTCTCTCATCTTTTAAATTTACAATGGCTCCTTTTTCCAGCATTAGTTTGACAACATTTATATGGCCGTTACTTGCGGCTACCAGTATTGCCGGTAAAGTTGCGCCAGCCGCATTTATATCGGCGCTGTTCTCCAATAAGAGCTTGACTATTTCCATATTTCCTTCACCCGACGCCATTTTGAGAGCTGTTATGTCACGTTCGCACTTTGCATTTACATCGGCCCCACTCTGAATCAATTTTTTTACAATATCAAAATGACCTCTATTTGCTGCCATTATCAAAGGAGTAAATTCAGATTCCAGTGTTTCATTAACACTTATTCCTTTTTCTAATAACGCGGATACCGCTTCCAGGTCACCTTTTTCAATTGCGTTTTTTAAATCTTCCGCCATAGCTTTCCATCTCCTTTAAGATTAATAAAATTTATTTGTCCTTTTTAAATATCTTTAAAAATATAACGAAAATATTAACCTACTCCAAATATTTTTCTGAACATATTTTATCACAAAACTTTGGTAGCTAGTAATCGTTGGGAGGAGATTTATCATTTGGGCTGAGATTTTTATTTGTTGTTTCATAGTTTGAATGAGCAGGGTGTGTAATGCTAAATATTTTTTTTGAGTACAATGACCATGTTATCGCGTATTAAGCTGGATCCTGACCGCTGATAGCTGAATGCTGCATTTAAGCCCCGACCCCTGATAAGTGATTTTTTGATTTAAGACCCTGTCTCTGATAGAATGAAAATCGAAAAGGGACGGCATCCCCTGTAAAAAAGATGCCATCGAAATATGTTTCAACGCCATGGGCAGACTTTCGATTCAATACTGAACTATGGCAAAAAAAGGGAGGGAAATAGTGAAATTATTTGTTGGTGGTCTAAGTTACGATTTGAAAGACGACGAGCTCAAAGCCGCTTTTGAAGCTTACGGGATAGTTGAATCTGCAACTATTATTGTGGATCGAGATAGCGGTCGCTCCAAAGGTTTTGGTTTTGTAGAGATGTCTGAAAAGGAAGAAGCTTTGAAAGCTATTGAAGGGCTTAACGGTACCGACCTGGGTGGAAAGACCATTGCCGTCAATGAAGCGCGTCCGAAACCCAAAGGCCATAAACGACCAGGTGGATTTGGCGGTGGTCGTGGTGGCGGCGGATATGGCGGTGGTGGACGTAGCGGTGGTGGCGGACCCGGCGGCGGAAAACGTGGTGGTTTTAGCGGGGGTCGTCGTGATAGACCTGGTGGAGGACGTGGTAACCGCTAATTAGTCAGCAAAATCAAATTTCTAAGAGCCGGAAGGTGGAAAACATTTTCTGGCTTTTTTGGTTGTCATACAGTCAAAAGCAGACCTTGAGATTTTTTGAAAAGTTTCAGCATAAGTTTAAGAACGCTAATTTTTGCTTTTTTTTATGTAATAGATGATATAGAGTATAGGTCAAATTAATCTTTAATATAATTTAAAGTTGGGGTTTTAAATATGCCTGTTGATAATATGAAGAGTATAAAAAATCTTCGAGATGGATTTAATACTATAGAAAAATCTTTTGATAAAGAAACAAAGGAAGCAGTTTTGACTGATATTAAAAATACTGAAGACCTTATTGTAAGAAATGAAGATATAAAAAAAAAGATTGATTCTATATTTAAAGATGCACTTCATATGAATTTATCAAGGCAAGGCGTATTTGAATACTTTGAGAGGATGAGTAAATTTAATATTGGTGAAGAAGGTTTTAGATTATTAAATAATCTGATGTTTTCAAATAATGTTGTTTTGATTGGAGGGTTTAAAAATGATGTAATTGCATTATTTTTTCTTGAATTGGTGGAAAAATATTCAGGGATTTTAGAAAACATAAGAAGAGCTGATGAAAGACCGCATCAACTTAATACAATTAAAGGAACGTTTTTGCAATTACAAGATAAAGATCAAATGCTTGAATTTAATCTTGTAAATCAAAATGGTAAGAGCTTTAACTTTCACCTTTCACCTTCTGGAGCATATGATCTAATTAAAAAGTTATTAGGGCATGCAGATAATTTTGATATAGAGATGCAGACCCGCAATATTAAAAATAATATTGCGGGGTATGTTTCAGCGAGTTATAATTTAATTAGCAAGAGGGTAAAAGAATTTGAATTGAAAAAAACAGAGGAAAATTATACTACGGAAGCAATAAAAAGGTAGACCACGCAGGATTAAAGTTTAATGAAACCTGAGTTAATAAAACTTATAGCGGAGAATCCTCAAGCATTATATTTGTATTGGGCACCTTGGGTATTGCTAATTTTGATAGAAGTTAAGAATATAGCTACTGATCCAACAAGAGCAATGAATAAAATGACTAAAAGTTTTTTAGAGCAACAAAATAAATCTGATCAATATTTTAATAAATTAACAAGTAGTATTGAAAGATTAAATAATACTGTTGGAAGGTTTGAGGGATACATAAAAGGATTAATGGAAATTATTTCGCGTGATAAGGAGAAATAAAGTATGTTTTTTTATATAGAGTACTTCAGCATACCTGTTTTGGCCATAGTGATTTTAATTTATAAGGAAATTAGAGAGTTTAAAAGAACGAGAGAGAGAGACAGTTTGTTTGAAGAACTTTTAAAAAGAAGACAAAATTTCATTGAAAAGGCAAATGATGCCTCAAAAGTATTAAATGATACAATAAATAAGTTTGATTCTATAATTAAAATGGAATCAAAGTTTAAGACAAAAGATAATGATTTTGAAAACTCGATTACTAAAATGAGTTACAATGAAAGTGTGGTTAAAAAACCAGAGAAGGAAGAAAATGATGCTTATTCTCACGGCACGTTTTATAGTTGTATTGACGAATTGGCATATTTAGCCAAAAAGCATAATATAAATATTTCTTTTATAGAAAATGAACCTGATTCTATACCTGAGCTAAAAGTAATGAATTACAATATGGACGTTAGAGTCGCAACAAAGATGATGAGAATAAAAAACAAGGGATTTAAACATCATGAATCTTCTACTAAATACATTGGTAAGAGTCGTCCTATGTCGAATTTCAGTATGAATTAGCAAAGACTTTTCATATGACCCCTAATCCCGGAGAGAATAACACTCCCCAGTGATTTGTACTCAACTAGATTCCCGATCAAGTCGGGAATGACATAAGGCGGTAAGTTTTCGCAAATAATTACAACCCCCTGTACCCCCTTCCTTCAACAAGTTCAGGACAGGCTTTTTAAAGGGGGGAATGAGAAAAGAAAACCTTTTTCATTAGGCTTTGCCGAAGAATCTCCTGCGGGCAACGTATTGAAAACATGAGATTCTTCGCTTCACTCAGAATGACAACATGCGCCCTTTCATTGTTCTCGAACAGTCTGACTTTAAGAGATTTTAAAACCATTGGAAACAGGCTCTAAGCCCATGTCTTTGATCATCTGTAAGTCGTCCTGATAAGCCCTGCCTTTGGTAGTCAGATAATTCCCAACCATGGTGGAGTTTGCTCCGGCGGCGAAGATCATTGATTGGAAGTCTCGCAGGTTATGTTCTCTGCCTCCTGCAATTTTTATGTCTTTTGCAGGGAGTAGAAAACGATAAACAGCAATGATCTTTAAAATCTCAAGTGGTTTTAATGGAGGAAGGTTTTCTGTCCCGGTTCCTTTAATGGGATGTAAAAAATTTATCGGTACGGAATCAACATCTAATTCTCTTAATGTAAAAGCTAATTCTATTCGCTGTTCAGGAGATTCCCCTAACCCGAAAATCCCTCCGCAGCAGGTTCTGAGGCCGATTGATTTTGCGGTCTTTACTGTTTCGACATCTTCTTCATAGTCATGCGTTGTGCAAACTTTCGGGAAATAGCTACGGGAAGTTTCGAGATTATGATGATACTCTTCAAGACCCGCTTCTTTTAGTTTTATTAATTGGTCACGGCCCAACATTCCGAGTGACGCGCAACGGTGGATTTTTCCGTCTTCTTTAAGTTTCTTAATGGTCTTGCAGATTTCATTTAATTCCTGTTCTGTGCTAATGTTCCTGCCGCTTGTTACTATACCAAACTTCTGAGCTCCATGGTTTAAGGCTTCATTAGCCTTTTCAACCATCTCTTCACTTTTAATCAACGGATATTCATCAATGTTTGTTTTATAATGGTTAGATTGGGAACAAAATACACAGTCTTCCGGACAGCGCCCTGACTTTGCGTTTACAATGGAACAAAGACTGATTTTATTGCCTTTAAACTTTTCCCTGATTCGGTTAGCAGAAGCAATTAAGTCAAAGGTATCTGTATCATTGAGGTTGGACAGAAAAACAGCTTCTTCATTATCAATCGGCTGGCTTTCGATTGCTTTGGATTCCAACTCCTTAATGATTTGATAGTTTTGTTTTGCAGTTTTCATATTTTATAAACTAATAATAGCATATTTCAAAAAAAATAGAACATGGATTTTACGGATAATACGGATTATAGCGAAAAAACATTATGTTTATCCGTAAAAATCTGTTTTATCAGCGTTATCAGCATTCTATTAGATTAAAAAATATCAAAGAAGCCAGTTTAGCTGTGTGTTGATCAATGTCGTGCGCGGGAGACATCTCAGCTACATCCATACTTATTATCTTTTTAGAACTCAATATTTTCCTCATAATCGGAAAAAAATATTGAGGAACCAGGCCGTTTGAAGCCGGAGCGCTAACTCCCGGGGCAAACGCGGAATCAAAAACATCTAGACAGATGCTCAGGTAAATGAACCCGGTTTTTTGAATAAAAGTTTCGATTTTAGTCATTATTTCCGCTTGCCGCTCTCTTTCATTAATCTCATCCGCAAAAACATATTGAACTCCTAACTCTTTGGCAGTTTGGAACAGCTTTTTTGTGTTCGATGTTTTTTGAATTCCAAGGCAAAGATAATGAAACTCTTCTTTTCCGCACAATTCCGCGATTTGCAGAAAAGGCGTTCCTGAAGTTCCCTTGTCATTTTGAAAAGCTCTCAGATCAAAATGAGCGTCAAAGTTGATAATCCCTACGCTCTCTTTTGGTTTATTATTTTCACAAGAGTGAAGAAAGGAGTGGATTCCATGAAAATGACCAAACGCAACCTCATGTCCACCTCCGAGAACGATAGGAAAAAAACTGTTGGATAATAAGATTTGAATTGCAGTGGATAAGACAAGTTGTGTGGAGAGAAGTGGATCGTCGGAAGTTGCGGCGCTTTTTTGATAAAGGATATCGCCGGCGTCAAAAAGCTGAGTCTCTTTTTCATTAAAATGTACCGGTAAATTAGCAAGTGCGTTTCTGATAGCGCCCGCGCCGTCCCTTGCACCGGGCCGTCCCTGGTTTCTTCGGATTCCCTCATCGCAGCAAAATCCGATGAGCGCGATCTTTTTATACTTTCGGGTTGCAACCTCTTTCAAATGAAGTTCTTTGAGATCAAGAAATTGAATAACTTGATGTAGTCTTAAGCTTTTTTCATTCGGGTCAACCCGCCCCTGCCATCTATTTTTGTCTGGTGGTTTATAATGTGATTTTAAGTTCACTTTACTGCTTCCCCATTTTTCCAGATTCGATGTGGTTTCAAGCTACCCTGATGATACAATATCTCACGAAAGTCACTACAGGGGAATGCGATCATATCCGCAAAATACCCTGTTTTGATCATCCCCCGGTCACTCAATTCCAGGGTTTTTGCCGCTCGATTTGTCAAAGCGGAAAGGGTTTCCGCCATGGTAAGTTTTTTGTCAGCGCCTAGTATGGAAGCCAGCGTCAGCAGATCTCCCATAGGAGCAGACCCGGGATTCCAATCGGAAGAAATAGCAACAGTTAGTCCCGCGTTTAGCATCTTACGAACAGGGGCAAAGGGCATTCCTAAACCTGTGGACGCGCCCGGCAAAACATTCGCGATAACATTTGCCGATTTTAGCATTTCAAACTCGCGATCTTCAGAGGTTTCCAGATGATCAGCACTGATTGCTCCCACTTTTGAAGCTACCTCAGAACCGCCTTTGGAAAATTGATCCGCGTGAATGGTGATGGAAAACCCAAGTGCCATTGCCTGTTCCAAAAATTTAAGAGAAATTTCCGGGTTGAAAGCACCCTCTTCTATAAAAATATCGACTCTATTGCATAGTTTTTCGGATTTGATTGCAGGTAATAATTCATGAACGATATAGTCAAGATATTCTTTATGATCCTGAAACTCTTCAGGTTTCACATGAGCAGCCAGGCATGTTGGTACCAGGTCAGGCAGGTTTCCCTTTTGATTAAGAGCTTGGATTGCTCTCAACATTTTCAGTTCCGCGTCCTTTTCCAATCCATA
>CESR01108501.1_pt1 | contig 10591 bp, 6 predicted proteins | sample 356351 | NCBI WGS metagenome assembly CESR01 (sample SAMEA2622149, study PRJEB7988) | marine metagenome | isolation source: saline water (ENVO:00002010), including | reverse complement strand
AAAGCTGTCATTCAGTATATTAAAACGTTTTCGCCCGAGGCAGAAGGCTGGCGTGAAGAAGGCAGCACAAAGAACAAATCGGTCAAGATAGACAAAGACCCTTGGATGGGTAAAGAAAAAGCGGGTATTGCCCGGGGCGAAGCCGTTTATCACGGAATTGTGACATGCTATCTATGTCACCCGGGCTATACGACCACTGAAAAGATTAATGCACACCGTGGATTGTTCAGCATACCGCCGCAAGATGCCTATCGGCCAAACATCTGGATGCCTGTGCTCAAAGCGAGTGACAGCTATTCCCGACCTCTTGCTGGAGATCCTGCTTGCGAGCGGAGCAAGCCCTGTAAAGATGAGGCTCATGTCTGCCGCTATGGTCGCTGTGAAGAAAAGATCAACATTTTACCACCGGATTTTACTTTTAATCCAATCCGAAATGGCCGTTCAACCGCTGAAATCTTTCGCACAATCGCTTCTGGTATCCCCGGAACAGCCATGCCGGCCTGGAAAGATGGTATTCCTGATAAGGATATTTGGGCCGTCGCCAACTACATAAAGCATCTTATGTCCTTGCGTGGGACCGACAAAGCCTATCAGTTAAGAGACCGTGTTAAAGCTGATTCTATTGCGAGCATTAAAAAAGCCGAGGCTGCCGCTGCGGCGGCAGAAGAGGCCGAAAAAGCGATGCAAGCCGAAGAGCAGTAGGCCGACCACTCTTGGGTGCTGTCTCAGCTAAATTAAGTTTTATCCCGGCTTCGTGCTCGACGCGTTTGAGCCTTCAGGTGGCCTGCATCACTTTTAATCCATAACGTGTCAGCTTAGTCTGCACGCAACGGTGAGACGCTACACATGAATAGTCTGTCCAAAACACATTCCAAAACAAAGGAAAGTGTTTCACAGAAAAATCATCCACCTCTTTCCTGGTGGTCATCAGGTCTTATCCTTGTTGCTGTACTCTGTATTTTTGTCCTCTACAATCCCATTTGGCACAAGCTCGATATTGCTGCATGGGAAGAGAACATCCTCTACAGCTATTACCCGATCCCCCTCCTTGTGCTCCTGGCACTGTGGATTGAAAGAAAACGAAGCTTGATAAACCTATGCCTTGAGTCCTTAAAAATTGGTTTACTTAAGTTTGGCATAACGTATGCGATCACACATGCCATCTGGATAACATCAGGCTTTCCAGAACCGGCCCGGCTACCCGCCAACCGTCCGAGACCAAAAGGACAAGCACAACTTATTGCAGCAGCAAGTATACCTACAAGCGGCAAAGGCGACATCAATGGCATTGCACTTGATACGATGGGACAACCCATAAGCCATGCCTTTATTTATATAAGCAAGGGACTTGAGAATTATTCTTTTGACAAGGTCGAGCCCCCTCTTAACTTAAAACATGATGGCAGTGGTTTTTCAAAACAGATTTTCCCTATCCAAATGCCACAACCCCTCATTATACATTCACAAGATGATGAACTCCACACCATGGCTGTTTACGATTCAAAGGGGAAACTGGTACTCAATTATCCTCTGATTGCCTCTAAAAAGCGCACCATTGATTTTGAGGCTTGCCATGGCATTGTACAACTCAAATGCACGGTACATACAAAAAAAGAATCACCGCTCAATCTTGCTGTCTTATGCAACCCCTTTGCGACCTTTACCAACAACAAGGGGGAATTTACCTTCAAGCAAGTACCTGTTGGTCAATTACAAGTCACTCTGTGGACGCCATCGCAACACCACGCGACACAAAGCCTTGAGCTAAATACTGGAGCGTCTCATCATTTGGTATTGTCCATTCAATAAAAAACCTTGTCGGCCATAATGGTTCTGATGGGCCAAATACCCGTGGCCATATTCCGTAAACGATTGCTCACTCATCTTTCATCTCAAAGGTCGTTCCTGTTTGATTTCAGTCACCTAACCTTTGATGACTTGAGAGTATGCACAATGAAAAGACTGTATGCATCGAGTATTAACTGGAGAATAGATGAAGCTCTTTTGTCCAGCTAAATTTGGGCTTAAGGAATATTGGCTGAGAATTGTTCAGGGAGAAATCAATCTTCATCTTTTTGTCGCAAAGCCGAATTCGGCACCCACCATTCTCTCGGCTCCCCTGCTGTCATGGAATGACCTAATTCATTGGCATAGTCATCAGCCCACTTTTCCGCCAGTTCATCCTCTTGAATACGATTCATATGATAGGTCCATGACAAATTCCAAGGTTCATCTTTGGGATGACGCGTTTGCGAAACGCCCGTTTGTTGTTCCAGGTAGCCTGCACCGTCAAGGTCATCCAACACCAGACGTCGCATCTTTTTTAATTTAGCGTGATTTAGAAAATCATAGTCACCCAGATCCGAGAGTAACGCGATATGGGTTGCATAATTGACAATCAGATTGTGATAAAACAAGGCATCACCAGCTTTATATGCTACCTCATAACTCGATGTCCCGTCATCGTTGAGCTGATCAAGTCCAATTTTGAAACCATCCATAAAATATACAAATGCCTCTTCATCATCAAGAAGGATGGCAAGAGATGCCCCTGCCAATGCTGCATTATAGATACTGTTATGCAGCCCCTCCAACTCCGCAGTATAATGATTCAATCGATCCTCAAGAGTAACTTGCTCACAACTAAGAAGCTTCCGCAGCCATGATGTAATCTTCTGCCAATCTGCTTCACGAATATAGCTGTCATTTCTAAGTTTTAATAAAGGTAAAGAAATCATCCCTGCACTAAAAAGAGAGCGCTCATAGGCATGAGCTAACTCACCATGGTCATCTGCGCAGTCACTCTCCTCATAGTAAGCATCATGTTCCGAAAAATATTCAAAGAACGCCCAAACACAAGCCGCTGGACCATGGTCTAAGTTCTGCAATGCCACATCGCTTTCCATGGCGATGTAATCAATGGGGATCTCTTCGAGTGCCTCATAATCCCAATCATCGTTAATCAGCTCAGGAAACTGAGTACGGGTTCCATCCAACGATTGACAGGCATAGGAACTGTGCTTGGTAAAAACGACATCATCCCATGGCCCCTGCAATGCTCTGCTCTTTGCAACGGGAGTTTCTTGCCCCCCATCTTCCCTGTCCTCGTCGGAACCGTTCTTTTCACTGCAAGCTACAAGCAGCAAACTTAGCCCGATAGGCAGCAAATATAAACACTGACGCATAAGCACCCTTACTTGGGATAACTCTAGTCGAAATAAGATAAGAGAAAAAGTGCCTCTTTGGTTTTTTTTGCAGGAGAATTGACTTTATGGCTTGTTTTAAAAAGACTTTATGAATCCGGTTAACGCCCTCATGAACAAATGCGTAGAGTTGCGAGCAACGCAACCTACGGCCCCACAGGTCCCACTTGGGCGGGGGAGCTGACTCTTGAGTTTAGAGTCACTATTTTTGCTTCTTTCTTTAAAAGAGATGCTGATTTATTAGGGTATTGCTAAAACGCGTGTCTTTAGTTTACACTTAGAGCACAAATGTGGAATTTGCGACAGATATTCGGCCAACAGCTTGTGGGGGCTGCACTTGCCGGTATGTTTTCTTTTGCGCTATGCAGCAATGCTGCGATTGCTATGTTTTGCGACACCGATTCGTGTTGCTGTCATCAGAATGTTGGGCATGCAGAATTAGATACTCCTCCATGTACCTGTTGCAGCGCCAGCGGTTTGTGCCAAATTCAGCAGGATACGATACGACATGACACATTTGATAGTCGTTCATTATTGCCAACAGCTCTGTTAACACAAACCAAACCGAAAATCTCTCCTGAGGTCATCGCCAGCCTTAGCAAGCCAATAGATCGCTCGCAGGGACCACCACAGCTTCGGTTCTTGCGCACAGTCATTCTTCTTATCTGAAGTTTTTTTATCAGACAGCAGACTTATGAAAGAGCGTCGATGCGCATACCTGCGTGTGCGCTCTTTAAACCTTCAGATGGAGAATTGAACGTGTTTATCCAAAACGCACTTTATATAACCTTCGTTGCCAGTGCTTCTTTCGTATTGCCACTTACAGCCCATGCAGGCACTTCCAGCCCTGAATTGACCAGACTGGTATCCGCTGTTCTTCAAAACAATCCTGAGTTGATAGCGATCGAAGAGTTGCTACAAAGCCTCAAGCACCAGACTCAACAGGCCAGTGTCTGGCAGGATCCCAGCTTGGCAGTCGAATACAGCAACATGCCGCTGATAGATCCTCGGCCTGGCAAGCACCCCATGAGTGGTGTGCACTTTAAGGTGCAACAGGTTTTTCCCTGGCCAGGAAAAATCGACGCACGCAAAAATGCGCAAAGTGCCGTTGTGCGTATCGAAGAAGAAGCTCTGGCAGAGAAAAAGAATCAGCTCATCGCACTGGTTAAACGCACCTATTATCGCCTTACTCTCACACGAGAATTGCGTACGTTAACGATGAATCATCTCGATCTCGTTAAGCAATTTATTGAGGTCATCAGAGTCCGTTATGAGGTGGGTCGGGTTGGGCAGTCAGACATACTGCGTTTGGAGGTTCAACGTGATCGCTTACGCGATGAACTCCGTGATTTTCATCTGCGCGACACAGAATTCGTTGCGACACTCAATGCTGCTATCCGGCAAGATCCCGGCAACACCATCTCGACACAGGAATTGCCGCAGCCACCAGCGCTTAAAGCTTCTCTAAATAAATTAATTGAATCAGCTGCAAGATCACGCCCGCTTCTTGCCAAACTTTCCAAAGCTGCTTATGCCGCTGAACTCAAAGCCCAAAGATTTGAAAAAGAAGGTCGTCCCGATCTTAGGGGTTGGGTAGGCTATCGAATGAGGCGCGCCGTCGATGATGGTGACTCTGGTGAAGATCTTTTTTCTGCAGGCCTATCTATCCCATTGCCATGGTTTTGGAATGACCGACGTTGGGGCGAACTTGCTGCCGCACACCGGGCAACAAAACGCAGTATTGAAGCCGGACATGATGCCGCCAGATATCAACTTCGTGGTCAACTCGATGCGGCGGTGAACAGATGGCGCCGCATGCTCGAGAAAGCACAAACGTATGAGATAGAGCTGGTGCCTGCAGCCCAAAAGACTCTTGAGGCCACATTTGCAGCGTATCAAGTCGGTCAGAGTGAGTTTGCGTCTTTATTTCAGGCAGAAGTACAGCTTCTTGATTTCGAGCGTACTATTCGGGTCGCCAAAACCAATGCGTTACTTGCCAGTATTGAAGTCGATACGCTTGTCGGTGCGCATCTCAATCTACAGGGGGTAAATCCATGAAAAAGTTATTGACCATCGTCGTTGTGGCTTTTTTTGCGGTCTTGTTTTTTCATAATGCTGACTTCATGAACAGGTTTCTCCCGGAGGTCCATGCTCAAAACGCGAATGATGCAGACCAATGGGCCTGTCCTATGCACCCGGAAGCTGTGCAATCAGCAAAGGGCACTTGTCCTCTTTGTGAGATAACTTGTGGTGCGAACCAGTCTGAAGCAGACCAATGGACCTGTCCTATGCACCCGGAAGTTGTGCAATCGCAAAAGGGCACTTGTTCTATCTGTGGTATGAACTTGCTCAAAAAGGCACCAGAGCCACCAACAAAAGTCCCGACTGAGGCAACCCCAAAGCGTGAAATTAAATATTGGGAGGCGCCATCGGAACCAGAGCAGCATTTTGACAAACCGGGAAAATCTGTAAAGGGCATATCTCTTGTTCCGGTTTACGGGGATGTCAAAGGAGGTCGCGATGCGTCTATTCGCATCGACCCTGTTGTTGTGCAGAATATGGGTGTGCGTACGGCTCTGGTGCAAAGAAGTCATCTCTCACGTAGCGTGCGTACGGTGGGCAGTGTGGTGGTAGCCGAAGATCAGCTCTCTGTCGTCAATTTGCGGTTTTCGGGTTGGGTTGAACGCATCCATGTCGATAAAATCGGCACACAAGTTAAAGAGGGACAACCCCTACTGGATGTTTATTCTCCCGAGTTGGTCGCAGCTCAGGATGAATTTCTCCTGGCTTTGCGCACATCGGGTAAAGAATCGATTCTGACGAAAAGTGCCAGACGCAAGCTTCACTACGTGGGAGTACCAGAATGGCAGATTGCCCGCATGGAGAAGGAGCGTCGTGCCAGGTCCAAACTGACCATCGTTGCGCCTCGAAATGGTTTCGTGCTCCATAAAAATGTGGTTGCAGGATCGCGGGTCAACGCCGGCCAGGATATCTATCGCATTGCTAATCTGGCGCATGTTTGGGTTGAAACTGAAGTTTATGAATTTGATGCGCCCTGGGTACATATTGGTAATGCGGCGAGCCTGGAGTTCGCTTATCAAAGAGGACAACGTTTTGACAGCCAGGTTGCATTTATTCAGCCAACATTGCATCCACAGACCCGCACAATGCAAATCCGTATAGAGCTCGACAATACAAGTTTTCAACTAAAGCCGGGAATGTTTGCAACGGTTGTTATCGAGGCATCGCGTCGCGAAGATCGTCTTGTCGTTCCGACTGAAGCCATTATTCATTCCGGGATCCGGCAAATTGTTTTTGTGGTTCTCGATTTGGGGCATTACGAAGCACGTGAAATCAATATTGGCCTTGTCGGTGACAACCATATGAGTGAAGTCATAAGTGGGCTGCAAGAGGGCGAGCGAGTCGTCACAAGCGGCCAGTTTCTACTCGATTCTGAAAGTCAGCTACGTGAAGCGGTGCAGAAAATGTTAGCGATTGGACTGGAAGGCAGACAAAAACATGGTCCCAGAATAGAAGCCGCACAGACCAATGAAAAAAACAAAGGTACACATGAGCATCATGAGCATGTTGAGACCTATTGGACTTGCTCCATGCACCCGACCATTGTTCAGGAGACACCAGGCACTTGCCCTGCATGTGGCATGAATCTCGTGGAAAAGGAACGCTAACGCATGATTGCTAAAATCATAGAGGCTTGTTTAAAAAACCGCATCATCGTTCTCATTCTCAGTGCAATGCTGGTGTTTGGTGGATTGTGGGCAATTTCTTCAACCCCCATTGATGCCATTCCGGATCTCTCTGACGTTCAGGTTATAATTTACAGCGAATATCCTGGACAGGCACCGCAGGTTATCGAAGATCAGGTAACCTATCCGATGACGACCGCGATGCTCTCGGTACCATATGCACAGACAGTTCGGGGCTACTCATTTTTCGGGTACTCACTGGTGTATGTGATCTTTGAAGACGGTACTGATTTATATTGGGCGCGTTCACGCGTACTCGAATATTTGAACTTTGCCAGCGATCGCTTACCGCCAGGGGTAACCCCGCACTTGGGCCCAGATGCCACCGGTGTTGGCTGGGTTTTCGAATACAGCCTAAGCGATTTTAGTCCCCGCGCGACTCTTCTCCGCGAAAAGCTCGATAGGGATAAAGACGGTATGGTCAGGCGCAATGAACTCCCACAGACCGACGAGAGTATACATATCGATGGCCAGGCACGGGCAGTCTACAGTGAAAACAAACTCAAGGATTTATTTCGCACCGATAAGCCACCGGGTACGACCACGCCTAAAGATTTCACCATGGAATCGCTTCGTTACCTTGTTGAGTCGTTCGACAAGGATAGCGACAAAAAGATTTCTGCAAATGAACTCTATCTTGCTGCAAATTATGCCGGCACCGATCTCGCAGAACTTCGTTCGATTCAGGATTGGTATTTGCGTTACGAGTTGATGAGTGTGCCTGGCGTTGCGGAAGTGGCATCTGTGGGCGGCTTTGTCCGCCAGTATCAGGTCGAGGTCGATCCCGAAAAGTTGCGCGCCTACGGCATACCCTTGGCGAAAGTCAAACATGCTATTCGCCGCAGCAATATCGATGTTGGCGGACGCGTAGTCGAGATGGGCGAGACCGAGTTTATGGTTCGGGGTAAGGGTTATTTTCAAAATCTCGAAGAACTCAAGACGGTACCCATTGGTGTCGATATGCAAAGCCACACGCCGATCTACCTCTTTCAGGTTGCTGATATTCATCTGGGTCCTGAGTTACGCCGGGGTTTGGTGGAAATGAATGGTGAGGGTGAAGTGGTAAGTGGCGTGGTCGTCATGCGTTTTGGGGAAAACGCTCTTGATGTTATTCGCAGGGTGCGCGAGCGCCTCGAAGAACTTAAACCCGGGCTACCTGCAGGCGTTGAGGTACATACCTCCTATGACCGATCCACTTTGATTCACCGGGCTGTGACAAATTTGAGCACAAAACTAATCGAGGAGATACTTGTGGTGGCTCTGATTTGTATCATTTTCCTCTTACACTTACGATCGGCCTTTGTTGTCATTTTAACCCTACCTTTAGGGATCCTGGCTTCGTTTATCATCATGCGCTTGCTGGGGACCAACGCCAACATCATGAGTTTAGGAGGCATCGCCATCGCTATCGGTGTTATGGTTGATGCTTCGATTGTGATGGTCGAAAACCTTCACAAGCACAAAGAGCGCGATCACGGGCTTACCCACTTCGAAGTGGTCAATGCTGCGGCGCGGGAAGTAGGGCCGGCGCTTTTCTTTTCGCTTTTGATCGTAACCGTCAGCTTTTTGCCCGTATTCAGTCTTGAGCAGCAGGAGGGCCGACTTTTTACGCCCCTTGCCTATACAAAAACCTTCGCCATGGCCAGCGCGTCCCTTCTGGCAATAACGGTGATTCCGGTATTGATGTTCTATTTTGTGCGTGGCCATATTCGCCCGGAGAAAGACAACCCCATCTCTCGCTTTTTTATCCGGATCTACACACCAATTATTCAAAGCGCATTAGCGCATCCGTGGAAGATATTAGGGATAATCTTTGTTCTTCTTATTGCCACAATGCTACCCTATTCCAAACTTGGCAGTGAATTTATGCCTCCCCTTAATGAGGGGGATCTACTCTATATGCCGACAAGTGCGCCTGGGATCTCGATTACCAAAGCCAGGGAACTCTTGCAGCAAACCGATAAAATTATTGCCTCGCATCCACAAGTTGTACACGTCCGGGGTAAAATCGGGCGGGCAGATACCGCCACCGATCCAGCCCCTCTTTCTATGATTGAGACCACGATTATCCTTAGTCATGTGGATACCTGGCCTGATGGCAAGACCATCGAGGATATTATCAAGGAACTCAATGCCATGGTGAACTTCCCTGGCCTCGTCAACGCCTGGACAATGCCCATCAAGACCCGCATTGACATGCTGGCCACCGGTATCAAGACCCCCGTGGGTGTTAAACTGATGGGCTCAGATCTAAAAGAACTTGCTAAAGTGGGACAAACGATTGAGACGGTTTTGCGTGAACTCCCCGAGACAGCAAGTGTATTTTCTGAACGCGTCGTCGGCGGCAATTATATCGATATCCAGGTGCGGCGCAAGGCTGCTGCACGTTTCGGACTTACTGTGGGAGATGTTCAGGACATTATCCAAAGTGCTATTGGCGGCATGAACGTGACCTGGACGGTTGAAGGCCTGCAACGCTACCCGGTAAATATTCGTTATCCACGGGAGCTGCGCAACAATGTCGATCAACTTGGCCGTGTCGCGGTTCCCACGCCTATGGGCCATACCGTTCCGCTGGCATCGGTGGCGGATATCCAGATTACGAAAGGACCTCCTGGAATCAAAACCGAGAACAGCCGCAGGACGGCCTGGATTTATGTAGATCTAAAAACGCATGATGTCGGCGGCTATGTGCAAGCAGCACAGGAGTTAGTTTCACGCCGCGTAATTCTACCCGAGGGGGTATCCATCGTATGGTCAGGACAATTTGAATATATGGAGCGAGCGAGAAAACGCCTTGCCATTGTAATACCCTTGACCCTTGCGATTATTTTTCTCCTGCTCTTCATACATTTCCGCAATCTTGCCGAAACGATGTTGGTGATGTTCACATTACCCTTAGCCCTTATTGGTGGGGTTTGGCTTATGTGGATGCTTGATTTTAATTGGTCTGTCGCAGTGGGGGTGGGATTCATTGCATTGGCAGGTCTGGCAGCCGAGACGGGCGTTATTATGCTTGTCTATCTAAACGAGGCATACAAGCGTCGAATTAAAGAGGGGCGGCTCAAATCTGCTAATGATTTACGCTCCATCATCATCGAAGGCGCGGTCGGGCGTGTTCGGCCCAAACTCATGACGGTAGCGACAACGCTTATAGGACTTTTGCCGATCATGCTCGGCACAGGAACCGGCACACATATCATGAAGCGCATCGCGGCACCGATGGTGGGTGGACTCGTATCATCGACAATCCTGACTCTGATTGTCATACCTGCAATCTATTATCTGTGGAAGAAAGCGCAGCATAAGGACTTGCTCACATGAAACTTTCCTGGCAGGCGGGTGCCTGATAACCGATGACCGTGCGAGCCGTTTACGGAGACTTGCTGCGGGTGCACGAAGTGTGCGAGGCGTTGTGAGACTGTCCGAAAGGCGCCATGAAGGCGCGTTGAGGATTAGTCGATACAGCCGAGTGGCCGCACTTTAGTCGAGTAGGCGAGTGGCCGATAGCCGTGCGAGTCCTGCACAACAAAAACCTCTCGATGTGCCAAAAAAGTTGATCCGATCTTGCACAAGTGCCTCTTTGTGACACGGATCACAAAGTTTTTTCCTTGAATTACA
>CESR01161653.1_pt1 | contig 10603 bp, 7 predicted proteins | sample 356351 | NCBI WGS metagenome assembly CESR01 (sample SAMEA2622149, study PRJEB7988) | marine metagenome | isolation source: saline water (ENVO:00002010), including | reverse complement strand
GTGTCATTACCCATTGCCGAAGCAGTGTAAAAAACATGTCAATCCTTGCTGCCGGGGTGTGATTCTAGGGCTGCATCAGTTGCCGATACGGCTGCGAATTTAACCATGAATTCACTAAAAAAACTAAAGCCTTTATACTCTGAGTGTCCCATGAGTCAGGAATTTTTAACCTCAAGCCCGTAGCCATGCTCAACCCGGAACAGTTTCTCATTCCATTTCAGACATCGCCATTGCCAGCCGGGCCCTGGCTGGTTTTCGCGCCTCATGCCGATGATGAAACCTTTGGCATGGGCGGCAGCCTGCTGAAAGCCAGTCAGCAAGGTATCGACACTCATCTGCTTGTACTCACCGACGGAGCGCTGGGTGGCAATCGGGATGACCTGGTAGCGGTCCGCAGCCAGGAAGTAAAGGAAGCTGCAGAATTATTGGGCTTAACCAGCCTGCAGTGTTGGTCTGAGCCAGACCGGGGGCTGCAGCATTCTGAGCGACTAATTGAAAAAATCAGCGAGTCGATTGGCGCCATTGCACCTGCCTGTGTGTTTTTCCCAGGTCCGTTTGAGATTCATCCGGATCACCGCGCAACTGCATTCCTCGTCTGGGAGGCATTGCAGGCACTTCAGGCCAGAAGTGTAACTCCTGAGGCGATAGCCTACGAGATTGGTGTGCAGAACCCGGTTAACCTGTTAATCGATGTCACCGCTCAGCGTGAAGCAAAAGAACAAGTGATGAGAGCGTATGCAAGCCAGAACAGTGAGAATAACTACCAGCACCTGGTACTGGCTCTCAACAAAGGCCGCACGTTCTCACTACCTGAGACGGTGGAGTTTGCAGAAGGATTTTACCGCTTCCAGGCGCGGGACCTGAAGCTCAGCTTGCGCGAGATGACCCATAAAATCGTCGATCTATACCAGTGAATAACTGTTAGAGCCCACATCAGTGAAGTGGAGAGTTTGTTTCTCCCGATTCAAGCTGCTGCTCTTCATCCATCCAGTCGGGCCAGAGTGCCATCGGCCACTGGGCCTGTCGCCAGAGGCTGTGTATGATTCCTAACCACTGGCGCAGTTGCTGAACACTAAATCCCAATTCAGCCTGTTGCCCATCGGCGCTTTTGAACACCAGTGACACAGCCTCATCGGCACTCCTGATATCCACTTCTGTGACCAGCCAGGTATTCGAGTCGAGTGATGGGGTAACGGCGGGCTGCTCAGTCAACTCCTGGCTAGCCGATTGTTGTGCGATACCCTGCAGGGCAGATTTTGCCGTACTCTCGATGGCGCTGCGACCGGTAACCTCAGGGGCTTCTTGTTCTAGCCAGTTTAGAAAGTGAGTCAGCAAATTCAGCAGTAATCGCTGCGTCAACCAGAGACTCTGGGTAAGCTCGGCTTCGTTTAACCCGGTGAGCCGAATACGATCCTCCGATTCGATGTATTCAGATGTGATGCGTTGCAGAAGAGGCATTGGGAATGAATCCGGGACTCAGGCTTGCGGAGGTGTCAACCAGCTGCCCACTTCCAGCATGTCTTCGGCATCGAGGGTGCCGGTTTCCCGCTTAAGAAGAAGCAGATACTTGATGTGTTCGTAGCGAGTCTGCTGCAAGTCGCGCTCGGCGCGATACTGATCTCGCAGCGCATTGAGGACATCGACACTGGTTACAGTACCAAACTCAAATCCCTGTTGCATCGCCTCGGCAGCCAAGGCAGTAGACTCCACCAGGAAGAGCGCCGCTTCGGTGCGTGCCTCACTGGACTGCACCTGCAGATAAGCTGAACGTACCCGCTCCCCTGCTTCCAGCCGAACGGCGCGTAATTCGCTCTCGGCAATACTGCGTTGGCTGATCGCTTCACTTAGCGCCGCCCGATTAGAACCGCCGGCATAGATGGGTATCGAGATGTCGAGACCGATAAAGGTAGTGTCGGTACGGCGCATCGGCGAATTGTCGAAACCAAGATCGGAATCCTGACGTTGGGCGATAAAGCTAACCCTTGGCATATAGGCGCCCTTGCGCTCCGAGATACGCTCCCGAGCGGCGCGCAACGCATATTCCCTGGCCTGTATCTGCTGATTCCGCTGTCTCGATTGCTGCACATAATATTGCACGCTGTTCTCCAGAGTCGGAATTTCCGCCATATCATCCAGCTGGAATAATTCGGCGACATCCAGCCCTGATACGGAGCGCAGGGCTTCCTGGTTCAGCGCCAGCTCGGCTTCGAGTTGTAGCTGTTCAGAGCGTACCGCCGCCAGGCTGGCCTGACCCTGATAGAGGTCCGTTATCTGCGCCAACTGGCGATCATAGAGGCTCTGTATCTGGGCCAGCTGAGTAGTGACAGCTTCGATTTCAGAGGAGAGGGAATCCAGTGCGTCCTGGGCCTGCAGCACATTAAAGTACTTATCAGCCACATCGGTGAGCAGAAAGGCCAGTTCATAATAGTATTCCGCCTCGGTTTGATCCTCGATGTAGTGGGCCTGCTTGCGTGCGGCGAACGCCTGCCAGTTAAACAGCGCCTGGGTCAGCTGCAGAGAATACCGTTCGCCGTCAAATTCCTGCCGCAGATTCCCCTCATTGCGCCGGTTGTCAGAAATGCTGGCATTGGCATTGACCTGTGGCAGGAGCGCGCCGTTGGCGGCGCGCTTACGAGCGCCGCTTATGTTGAGATTCTCTTCGGCGATCCTCAGTTGAGGGCTGTAATTGATTGCAGCGGTGAAAAAATTTTCCAGGGTAGCTCCTGGCAGACCGCTGAAACCCGTATCAGTGTCTTCAGCACTCCAGACAATGGAGGCGCATAGTGCCAGCCAGAGAAGTGGCAGAACTTTGACTTTGTTCATGGTGTCAGTCTTCGTTAAAACTGCGCGCCAGCGCGTTAGAAAAGGGCTTGATCACGTACTGCAGGAAAGTACGACTTCCGGTAGCGATAAAGACTTCGGCCGGCATGCCGGGCATCAGCACAAGATCACCGAGCTCTTCCATGCCCTCTGGATTCACTTCAATTCGAGCCAGGTAGAAGGAAGCTCTGGTTGCTTCATCCACAAAACTGTCGGCAGAAAGGTTGATTACCGTGCCGTAGATGGTGGGCACTGAACTGCCAAACGTCGAGAACCGTATAGTTGCTTCTTGATCGAGTGCCACTCTATCGATATCTATCGGTTGAACCTTTGCTTCAACAATCAGGTCTTCCCCCTGGGGCACGATATCGGCAATCGGTGTGCCCGGTCTGATGACGCCACCAATGGTGTGAAATTGCATGCCATTGACAATACCGTCTACCGGTGCCCGGACCACGGTACGGCTGACAACGTCTTGCAGAGCGGTGATTCTCTCATCGACGTCTTTAAGGCTGGTCTGAACTTCGCCTAGTTCGTTGACCACCTCGTTATGAAACTCTCGGGCCTGTTGCAGTATTTGTAGGCGAGCCTCGCCAATCTGAACCTCGGTGGCAGCAATGTTGGCGGTTAGCTCTGCCGCTTCTCCCTCCAGGCTGGCGACATTACGCTGTAGCTCCCGCAGCCGCAATTTGTCGGAGAAGCCCTGGCTCAATAAGGCTTCTACGTCTGTCAGTTCTTCCGCGAAGGAAGCTGCCAGTGTCTCCTTGCTTTGCTTGAGCGCCGCCTGCCCCACCAGCATTGATTGCAGCTGTTCGATGCGTTGTTCCAGCACCTCAACGCTGCCATCCATAGCGGCTTTGCGCGCCGTAAAAATCTGCTCCTGCGATGACATTTCCTGTCTGGCATTGGTATCGTTGGTTGGCAAGCTGCCTGGATAGCTCACCGCATCGCGCTGGTCGCGTTCGGCTAACAATCGCGATTCCCGCGTTATCAAAGCCACAAACTGACTATTAGCAATCCCCAGCTGCGCCAGTGGCTGAGTGGCATCTATTTCCAGCAGCGCTTGCTGGGCGACAACATGATCGCCATTCTGCACATAAATATCCGCGACGATGCCGCCTTCCAGGTGTTGCACGACCTTGGAATAGGATTTAACGGTTACGGTGCCCGATGCCAGCGCAGACCCATCCAGCGGCGCCAGCGCCGACCAGCCACCAAAGACCCCAAACACCAGGAAAAAAATGATCATTCCCACCCTTCGCGGCATCGCCATGCTGGTGTCCGGCGTGATCTCCGTGTAGTCGATCACCGTAGCCTCGGCGGCCTTATCGGCCGGGATGGGCAGGGAGGTGCTTGTATTGTTTGTTTCTGTCACTGTCTCGTCTCTTCAAATCGTCAACCGAATATAGCTATCAAGCCAGGCCATTAAGCTACAGCCCTGAATCTCCATCAGCGTCTCTACAGTGGCCGCCGCGATGAAAAATCTTTACACCGCGGCCGCTTTCTTCGCCGGCGCCATCAGGGCGGCGAGCATTTCTTCTCGGGGTCCGTAGCTGATCGCCGCCCCATCCTTCATCACCAGCATCTTGTCCACACTGCTCAACACCATGGTGCGATGGCTGATGATGACCACCGTGCAACCTAAGGCTTTAATTCTGTGTATGGCATCAACCAGTTCTCTTTCGCCCTGGTCATCGAGATTGGAATTGGGCTCGTCCAGCACCAATAGGCACGGGTTGCCGTAGACTGCCCGGGCCAGGCCGATGCGCTGGCGCTGACCACCGGAGAGAATACCGCCAGCGGCCCCGATTACTGTATCGTAGCCCTGGGGCAGGGCAAGAATCATATTGTGCACACCCGCCAGCTTTGCCGCCGCGACGATTTTCTCGGCATCCAGCACCCCAAAACGGGAGATATTTTCCGAGATAGAGCCGTCAAATAATTCGATATCCTGAGGCAGATAGCCCAGGTGGGGGCCCAGCTCCTCCCGAATCCAGGAGGCAATCGCGGCGCCGTCAAGGCGCACTTTGCCGCTGTGGGTTGGCCAGATACCAAGCAGGGCGCGAGCCAGGCAGGACTTGCCCGAGGCGCTGGGGCCGACGATACCAAGGGCTTCGCCGGGCTGTAAATCCAACGAGACACCTCTGACCACTATGGTCTGGGAGCCAGGCGGAACCACCATCACCTGCTCGGCTGTCAGCCTACCCTCGGGTGCCGGTAAACTCATACTTTCCGGATCCGCAGGGATATTCTGCAGCAACTGTCCAAGGCGATCATACTGCGCTCGTGCTACCACGAAGCCTTTCCAGGTTCCCACCAACATATCAATCGGTGCCAGGGCCCGGCCCAACAACAGTGAACCGGCAATCATCATGCCAGGGGAAAGCTCACCCCGCAGCGTTAGCAGCGCACCCATGCCCAGCAACAGCGATTGCACGATCATGCGAAATGACTTCGACAGGCTAGTGAGGACACCGGCCCACTTGCTGGCGTCGGTCTGAAGTAATAGCACCTTGTCGGCACTGTGTTCCTGGCGTTTGCGGATATCGGAAGCCATGCCCATGGCGGCGATAACTTCGGCATTGCGCAGGCTACCACTGACCTGGGCACTGACCCGGTTGGCCTGACTATTTGCATCCTGCATCTTCTTGCCGGTGACAATTTCGTTGGTGTAGGCCAGCGCCACCATGATAATGCCGGCAATTATTGCAGACACCCCAAACCAGGTATGAAACATGAACATTACTGCCACATAAATAGGAAACCAGGGCGCATCAAAGAAAGCAAACAGCCCATTGCCGGTGAGGAACTGGCGCAAACCGGACAGATCACTCAGGGGTTGGGCGTTACTAACCATGCCGCCAGAGAGCAGGGAGCGCTTAAAGGTGGCGTCGGAGACTCGCTGGCGCAGGTTGTTCTCGATACGATTACTGGCGCTGATGAGAATCATCGAACGCACCCATTCAAAACCACCGGCGGCAGCCAGTAGTGCCACCATCAATATAGTAAGGCTGGCCAATGTTGCCAGGCTGCCGCTGGACACCACCCGGTCATACACCTGTAGCATGTAAATCACCGGCACCAGCATCAGCACATTTACCGCCGCACTAAAAAAGCCCGCATAGATAAAATAACTTCTAACATCCTTTAAGGTTGCAAGCAGTTCTGGATAACGGTTGGTATTGGCTCTGTTGTTCATTTGGGTGTTGTACGCTTGTTGTCAGCGTTCGTCGCTTGCCTCCACCCAGGGGGTCAGAAGCCTGAATCTAACTAGTCTTGAGAGGGCATAAGTTAGGGCGGCGACGAGATTTTCAACCCCTGTGCTGTTTAAAATCACTGACTTAGTTCCATTGGCTTCAATATAGCAAAGCACAGTGGGCACACTTTTTTCATGGCCGCCACACTGTTACAGCTCTTCCTTACCTTCTGCGAAGTGCTTGAGGATTTGCAGCTTGTTCACCAGCAAACGTGCTGGCCCGTCACGTTTAACTATCTGCCGGTTTTGTAAAGTCTGAAACACCCGGGTCACGGTTTCCCGGCTTATATTCAGCATGATAGCAATTTCCATATGCGTAGGCGGGTTGCGAATCTCCGATTCCTGCTGTTTGCCCTTGTCTTTGTCCGGCACCAGCAGCCACAGCTGGCAGCATACACGCTGGGCGATATTAGGCAGTCCCAACAGAGAGCGCTGATAGGTCATCTGCCGCACTCTTGCCGCCAGTTTTGACCCCAGCACGTTGACCACCGCAAGCGCTTTTAGCATGATTTCCCGCATACTGGCCATCGGCACCAGTACCACCACGGAGGAGGTCAGGGCAATCACATACTCTGGCTGTGGCCCATGATCAAACAGACCAAGTTCGCCGCAGAAGTCACCAGGTTCGACGAAGTACAGCCCCACTTCCCTACCATCTATAGTAAAATCCACGCCCTGCAGCCGCCCCTCAAACAGAAAGCACAGATAGTCTTCCTGCTTACCGGCATTCAGCACGATGCCGCGGCGGGCGTACTTTTGTGGCGTACACTGCGGAGCCAGCTCAGTAAGCACCTCTGCCGACAGCGGTTTGAGAATTGGAAAGGAGGCTAACAGTTCCGGGGTTACCACCATGGATTTTCGCCTGACATCAGTGTGGGAACCGCTATTAACGCGGCTGCCCAGGCATTATAAGTGCTTGAAATGAATTAGCAAAAGCAAGTATCGTGGTCCCGTGTGATCTACATCACGCGACTCACTCCCGGCCTGCGTTATCTTCCGCTGCTATGGAGTCTGGACAACGCCGTCTGGCGTAGAAGCATATGCTATGAAAACTGATTCAACACCAATGATGACTCTGATGACAAAACAGTTTTTCGTCAAATTTTCGACAATCTTTAACCACGGCGCCAGCATCGCCGCCGGATTAATTCTATGCCTGGCCACGTCTGTGGCCCAGGCTTCTGATCCTGAGGGCTTTAGCCCTGCGGCTATTCCCCATGTCGGCGAAGTTAGCCTGGTGCTGGGGCGGGCTTACTTGCAGGCCCCGGGCCAGTCCCGGCAACGGGTTCGGCAAGGCACGAAAATCAAGGTGCATGACCAGATAACCACCGAGGCCAATGGCCACGTGCATATACGCTTTGTCGACCAGGCCCTGATGAGTCTGCGTCCGCGAACCCGACTGGAAATTGTGAGCTATGATTTCAACACCGAGCGACCGGAGCGTTCTGTCGTAAAATTCAATCTGATAGAAGGCGTCACCCGGGCTATATCGGGGGATGCGGCCAAAGCGGCCAGAAATCGCTTTCGGCTCAACACCCCCATTGCTGCGATTGGCGTACGCGGTACAGACTTTGTTGTCAGCGCCACTGAATCTACAACCCGGGCACTAGTTAATGTGGGTACTATTGTAATGGCACCCTATTCCATCGAGTGTTCCGCCGATGCCTTCGACCCCTGCACCGCAAATGCCGTTGAGCTGACAAGTTTGTCCTTGCAGTTAATCGAGCTTGACGATAATTCTGCCCTACCACGGTTATTGCCGGCGCCAAATGTCAGAGACCCGGACATGATGCGCGAAGAAGTCCAGCAGCTTATTGCCTCCAGTGTTGAAACCAGCGCGGGTGGGCCTGCCAGCGACGAGACCTACCTTGAGAGCGTGACCGCGGTAAAAGTAAACGCCGATGTCGAGCGGGTATCGAACGATCTGCCTGCACCAATAACAGAACCTGTACCAGCGACCCCACCAGCGACCCCACCAGCGACCCCACCACCGCCGGATTTTACCCCGGCAACCACCGTAGCGCCGGTTGAGTTAACCACCAGCCAGCTGGTGTGGGGGCGGTTTTCAAGCGGCCTCGGTGAGCAGGAAAAAATCACCCTTGATTTTGCCGCAGCCAGCGCCGATCGTAAGATCACTGTCGGCAACATCGACTATGGCCTGTTCCGCCCCGAAAACGGCAGCCAGCACGTAGACAGCGGTCTCGGTGTGGTCAGTTTCTCCCTCGCCAGCGCCCAGGCTTTCTACAGCTCGGAAAGCGGTGTCGTTGCTATGCGGGTTGGCGGTGGTGCCCTCGATATCGATTTTCAGGAAAATCGCTTCGCCACCGAACTCAATCTGAGCCACATCGCTACCGGCGCCGTGGATTTTCTTGCCAACGGCAGACTTTTTGACGGCGGCTATTTCCATGCCCGTACCGATACCCAGACGATCGCTGGTGCCGTCAGTATAGATGGCAGCGAGGCCGGTTACTTCTTCAGTCGTCAGCTGGACAACGGCAATATCCAGGGTCTGACACTGTGGGGCGCCGGTCACTAGCTATGTCGAAGCTTACAGACATCCGGCAATTGCCACTGAATACACTGGGATTTGCCCTCGGTATGACTCCAGCTAGAGCGCGCCTGCTGATTCTGGTGCTGGCGGCCGTTGTCAGTGGCGCTCTGATGTTAATGTTGGGCTCACCACTAGCCACCCTGGAACAGCGTTTGGGTGCTCTGGGCTGGACCCTCAGCCCCAATACTGCACCGGAACAGCGTATTACCCTGGTCACCATCGACGAGAAGAGCCTTGCCGCAGTTGGCCCCTGGCCCTGGCCTCGAGAGCAATTGGCGAGGCTGGTTAATGCCATCGATCAAGCCGGCGCCCAGCTGCAACTCCACGATATCGTCTACCCTGAAGCCAAACCTGGCGATGCAGTACTGCTGGCAGCCCTGCAATCTGCTCAGGGCGCAGTAATAGCACAGTTGCCGGATTTGCAATCGGCTCAAGCCACCCGCGCCGGGGTCATGACCCATCCTCTGAGTGGAATTAGCTGTAATGCTGCCCCCGGAGGCTTGCAGTTGGGCAACACCGGTAATTTTTTGGCTCCGGTTGCCGCCTTTGCCGCAATTCCCAAAGGCCATATCACGCCGATCATCGCTGCCGATGGCAGTACTTTAAAAACTCCCGCTGTGGTTTGTGTGGATGGCTCACCCTACCCGGCGCTGGCCCTGACTGCATTCCTGCAAGCGAGCAATGATTCCCCCTGGCAGGCGACTATACAGCCGGGAAGCTCGCTGTTTGATCCAGACTATGTGTTACAGCTAGAGGCTTATCCGGGGCTGGATATACCGCTGGATAGCGATGGCAACTTGAGAATTTCCTATGCCAACGCGCCCTCTGCCTACCGCGCCGTGTCTGCAATCGATGTAATAAACGGCAGCACCGACCTTAGTCTATTAGAAGACGCCTGGGTAATAGTAGGCGGCACTGCTTTCGGCATGGGCGATGTTGTGCCCACACCGTATAACGGCGCCAGCCACGGAGTGGAGTTGCAGGCGCGCTTGCTGGGTAGTTTGTTGGATGTCGACATGCCTTACACGCCGCGAGTTTCCAGCTGGTTACTTGGATCATTGAGCCTGTTGCTTGCGCTATTACTCTATGTCCTGGCCGCCGTCCGGGAGCGCTGGGCCGCCTATGGTTTACCAATTGCCGCTGCGTTGCTGCCGCTGGCAGCGTTGTCACTGCACATTCAGTTGCTCAGCAGCTTTAATCTCTGGCTGGGCTGGTTGTTCCCGGCCATATATGGCGTTTTGGCTGCGAGTTTATTGCTGTTGCTGGAACAAGGCAGGGTGCGAGTCGAACGCAGCCGGGTCTTTGGCAACCTCAATAGCTATTTGCCCGATGAGATTGCCAAGGAGATTGCTTACAGTCTGCCAAGTTCAAGCATTAACGCCAGCCGTTGCGATGCCACCCTGCTTAGCGCAGATTTGCGAAATTTCTCCGCCTTTGGCGAAGCCCGGCCACCGGAGGAGTCTGCTGCGGTGCTGCACTTCTTCTTCACCCGCGCCACGGAAATTGTCGAGCGACACGGTGGACGGGTGCATGAATTCAAGGGCGACAGCCTGCTGGCGGTCTGGGATAGCCACCACCGTGAGGCGGCCGAGCAATCGCTAAAAGCCGCGCAAGCAATGCAGTCGGGCTTACATCACAGCCTCATGCCCGAGCACTCAGCCCCGGGCCTGGAACCGCTGGCCCTCGGTGTTGGCATCGAACAGGGGCCAGTACTGATTGGCTCGATTGGACCCGCTCACCGCCGCAGCCATGTGTTGTTGGGGGATACGGTCACTATCACCCTGCGCATTCAGGAGATGACGGCAGAGCTGGCTCAGCCGATTCTGCTCGGTGAATGTGTCGCCCGCCAACTTGCCGATCTGCAGCTCGAATCCCAGGGCAGTTATCTGCTTAGTGGTCTTAAAACCCCCCATATCCTGTTTGCGCCGACTCCAATTGCGGGCACATCGCGCCAGGACCGGCAAACTCCGCCGGAT
>CESR01015371.1_pt1 | contig 10609 bp, 10 predicted proteins | sample 356351 | NCBI WGS metagenome assembly CESR01 (sample SAMEA2622149, study PRJEB7988) | marine metagenome | isolation source: saline water (ENVO:00002010), including | reverse complement strand
CTTATTTTCTTGTGTGAATTGGGCCCTCGTCCATACGCAATGACAGACAAGAATCAAGAGGAATTGTCGGATCGCTGGGAAGAGGCGCTTAAGATAAGGGCTTGGATCGAGAAAATTTGGCAAGAAGTCGGGCAAGAATAAACATAATTGTAATTAATTTCTTTAAAATATAAGGATGAATTTGTGGGTGATTTAAAAAATAAAACAATATTTATTTCAGGTGGCAGTAGAGGTATAGGTCTTGAGATAGCGAAACGCGCAGCGAAAGATGGCGCAAACATAATTATTGCAGCTAAAACGGCGGAACCGCATCCAACATTACCTGGCACCATCTATTCAGCGGCGAAAGAAATTAACAATGCAGGAGGAGAGGCTTTGCCAGTTGTCTGTGATATACGCTATGAAGATCAAGTTAAATCCGCAGTAGAAGCAGGTGTTGAGAGGTTTAGTGGTATTGATGTCTGTATAAACAATGCGAGCGCAATTTCACTGACACCAACTTTGAAAACTTCGATGAAACGATTTGATTTGATGCAACAAATCAATATCAGAGGCACATTCTTGGTCTCAAAGACTTGTATTCCATATTTAGAGAAATCTGATAATCCGCACATCTTAAATTTATCGCCACCTCTAAATCTAACTGCCAGATGGTTTGCGCCGCACTGTGCTTATACAATTGCAAAATATGGAATGAGCATGTGTGTTTTGGGAATGGCTGAAGAGTTTAAAGAACAAGGTATTGCTGTTAATGCGTTATGGCCAAGAACTGCAATCGCAACGGCTGCTGTGAAGAATTTATTGGGTGGAGATGAGATGATAAAGCACTCAAGGATCCCTGAAATTATGGCAGATGCTGCCTATTGTATATTAACCAAAGATAGCACAGAATTTACTGGTCAATTCTGCATTGATGATGAAATTTTAGGTGAATCAGGCATATCAGATCTAAGACCATATTCAGTCCAACCTGGTGCTGATCTTGTGCCAGATTTTTTCTTGGATTAGATAGAATTTTTATGAGTTATAGACAAAAAAGATTCGAAGGTACAAGAGATGTTTTAGGGCCTCATCAATTTGATGTGATGCGTTTAGATGAGTATCTTAAAACTGCTGTTGAAAATTATGAAGGTCCCATAGATATTAAACAATTTAAGGGTGGTCAATCCAATCCAACTTACCTAATTAAAACACCAACGAAAAAATATGTTCTAAGACGCAAGCCACCAGGAAATCTTCTTAAATCTGCTCATGCTGTTGATCGTGAATTTAGAGTAATTCAGGCTCTAAGTGGAGTGAATTTTCCTGTTCCAGAACCTTATGTATATTGTGATGATGAATCGATAATTGGTACGGTCTTTTATGTCATGGAGTTTGTTGAAGGACGGATATTTTGGGATCTTGATATGCCTGATAGTAACTCCCATGAGAGAGCGGCAATTTATGATGATCTTAATCGGAATTTGGCAAAATTGCATAATTTCAAATTTCAAGATATAGGGTTATCTGATTTTGGTAAACCAGGAAATTATTTTAGTCGCCAAATCTCTAGATGGTCTAAGCAATATGTTTCATCAGAAATCGATCTTATTCCTTCTATGAATCAATTAATGGAATGGTTACCAGAAAATATTCCGAATGACGAGAGCTCAAGCATCGTTCACGGTGATTATCGACTCGATAACTTAATTATTCATCCAACTGAACCAAAAATTATTGGTGTTTTAGATTGGGAGTTATCAACTATTGGTCATCCAATGGGTGATTTGACCTATAATTTGCTTGCTTGGCAAATGCCCGATATCGGGGCTGGTTCTACGGGGTTAATTGGTAAGGATATTAAAGATCTTGGGATACCTAGTGAAGACGAGTATATTGAAAGATATTGTGAAAGAACGGGCAAGAAAGGAGGTTTGCAAAATAGAGAGTTTTACTCGGCGTATAATTTCTTTCGTATCGCGGCCATATTGCAAGGCATCGCTGGAAGAATCAGAGATGGCACTGCAGCCAGTATCGAAGCAAAGAAACTCGTCAAGGCTGTTGTACCATTGGCCGACATGGGGTGGGCTTATGCACTTAAAGCAAGTGCTTAACTAGATTATTCTCTTAGTAAATAAATTTTTGGAAAAAGAAATGAACGATAGAGTTATTACTAATATTAAAGAAGGCGTGGCTGAAGTAGAGTTAAATCGACCAAACAAGCATAACGCATTAGATCACAAGATGTTTGGATCCATAATTGAGGTCGGTGATCAATTAGCAAAGGATCGTTCCATTAGAGCAGTTATCTTGCATGGCGCAGGTAAAAGCTTCTGCGCGGGAATAGATTTATCCATGTTTGATGAAGAAGGATTGGCTTCAGCTCAGTCGGAGAGAATGAAGCCTCGTAAGAATTCATTATCAAATTATTACCAAAGTGCCGCTTACGTTTGGCGTGAGATTCCTGTACCGGTTATAGCTGCTCTTCACGGAGCCGTTTATGGTGGAGGATTACAGATTGCTTTGGGTGCTGATATTCGATATGCAGCAAAAGATACTTTACTTTCGATCATGGAGATTAAATGGGGAATTATTCCTGATATGGGGATTACAACCTCATTACCTAACTTAATGAAAATGGATCAAGCCTTAGAAATGGCAATGACAGCTGATATTAAAGATGCTTCAGAAGCATTGCAATTAGGGTTGATTACCGCCATTAAAGATAATCCTCTCGATCAAGCTAGAGAATTGGCTAAGAAAATCTCAAGTAAGTCACCGGATGCTATTCGTTCTATTAAGCGACTATTTTATGAAGCTTGGCTCAAAGATGATCAGTTTTCATTAGCGCTTGAAGCAGAATTACAGCAGAAAGTAATGGCTGAACCTAATCACATGGAAGCAGCAAAATCAACGTTGACAAAAAGCAAGCCAAAATTCCAAAACTCAAAGTTATGATTTGAGATCATAGGATTTTTTTGTAAAAAAGGTAAATATGAAAAAATTAAGAACCGTTAAATACATTCAGGATGAATCAATTGCAGTGATTACTATAAATCGTCCCGATGCAATGAATTCTTTTAATGAAGCCCTACGCTCCGACTTACTATTTGCTTTTAATTATGCGTCAGAAGATCAGACAATAAAGGCTATAATTCTAAATGGCAACGGAAGGAATTTTAGTGCCGGAGCAGACTTGAAGGATACAAATGATTCAGATAAATCACTTCAGGAGATATTAAATAAAGAGTATCGCCCCATATTCGATTCAATCAGCAATGCAGAAAAACCAGTAATTGCATCTATCCATGGTTCCGCAGCAGGCATAGGCCTTTCTTTGGCTTTAAACTGTGATTTGTTGATTATGGCAGAGGATGCTTTTTTGTTAGCTCCTTTTACCACGATATCGTTAGCTCCTGATGGTGGTATGAATTGGTTTTTAGTTAATCAATTAGGGTATAGACGTGCTTTTCAGTTATGTATTGAGAGTGAGAGAATTGAAGCAAAATATTGTATTGAGCATGGTTTGGCAAATAAGATGGTGGCACCTGAAAAGCTACATAAAGAAACCATTCAATGGGCCAAGAGCTTAACCAAGAGAGCGCCTTTGTCAGTAAGAGCTACAAAAAAGATAATGAGGCATGCAAACAGCAGTTCTTGGGCTAAAACTTATGATATGGAAGTCCCGATACAGCAAGCATTGATAGATTCAGAGGATTTTCAAGAAGGTGTGAGTGCTTTTCTTGAGAAAAGAGATCCCAAATTTAAAGAAAGGTAATAGATTATCAATAATTCAAAGGAATATTAATGAAGGTGTCATTCATTGGCTTGGGTGTCATGGGTTATCCTATGGCTGGTTTTCTTGCTAAAGCAGGTCATTATGTAACAGTTTTTAATCGAACAGAAAATAAAGCCTTGAAATGGTGTAATGAATTTAAAGGTAATTATAAGACTTCCCCTATTGAGGCCGCCAAGGAGTCATCCATCGTTTTTATCTGTGTTGGCAATGATGATGATGTAAGAGAGGTTACTTTAGGTGATAAAGGCGTGATACATGGCCTTAGTAAAGGGGGTGTTATTGTCGATCATACAACTGCCTCAGCTTTGGTGGCTTCTGAAATTCATGAGAATGCTAAGCAGAGACAATTAGATTTTATGGATGCCCCATTGTCCGGTGGTCAAGCGGGAGCAGAATCAGGGCAATTAACAATTATGGTTGGTGGCGATCAAGCGATTTTCGATCAAGTATTGCCAGTTATGGATTGTTACGCAAAGGCTTGCACGTTAATCGGTGAGGTTGGTTGCGGTCAAAAAGCAAAAATGGTTAATCAAATTTGTATTGCGGGCCTTATTCAGGGGTTATCAGAAGGTCTGCACTTTGCCAAGCGAGAAAATCTAGATGTTGCAGCGGTTATCAAGGCTATATCACAAGGGGCGGCTCAATCATGGCAGATGGAAAATCGTTGGCAAACAATGATAAACGATGATTTTGACTTTGGATTTGCGGTGGAATGGATGCGAAAAGACCTTGAAATTACTTTAAATGAGGCTGCCCGTGTTGATGCAAATCTTGAAATTACTGCTTTAGTGAATGAATTTTATAAAGAGATTGAGGGTATGGGTGGCAAGCGTTTCGATACATCAAGTTTAATAAAACGATTAGAGTTATAAATCTTTTTGCAAAATAATTAAATTTTACTGTAAGATTTGGTTAAACCGGGGGTGGTTTTTTAGACCTGAGATTTGGGATATTTAGCATTAAATATTTTACCAAAAACCCTTAGAACCTGAACCAGTTAGTACTGGCGTAGGAAGAGAGATTTCATGGTCATGAGTGCACGTTCAATACGAAAAATAATATTGTCTTTATTGCTGCTATTTATTGTATCAGGCGGTTTTGCTGAAGAAACTTTAGATGAAATTGTCGTTACAGCGGATTATAGAGAAAGAAAAGACATAGATATTCCTTCGAGTATCAGTATCTTAAATAAAGAATTCATTGAAAAATCATCAACTCAACACTTTCAGGAATTAATACTTTCAATTCCCAATCTTAGTTGGTCGGGAGACGGAAACCGACCGCGTTATTTTCAAATTAGAGGTATAGGAGAGCTTGAGCAATATGAAGGCGCGCCGAATCCATCAATTGGGTTTTTGATTGATGATATAGATTTTAGTGGCATTGGTTCTGTAGCTACATTGTTTGATATTGAGCAGATTGAAATATTACGAGGTTCTCAAGGTTCTCGGTATGGAGCTAATGCTCTTGCTGGCTTGATTTATATGAAAAGCTCAGAAGCTGCATCAGATTTTTCTGGTAAGTTTCAGATGAGAGTTGGAGAAGATAATGAGATAGCAGGCGGATTTGCTTTAGGCGGCCCTATAGTAATATCAAATAATATGAAATATCGTTTAAGCCTCCATAAGCACCAGAGTAATGGATTCCGAAAAAACTCATTCTTGAATCGCGACAATACAAATCAAAGAGAGGAAACGACATTTCGTTCAAAGCTATCTTGGGATGATGTTGAGAATTGGCAGTTTAATTTAACGATAATGTTTGTTGATATTGATGATGGTTATGATGCATTTTCCATTAACAATTCCTTGAACATGCTCTCAGATAAACCAGGAATGGATTCACAAAAAAGTAAAGGGAGCTCACTTAAAGCTTTATACAATGGAAGTGACTTGTATGCATTCGAATCTATAACATCTACCGCTTATTCAGAAATGGTTTTCTCTTATGATGCTGATTGGGGGAATGAGAATTCATGGTTTCCTTACACATATGATTATTTTTCAGGAAATAAACGAAAAAGACAGACTTTATCTCAGGAAATTAGGTTCATTTCTAAGCAAAAAACGAGATCCTTTTCAGATTCAGAAAAATGGTTATTCGGTATGCATATATTGAAACTGAACGATGATTTAATGACTAATAGTATTGGGGTGTATAACGATCCAATATATGTTTATGAGGATTCACTTGATACCACTTTTAATAGCAAATATGAGTCTCTCAATGGATCTTTATTCAGTCAAATGCATTTTGGTATTAACGAAAACACTCTCTTAACATTAGGATTGAGGCTGGAAAATCGGAGTGTGGATTATCTGGATTCATTAAAATTAAACATGAAGCCACGCGAAACTATGTTTGGGGGAGAAATTAGTCTTTCAAATAATTATTCAGAAAAAATCCATGGTTACTTAAGTCTTACCCAAGGTTTTAAAGCTGGTGGGTTTAATTTAGGCGTCATTCCTAGCGGCAAAAGGGAGTTTGATAAAGAAATTTTATGGAATGCTGAGGTTGGTATTAAATCAACTCTTTATGATGGAAAACTAAGATTAAATAGCGCTTTATTTTATAGCAAAAGAAGGGATCAGCAGGTCAGGACCTCGATGCAATTGATTGCGAATGACCCAGCCTCGTTTGTATTTTTTACTGATAATGCTGCCATAGGTAAGGCATCGGGTTTTGAAGCCGATCTGCGTTGGATTAAAAATGAAAAATTTCAAATGTATGTTAATTTAGGCCTGCTTAAAGCGAGATTTGATGAATATATTGGAGTTGATATAAGTTTGAATAATAGAGATGTAGCACATGCACCACGATATTCAATTAATGGGGGGTGGGAATATCGTTACCCAAGTGGTTTATTCATCATGATGTCAGCCTCAGCAAGGGATGAATTTTATTTTGATATCAGTCATAACGAAAAATCGAAAAGTTTTAGACTGTTTAACGCTCGTGCTGGATATGAATCAGAAAATTGGTCTCTTCAGTTATGGGCTAATAACTTAACAAATGAAAAATACGCAGTACGAGGTTTTTATTTTGGGAATGAGCCGCCAGATTTTCCCAATAAACTCTATACAAGACAAGGTGAACCTCGACAAATTGGATTAACCTATGAAATGAGGTTTTAGACGCTAAGTCATGGAGAACCTTGCTGTAATTTTAGCCATAGCATATCTGTTGTTGGTTATTCGGCAAAATATTTTTTGTTGGATGTGTTCGGCCGTCAGTTCCATGATATATGTATATTTATTTTTTGGAGTGAAACTCTATATGGGATCACTCTTGAATTTATTTTATTTTGGCATGGCAATTTATGGTTGGTATTCGTGGTCAAGGAAAAATAACGACACTGCATTAACCATTTCTAGCTGGTCAGTAAGAACTCACATCATGGCTATATCTGCGATTGCTTTTTTTTCCTTGGTAAGCGCCTATTCTTTATCGATATTCAGTGATGCGGTATTCCCATATTTGGACTCATTGACAACCTTTTTCTCCATATGGGCAACTTACTTAGTGGCAATAAAAGTGCTTGAGAATTGGTGGTATTGGCTCGTTATTGACCTGTTCCTTGTTGCAATATATTGGTCTCGTGATTTACACACAACTGCACTACTTTTTGTTGTTTATATAATATTGATTCCTTTTGGCTTGATGGCATGGAAGCGCAGTTATACGAGTAAGAAAATATGATAAATATTGATGAGGCAATTGATCTTATACCTAAATCGATCTCAAACGGTATCCAGAGAAAGATCCAATTGCTGGGTTCGACTAATCGTTCATTTAAACTTCAAAAAGCCAAAATTTCCTATGTGTTAAGAATTGATGATAATCACACAAAAGATTTAAAAATAGATCGTTTAAAAGAGTCTCTGGTGTTAAATAATGCAGCAAGAGCTCAGATAGCTCCAGAGGTAATTTTCGAAGATCACAAACATGGGATTTTGGTGACTTTGTTTATCAAAGGATCTCCGTGGTTAAAAAAAGACTTTCATGATCCAAAAAAGATCAAGATATTAGCGAAATTATTGCATGAAATTCATGCTCTTCCAGAAGTTGGGTACTCTTTTAAGCCAAAGGAAATCGCCAAAAATTATATTTCAAATATAGGGGCTCATTCTGATTATTATGATTTTTCTAATAAATGCATGAAAATCATTGCAGATTTAGGCTGCACACAAGATCAATGCTGTTGTCATAATGATATTCATGGTTCTAACCTTATTCAGGGCGAACGATTAATGGTGCTTGACTGGGAGTATGCTTTTGATAATAGCCCAATGTTTGAGTTGGCATCCATCAGTTCGTATCATAATCTTAATAAGGCATCTAATTTATTGTTTTTGGACGAATATTATGGAAGCCAAGGTCAATATTTATATAATGAATTTTTGACCCAAAAAAGACTTTTCGATGCAATATATTGGCTTTGGTTGGCCGTTCGACAAGCGAACAGTCCAAACGAGTCTCAAATTAATACTTTACAAGAAATAAGAGAGAGACTGCTCTAAATCACCAGTGATTCCTTAATTCTCTTAATTTTAAAAAGACCGCTTCTGGTGAAGGATTTATTTCAAGATCCGAGAAAGATTCGCGCAGTTTATTTATAACCCCAGGGCTTTGTAAACGAAAAAAAGTATTGAAACTCATTTCATCTTTAAGGGTTGTTACTACTTTTGTTGGGTCCTCATCTTTATGTTTATTGAGCATTTTTAAGGCAGTTTGATTTTCAGGTTCCCTGTCAAGGGTGAATTTGAGGTTATTCGTGAGGTAATCATGGCCTGGATAAATTTGAGTTTCAATAGGAAGTCTATTTAATTGTTCGGTAAAAGTTTTGTATAATTTTTTAGGATCACCGCCATTATGGCAATTTCCAGCGCCTGCGTTAAATAATGTGTCTCCACTGAAAAGGGCGGGTATTTCAGTGTGAGAAAGCATGCAAATATGGCTCATTGTGTGTCCTGGTGTATCTAAGCATTCAAGTTCAATTGAGCGACCGACTTTAATTATATCGCCATGATTAACACCTTTGTCGATATTTGGGATTTGATCTTTAGCGTTTTTGTGAGCAATAATCTTTGCGGAAGTGGCATTCACTATATTTTCATTGCCGCCTATGTGGTCCCAATGTTCATGAGTGTTTAGTATTTGCGTAATGTCCCATTGATTTTTATTAGCTATATCAAGACATTGTTGGTGATCAAGGGGATCGATAGCAAGAGCTTCTCCGCTTTCAGGGCATACAATCAGATAGTTAAAATTCCTATATGCATTGGCCGTCCATATTTTCTCAACAATCATAAAGATTCTTCTTTAATTATTTAATTAATATATTTTCCAGTTTAATCTGAAATTAAATTGTACTTAGATTATGCTTTTAAATTAACTGAAGCTTCATTTTATTTCAATCAATCACAATTAATAAAAAAAAGAAATGTATGAGTCGTTTATTTTTAATCAGGCATGGACAAGCAAGTTTTTTATCCGATAACTATGATCAACTCTCTGAAACGGGAGAGAGTCAAGCTCAAGCTTTGGGTGAGGAATTAACCGCAGATAATATTGTTTTTGATGCCGTGTTTTGTGGTGATTTGGTCAGGCAAGTTGATACCGCAGAGATTGTTTCAAATGTTTATCAAGATAAGAAACTAAAATTCCCCTCGATTAAAACAGAAGTTGGTTTAAATGAATACCCGGCAGAAGAAATTATGACCACACTCGGTAAATATCTAATTGATAGTGATAGCAATGCGGCAGATCTTTTTAAAAAATGCAATGATGCAGAAGGCGAGAGTGATCGACACAAATACTTCCAAAAACTTTTTGAGTTAATTCTTGAGGTATGGGTAAATGGTGACTATGAAGATGTGGGGTTGTCTTCGACTTGGGAAATATGGAGCAATCAAGTCAGAGAAACATTAATGAAGATAATGGAAAAATCTGGAAAAGGTAAATTGATAGCTGTTTTTACTTCAGGAGGTCCAATCGGAGTAAGTGTACAAACTGCACTGAATGCTCCTGAGATCAAGGCGGCAGAGCTAAACTGGCGTATCTATAATTGCTCTGTTACAAAATATACATTCAATAAGTCTCGCTTCTCACTGGATCAATTTAATGACGTTTCGTATTTACCTAAAGATTTACTTACATACCGTTAATTTACTGATTCCTTTAACCATTGACTGATGTATCTACCAATCTCATCAGGAGAGTCTTCTTGTAAGAAATGCTTTCCACTCACAGTTACTTCAGTTTGATTTTTCCATGTTCTACAATATTCGCGTTGATCTCCAACCAAAATAGAACCAGGTTCAGCATTGATAAATAATTTTGGTATATCTGAATCTTTAAGCCATTTTGCATATCTTGAAACAATTTCAACCATATTTTTTGGGCTGCCATCAATGGGAATTTCACGAGGCCAACTCAGGGTAGGTCTTCTATCTTCGCCTGATTTTAGAAATGGTTCACGGTAAACATCCATTTCTTTTTTGCTTAAATTCCTGATAATTGAATTAGGCAATACGCCTTCAATAAATAAATTCTTTTCTAATATTAATTTTTCTCCAGCGTTAGATCGAAAACCCTGGAAAATGTTTCTGGCAAGTTCTGGCCATTCTTCCCATGTCACTGGTCTGACAATGGCTTCCATATAAGCAATTCCTTGTATCGATTTTGGGTTCTGATAAGCCCAATCAAAACCTAATGCAGAACCCCAATCATGAACTATCATGGTCACGTTATTCTTTATTCCTAATTTTTCCCAAGCTTTAAAAAGGAAGTCACGATGCTCCTCGTAAAGATAGGTTTTTTCTCTAGGGT
>CESR01028128.1_pt1 | contig 10617 bp, 9 predicted proteins | sample 356351 | NCBI WGS metagenome assembly CESR01 (sample SAMEA2622149, study PRJEB7988) | marine metagenome | isolation source: saline water (ENVO:00002010), including | reverse complement strand
GCCCGTGATGGCAAATCACGGAGGAGTAGCATGTCTGACGAGATAGCCCAGCAACAGCGTAGGCTCAGACTCAAGAAGTCAGTTGCGGAACTATCCGTAATGAAGGGAATGGGGACCGAGTTGGTTACTGTCATAATCCCACCTGAAAAGATGATGCACGATGTTCGCCATCATCTTGTAAATGAGGCCGGCCAAGCCGCCAACATCAAGTCGAAATCCACTAAGAAGCATGTTACTGATGCCATAGAATCAGCAATTTCTACACTTAATCGATACAAGACACCAGGAGAGAGCGGAATCGCAATTTTCGTCGGCCATGTTATCACCGGAAATAACAAGTCAAGGCTGATGACGACGGTGATCGACGACCCTCCAGAGCCATTCCCGTCCTTCAGATACAGGTGCGACTCAACCTTCGAGATTAGTCAGTTGGAAGAGATGCTCATCGATCGAGCTTCATATGCCCTTTTCGTCATCGATAGATCGGAGGCAGCTTATGGGTTGGCTTCAGGAAAAAGACTCCATTGTCAAGAGCATATCACATCACTAGTCCCTTCGAAGCATGGCAGAGGGGGGCAATCTGCACAAAGGTTCGAGAGGCTGATTGAGGAGGCAGCTCATAACTTCTTCAAGAAAGCAGCAGAAAGAGCGTCAAACTACTGGCTCCCGATGGTCCAGGATCTGAAAGGGGTAATTATCGGTGGACCAGGGGCGACAAAGGACTTCGTTGTGAAGAATGACTATTTCCATCACGAAATCAAGAAACTGATCGCTGAACCTTTCTTTGACGTGGGCTATTCGAATGAGAGTGGCCTGAGGGAGTTGATTCAACGTGCTGGCTCAACAATGGATCAGATAGAGTTAGATGTCGAACGCACAATCGTCGATGAATTCTTGCAGGAGGTGATGAAGTCAAACCCAAAGGCCACTTATGGGGAGATGATGATTCGTTCCGCATTGAACCAAGGTGCAGTCTCCACCCTTCTTCTCTCCGAGGCACTAACAAAGAGGAGAGTCACCTGGTTTTGCAAGGGGTGCAAGAATGAGTGGGTAACCACTCATGAAAAGTCATCCGCAATACCAATTTGCCCTGAGTGCAAATCTGAAAAGGTCATTGAGGACGAGGAGAATTCAATGGATATCATCGATGAACTAACAATATTGGCCGGACACACTTCTGCAAAGGTTCGACTAATCTCACTTGATACCGAGGAGGGTTCGACCCTCCATACTTCTTTCGGCGGTATCGCCGCACTGTTGAGGTACCCAATTTCTTGAGGTGATTTGGATTAGAGATCTGATTAATGAGATGACTCCAACCTTCTCCAAAGCCATGAAATCCCTGGAGGTGGATGATTCGGTATGGCTCCCATTAATCGGAAGAGCAACGGTTGAGGATCATGGTGACGTCGCGCTTCCATGCCATTCTCTTGCAAGTAGGTTGAGGAAATCTCCCCAGGATATCGCAGACCAAATCTGCACGCTCGTTAAGGAAGATCTAGATCCGATTGCAAACGTCTCATCAATTAGTGGATTCGTAAACGTAAGTGCAAAACCAGAATGGCTCTCAGATTCACTCTCTACTCTACTCTCTGATCAAAGATTGGGCATCGAGTTGGAAAAACCCCTCACATTCGCTATCGACTATTCGGCCCCTAACGTCGCTAAGGAGATGCACGTCGGTCACCTGAGGTCTACTGTAATTGGTGATTCAATCGTCAGAATGCTCGAATTCAAGGGACATAGGGCGATTAGGGAGAATCACGTAGGCGACTGGGGCACCCCATTCGGCATGTTGATCGAGCATCTCCTAGATCTCGGCGAGGATCAGGCAGCAAATGAGTTGGGCGTCGGCGATCTGGACTCATTCTACAAACAGGCCAGGGCCAAATTTGTCTCTGATGATGAGTTTGCCGTTCGCTCTAGAAGCAGGGTTGTTCTCCTCCAAGGAGGAGATTCAGAGACACTTCGACTCTGGAGGGTTCTGGTTGACGAATCAATGAGGTACTTCAACGAGGTTTACTCAATGCTAGGGGTTCTACTAACCGATAAAGACATCAGAGGGGAGTCAAGCTACCATGACTTGCTTCCACAGGTCGTTGAACGACTCAAGAAAGTGGGAATCCTGGAGCAGAGCGAGGGCGCAGATGTTGTTTTCCCGGGGGGGTGGGTCAATCGCGAAGGAGATCCACTTCCAATGATAATCCGGAAGGCAGACGGCGGCTACAACTACAGCACGTCTGACTTGGCATGTATTATTGACAGGGTAGAGAGGATCGGTTGTGATGGATTTCTGTATGTCGTAGGAACCCCTCAGAAGCAACACTTCGAGATGGTTTTCCAGGTTGCTATCCAAGCCGGATTCATGAATGAAAAACATCAAGCAATCCACGTCAACTTTGGTTCGGTTCTGGATACCGATGGGAAGGTTCTGAAGAGCCGAGAAGGTGAGGTAATCAAGTTGCACGATCTGCTTGATGAGGCAATAAGGAGGGCCGAGGATGCAATCAATGAGAAGAATCCAGATTTGGTCGGTGAAGAGAGGAAGGAGGTCGCTAGAACGGTGGGCATTGGCGCAGTAAAGTATGCAGACCTCTCCACTGAAAGAACGAAGGACTACGTTTTCGATTGGGAGAGGATGCTCTCTTTCGATGGTAATACGGCACCATATCTACAATACGCCTATGCTCGGATATCCAGTATTTTCAGGAAGTGGGGTGGAGATAGGAATGGCCTCCCCCACTCTAAGATAATCCTCACCTATCCAGAAGAATTGTCATTGTCAAGGCGACTTTCTGACTTTCCTGCGATTCTGGATGACTCAATTTCTACCTTCAGTCCACACAAACTCTGCACGCATCTGCATTCCATAGCCTCATCATTTGCCTCATTTTACGAGAATTGCAATGTTCTAAAAGAGGAGGATGAACAGATCATCAGGAGTCGTCTGGCAATGTGCGATCTAACAGCACGCGAGTTAAAACTCGGTTTAGGGCTCCTGGGAATCGGAGTCCCCGAGAGGATGTAGACCTCCGGTCAGATTGAAAATGAGAAACCCGTCGGAAGGACATGGTTTCCATTGGGGAAAAAGCCCCTGAGTTCAATCTAATTGATCAGACGAACAAGAGTATCAGCCTATCTGAGTATCGTGGAAGGAGGGTGATTCTGGCCTTCTTCCCGGCCGCATTCACTGGGGTATGCACCGAAGAGATGTGCCAGTTCGAACAATCCTCACTTGTTTCGACAGATTCAGATGTGGCTGTCTTGGGTGTTTGTTCTGATTCCAGATTTGCCAATGCCGCGTTTGCAGAGAAGAATGAGATCTCATTTCCAATCCTTTCCGATTACACTCGTTCAACTATCGAGGCATATGGTGTTGCATTACACGACTTTGCTGGAATGGCTGGCTATACTGCGAGCGAGAGGGCCGTATTCATTGTAGATGAGCAGGGTGATGTGATGTGGAAGTGGGTTGGCGAGAACCCGGGCGTTCAGCCAAACTACGACGAGGTCATTGCTGCCTCTCAGGTTTGATGGCTAACCCCAGGCGAGATGGCGAACTAGAGAGCCATAGATCACTCCAGAAACCATCAGGCTCTCTTCATTGAATCGATCCATGTTGTCCAAGTAGGTGTGGTATTCTGACGAGCCGGAGCCATAGCACATCATCGCCAATCCAAACTCATCCATCTCTTCCTGGTGTATCCCAAACACGAATGGTGCATGATCAGAGTTGTATGGCATCTGCTCAGAGGCAAGCTTCCTAACGCTAATGCTGTATCTTTCGTACAGTTCGGGGTGGGACTCAGCAAACTCGTCAACCAAACCCTCTATGTGTTTCACATCCGTTGCACTGTTCCCCTGCAGCATCACTCCGGAGTTCCTCTCGGCATCTACATGGTTCATATCCAGGTTGATGTACAGTCTGAGGTTATCCTCCAGCATTTCCCTATGCTTGCTGACCCATTCCGAGGATCCCCAGAGGCCTTCTTCTTCCCCACCCCATGTGCAGAAGTAGATCGTCAATCCAGGTTCTCCCAGTTCTTCTTGCAACAAGCCGAATTGCCTAGCCATCTCCATCACAGTGGCGGTCCCTGCCGTGTTGTCCACAGCACCTTGCCCATTGTATACGGTGTCATGATGGGCGCCAATTACGATCAACTCCTCAGACTCTCCTTCAATAATTCCGCAAGGGACGTGGATGTTGCCATTGTTCTGGTTGTCAACCTCTATTCGGAATTCTAGCATCCCTTCTGAGTTGACTACCTGGTCACGGATGGACTCGCCGACACTCTTCGAGACCATTACGAACCCGATATCGTAGGGTCTTTCCTCAAACTGCGTGATATCCAGAGATTTAGAGTAGGGGACGCAATCACCAGATACCAACTCATCACAATTTTGTCTAGAATTTACCGTAATCAGTCCTCTCAGGCCATTCTCTTGGGCCCGCGTCATCAGTATTGTGTTGCTCTCGGTTCCCGGCTGACCATTCTCGCCATCCAACAGCCATACCAATCCAATGCCATTACTGGCCGCGCTCCAATCCTGTGTTTCATTCCCCATAGCCAAGTCAATCACGTGGACATCACTGCTCGCTGGAATATTCACGCTTCCACTGTATCCCTGGACGACGAAATCTGATCTGTGCTCGAATTGCAACTCATCTCTGTCCAAATCGGCAACAGAGCAAGGTGTTGGGCCTCCGAAAATCCCCCCAACGTTACCAGGCAGGCAGATCATCATTTCGAATGTGTTGCCCATGTAGTATAGTGGAACCTCGAACTCTTCGAGAGTAGAGGGCAATCCGCTATTCGAGAAATTGGTCTTGATCGATTGTGCAGCATTCTCCTCTTCCACAGTTCCAGAAAGCCTCCCTCCCCAGTCCGGATCTCCTAGATCAACCAACCCTTGGGCATACGCCCTAGTTTGGTTGGTGTCGAAGTCAATTAATTCGTATTCTTCCCCTCCTCCGATCCATCTTGCTAAATCATCCCCGAACAAAATTCCGCCACCTGCCGCACCGAGGACGATCATTCCTGCAACGATCATTGTGGAAGTCGGCTTCCCAAAACTAGGTGGCCAATCAGTCATGTTATGGCAATTGAGCTCTTTCCACCACTATTGAACCCATTCCAGTGCCGGTCGTGATGAGCATCAATCTTCAGCACTGACCTCTTCGCCAGTCCATCTTTTCCCTAAGGAGTGCTCAATGTCTAACTGGTCCAGTATCCTTGCCACAACAAAGTCAACTAGATCCCCAATATTTCTGGGGGAGTGGTAGAATCCTGGACTTGCAGGAAGGACGATTACTCCCCATTCGGAGAGGTTGTACATCGCTTTCAAATGAGGGGTGGAGTAAGGGGCCTCCCTTGGAACTATGATCAATTTCCTCCTCTCCTTCATTGCCACCAAAGCACTCCTAGTCGCAAGGTTGTCACTAATTCCGGCAGCGATTTTCCCAATGGTTGTACCACTGGCCGGACATATGACATACGCATCGAATCTAGCAGACCCCGATGCTGCTCTAGCAGCAAGGTTCGCATTATCTTCGAGATTCACACCTTCTCTGTCAGCCAATTCGCGAGGGGTGATGCCGCATTCAAGATCCAGATTTATGGCCCCAGTGCTAGTGACTATCAGGTTCACAGACCACTTGTGTTCGACCAGTGCTTCAATCAGTCTGACGCAGTACTGCGCTCCCGATGCCCCGGTAAGTGCAACAACGGCCTCAGGCATGCCATCGCGGCATACCCCCATCCATTCAATGGTTTCCCAACCTCACATCGACCGTTCCAGGCACTCTGCAAGGAACTCATACTCTTCGACACTGTTGTATAGTTGCGCTGATATTCTGATGTATCTCCTTCCATGGTGCCTCCATGGGAAAACAGGGACTTGGATTCCAAACTCATCAAGAAGATAGTTGTGATAGGGGTCGCCCTCCATGCTCATCGGCCCCACCTCCCCCTCTCCGGGCATCTCCACAGAAGCTATCGATGAGACCAATGAGTCAGGAACTGGCTCCGTGGTCCCAAGTGCCTCGCAGAGAATCTTCCTCCCCTCAAGTGCCAATGACCGGTTCCTTTCCATAATCTCGGGCCATCCGCCTTCGACGAGACCACCTAGGAATTCAATTGCTAGTGGTATGCACAGCCAAGGGGTCGGGTCTTGGGTCCCCGGCCACCCAAACTCAAACTCAAACTTCTCTTGGTCGGTGCCTTCGAAGCTGGCTCCATGGCTTATGCTTAGCGGCCTCACCATCTTCTTGAGATCAGACCTAATGTGGAGGAAGGCAGAACCCTTCGGAGTGCAGAGCCATTTGTGACAATTCCCAGTGCAATAAGCAGCATCCATATCCCTGAGATTTAGAGGAACAATGCCCGGTCCATGTGCCGCATCAAGGAGAACATCAACTCCTGATGACTGCAACTCTGAGACGAGCCTTTCGAAGGGCATCCTAAGGCCTGTGGCACTAGTCACGGTATCCACCATAGCTAGGACTGTTCGTTCGGTAACAGAATTCATAATCAGGTCTACGATTTCTTCCTCTTCCCTTACTCTAAATGGGACTTCTACAACCACTGTCTTCGCACCCGCCCTCTCCGTAACGAAGTCGACAGCATTCCAACACGCCTGGTAGCTATGGTTGGTGACTAGTATCTCATCACCGGGATTTAGGAAAAGGCTTCTGAGTACCGTATTCACTCCTTCTGTGGTATTCTTCACGAATGCCATCCCCTCTGGATCCGCATTCATGAATTCTGCAAGTTTGTTTATCGAGGAACTGATCATAGGGATGTAATCTCTTTCAAAGAACCTGACCGGGTCACTCTCGATGGTTTCCCTAAGCCTACTTTGCTCTTCAAGAACTGCAATAGGTGTTGCTCCGAAGGAGCCATGATTCAGAAAACAGGTTTCTCTAGAGAGCATCCAGTGCTCAGCCAAATCACTCCTCGGGGGCCTGTTCAAACTAGCATCTCCGGACTCCAATCTACAGGGCTATTCGGTACCCTGCCGAGATTTTCCTCACAGGTCAGTATCAGTCTCTCCTCAATTCTCTCGAAGTTTATTGTAAGCCCCTGGTCGTCTTTCTGATATCCCAGTTTCGAAAGGCTGGTGTGTGTTCCTGCGGGAATACCACAGCATTCCAAATCCTGCACTCTGGACCCGGGAGTGTCTATGTTGATAGACATCCCATGGCGACTAACCCAATGAAGGAATGAAAGCCCGATTGAGCAAATCTTGTGCCCATCGACCCATGCCCCTTGCATCGCATCATCCCTGTATGCGGAAACCCCGCATCCAGCAAGGGCCGCAATCGCCCAGTCTTCCAGTCTACCAATTATCCCCCTGATACTCTGATCCCCGATTTCCCATTTTACAATCGGATATACAACAAGTTGACCCGGTCCATGCCAAGTAATTCCCCCACCCCTGTCTGTGAGACAAGTTGGATATCCATCAACGACGACATTGTCACGGACTGCCTTAGGCCCAATCGTCACTATCTCTGGGTGCTGTACGAAGATCAAGGCGTCACCAATCTCGTCTGCAATCCTCCTTTTCTGGAGATCCTTCATTGACTCAGCCATTACTTGATAGTCTACTATCCCGCACTTCAGTACGTCAATCCCGCTCATTCGAACCCTCAATTGATGTGGATGGCATGCCCTAGGGTCTTGAGTACGCTCTCGTGGAATGCCTCGGCCATCGTTGGATGGGCATGCACAGTCCCTGCCACGTCCTCAAGTAGCGCCCCCATTTCCAGGGCCAACACGAACTCCGCGTGCAACTCTGCCACGTGGCTGCCTACTGCTTGTACCCCTAGGATAACGTGATCGGACTCTCTGGCTGTTACTCGAATGAAACCCCCTGTCTTCTCGGCCTCCAGGCTCAATGCTCTACCATTTGCAGCAAGCGGGAACTTGCCGACAATGATTTCCTCGCCCCTTTCTTTGGCTTCATCAGGAGTAAGGCCCACAGACACTATCTCAGGTTCGGTAAAGACGATTGCGGGGATAGCTACCTTGTCGAATTCTCGTTTGTGGCCAGCGATAATCTCCGCCACCATCTCTCCTTCTGCACTAGCCTTGTGTGCAAGCATCGGCTCTCCAGCCACGTCCCCAATTGCGAATACCCCTGGGACAGATGTTCTGCATTGCCTATCGGTTCTTATGAAACGCCCCGAACCATCCATCCTAACTCCGGTGTTTTCCAACCCCCATCCTTTGGTATTGGGCTTCCTTCCCACCGTGACTAGAACCTTGTCCACCTTCGCCTTGTGCTCAGTTCCACCTTTCTCAAATGTCAACTCGACCTTTTTCGATGCTCCCTTGCCCTTGATTTCGACACCCATGGCCAGTGAATCGGTATGGACTGAAACCTTGTGCTTCTTCAGCCATAGTTCCAGTGGTCTCCTGATTTCCTTATCCATAATCGCCAAGACGCTACTCATCCCCTCTACTACGGTAATTTCGGAACCCAGCTTAGCCAGCGCGCACCCCAATTCGAGGCCAATATAGCCCCCTCCGACAATTGCCACACTCTTCGGCAGTGATTCTAGATCCAATGCTCCGGTAGAGGATAGAACAAACTCCTCGTCACATGGCATGAATGGTAAATCTATGTGGCTAGAACCGGTAGCGATAATTACGTTCTCTGCTTCTATCTTTACATTGCCGCCACCAGTTTCGACGGTGCAACTCTTGGGGCCATCGAAACTGGCCCATCCCTTGATCAAGTCAGCTCCAGCAGCTTTCAGAAGCCCCTCCACGCCCTTGTTCAATCTATCAACAATGGAGTCCTTCCAAGATACCAGACCTCTCATGTCAACTTCAGCATCACCTTTGACAAACAGGCCCATGTGCCCCCCTTCAGCAGAGTGCTGGCTAAGTGACTCAAACCTCTCTGCAGCGTGTATGATTGCCTTGCTTGGAATACATCCCCTGATTAGGCAAGTTCCTCCTGCCTTGTCACCCTCTACGACAATCGTATCAAGTCCAAGTTGTGCTGACCGTATCCCTGCCACGTAACCCCCCGGGCCAGCACCAATTACCAAGACCTGGCACTTGCGTGATTCTGCCATCTGAGTTCCTCACATGAAAATGAGTGCTGGATTTTCCAGCATTCTCTTGAGGTGCTGAATCAGGGAAGCCCCATCTGCCCCATCGACCACCCGATGGTCAAAGGCGCTTGATAGGTTCATAATTCTTCTAACAACTATCTTTCCATCCCTGACAACAGGCATCTCTCTGGCCTTGTGTACTCCAAGGATAGAAACCTCTGGATGGTTGATTATTGGGGTAGCTCCCAATCCACCTTCGCGCCCCAGGCTTGTGATCGTGAAAGTGGATCCGGTAAGCTCGTCTAGACTCGCACTTCCATCTCTTGCAGATCGGGATACTCTCTGCATTTCCGATGCAGCATTCCAGATGTCCATAGTCTCAACATGCTTAACCACTGGGACATACAGGCCGCGCTCAGTCTGGGTCGCAATTCCCAGGTTCACCGCTCCCTGCCTGTTCACAACGCCTCCTTCGTCATCGAAGTGAGCATTGCATTCAGGATGTTCAGGCATAATCTTCGCGAGAGCCAGCATGATGAATGGCAGGTATGTCAATTTCGGTTGTGCCTCATCTTTTGTCGAGTTGAGAACCTGTCTCAAAGACTCTAACTCAGTAATGTCGACCTCTTCGAAATATGAGAAGTGCGGAATCCTGCTCTTTGATAGACTCATTTGCTCAGAGATCTTTCGCCTCAGTCCAACAACCTTCACTGGTGTCACCTCTGTCCTCTTCACTGAGTAGGCCATAGGCGAGGCACCCGAAATTGCTCCACCAGCGGCTATGAATGCATCCAAATCAGCATGCCTGATTCTTCCAGCCGGACCCGATCCTCTTACGGTTGACAGATCAACGTCGTTCTCTCTTGCACGCTTCCTAACTGCAGGACTCGCAAGAACTCGTCCGGTTGTTGGTTTAGATGTCGTCTTGGGAGAAGGTGTCGGAGCGGGAGAAGGTGTCGGAGCGGGAGAAGGGGTCGAAGTGGTATCCGATGGCTCGTCATCCACATCTTCAACTTCCTCTTCACTTGCTGATACTTCTTCCCCGGTATTGATTTCGAGTAGAGTTTTCCCGACTGCAATCATGTCTCCTACTCCTCCGCTTAGAGAATCGACTACTCCGCTCTTAGGGGATGGAATCGTCACCGTTGCCTTGTCAGTCATCACATCGACAATAGGATCATCTTCGGAGACCGAATCGCCAACCGAGACGTGCCATTGTACTACCTCTCCTTCAACCACTCCTTCTCCGATATCGGGCAACTTAAACACGAAATGTCCCATCTTACTCCTCCTGTGTTTTTACTATCGCCGCTGCGATTCTAGATGGTCCGGGCATGTAATCCCATTCAGTAGTATGGGGGAAAGGGGTGTCCCAACCCGCTACTCTCTCAATGGGGGCCTCAAGGTGATAGAAGCACCTCTCTTGAATGGAAGCTACCATTTCGGCGCCGAATCCGCTAGTTTTGGGGGCTTCATGGACAATCACGCATCTTCCCGTCTTCTCAATGGAACTTACAACCGCATCTCTGTCCCATGGGACCAGGGTCTGC
>CESR01051727.1_pt1 | contig 10644 bp, 9 predicted proteins | sample 356351 | NCBI WGS metagenome assembly CESR01 (sample SAMEA2622149, study PRJEB7988) | marine metagenome | isolation source: saline water (ENVO:00002010), including | reverse complement strand
ATATTCATATCCATACCTTGTGCTTTGATTTTTGCCTTCTCTCCTAAATAAAAGACATCTCTATTACTATTGATTTGATCCTCCTTAACAACTAAAAGTTCAGTATCAATTTCATGAGAAATACCACTCACAGTTTTTATTTCAACCTCTCCAATAAAATGAATCGATCCTGATTTAAATATGACTGCACGATTAGAGGTTAAAGTTAAGGTCTGATTTTGCTTCTCATCAAAAGTTGTCACTTTTACAGCTTCCAGCTGAACTGGGGAACTCTTAAAGCTTTTATAAACATCAGCCTCAATAGTATGCAATAGAACTTGGTCACTAGAATATTCCTTGATGATAAAGTTATCTATTTTTTCCAGGTAAGGGGTGTCTTTAATCTGTTCTTCATTAAACTCTGACTCTTGAACTGATTTTTCAAAAACAGAAATACTTAAAATATTATCTTGAAATATCCAAAGAATAGCGGCCAAGACTATAATGAAAATAATAAATGATTGAATCTTCTTAGTTTGAAAAATTGCCATACTATGCTAAATCAAAGAATACAAGGATTGTACGCAATTACTCCAGATAAAGGTTTTGATATCACCCTTATTGAGAATGCAATTAAAAAACATAAAGTTAATATTCTCCAATACCGTCGCAAGACTCTGGACATAAAAAATAAGCTAGATGAAGCCAATAAATTGTTTGAACTATGTAAAGAACATAATACTTTATTTATTGTCAATGATGATATTAACCTTTGCCAGAAAGTAGGCGCAGATGGCGTTCATATTGGTCAAGGTGACATCAATGCTAGATTAGCAAGAGAGGTTCTAGGCGAGAAGTTCATCATTGGTGTCACCTGTCATGATAGTCTCGAGCTTGCCATCGATGCTGAAAATAATAGTGCTAATTATATTGCTCTAGGATCAATATTTAAATCAATCAATAAGCCAAAAGCGACTCATTGCTCTCTTTCTAAAATAATAGATATTAAAAAAAATATTAACATTCCTGTTGTTGGAATTGGTGGTATTAATTTTGAAAATCAGGGTTTAGCTTATGACGCTGGTTGTGATGCAGTTGCTATGATTGATGGTCTTTTTGGCTAGAAAATCTGGCATTATTCTTGTAGTCATAACCGCCTTTTATGCCATTTTTGGACATCACTAGCTGCCATAATTGATTCCTCCTAGAGCGAAACGTACCAGCACACATTAACAAATAATACTCCCACATTCGCTTAAATCTCTCGTCATATGATTCTTTTAAGCTATCGTAGTTGCTTTGAAAATTTTCATTCCATGCCGTTAGCGTTTTATCATAATCCTGCCCAAAATTATGCCAGTCTTCAATTACAAAAATGCCCTGCACAGCGCCACTAATCTGAGCCGGGGAAGGAACCATTCCATTAGGAAAAATATATTTATTTGTCCATGGATCAGTTGATCGTGAAGGAGTATTGCGCCCAATTGTATGCAACAAAAACAATCCTTCATCGTTTAAGCATCTATGGGCAACTTCCATATAGTCTCGATAATTTTTATACCCGACATGCTCAAACATGCCTATTGACACTATTGCATCATATTTTGTATCTAACTCTCTATAATCCTTTAATTCAAAAGTTGTGTTCAGTCCTTCACAGGATTTTTTAGCATAATTCATTTGCTCTTTTGATACGGTAATTCCATGAACACTGACGCCATAATTTTCTGTAGCATATTTTGCAAAAGCGCCCCAACCACATCCAATTTCAAGCACGCGCATACCAGGCTCTAGATGAAGTTTTCTGCAGGCTAAATCTAATTTGTTAACCTGGGACTGCTCTAAATTATCAGCATTTCTCCAATAACCGCATGAATAATTCATTCTTTGATCGAGCATCAATTTAAATAAATCATTACCAGTGTCATAATGCTGCTCACCGACAATATAAGCGCGCTTTATATTTTGTGCATTAAAAAAATAGGCTTTTAAAACATGCATTAAAAAAGAAGGATTTGTTACTTTGACTTGTTTATCGATTCTGCCACGAAGTAATCGATAACTAAACTCATCTAACGCTTCACAGTCCCACCATCCATCCATATAGCTTTCACCAAGCGCTAGTGATCCACCACTTAAAACGCGTGAATAGAAAAGTTCATTATGAACCTGAGGGTCACACAGACGAGAGCCATTGATTTGAATATCAACTGACTCAAATAGCTTAGTTACTGTTTCTTTAAAATCAGCCAAATCTTAAAAATACTTTATTCTGTTGCTGATAAATCTTACCATATAACGATTTAATATGGAAATGAGTACAGTCCTTAGAGTGACGATGAAGCAGGTTCAGATTTGAAAATCGCCGTTAAACTTAAAATCAAAATGATTAGGAACCAAATAAAAGACCATCCAGCCATGCTCAAACCAAAAAATTGCCAGGGTATCTCAGCACAGTTACCATCACCCATGAATAGTGCATTAATTACATCAGCAAAAGGGAACACATCAATAATATATTCAAGCGGAGGCCCACACAAAGGAACCTCGTCTTCAGGAAGTCCTTGAAGCCATATCTGACGACCAGAAATCCACATGCCGGCTAAAGCAAAAAGTGACAAAAAGAATGAATATAGTTTACTAAAATAAATTTTGGGGTTATGAAGAAAGGCTGTGAATGAGCTAACACCAATTAAGCAATAAAAGAACTGCTGAGTAATACATAGGGTGCATGGTTCTAGCCCTAGTATTTTCATGCTGTATGCTGCATACCCAAGCAGTGAACCAACAATCAAGAAAATGATTAAGTGAATCTGACGTGATGAAAAATTATTTAAAAAATAACTCATTGCAGTTTCCTTATATTATCTATTTCCATGTCTTGCAAGTTGCTCAGGATCATCTATTCTTGGACTAGAAAAAAACTCATTAACCATAGGTATAAAAAATTCTAACGACTTTGATTCATAATCAGGATCAAAGCAGTTTTGATCATAATGGTGACAAAATCTTACGGTATCCTCATACCAAGGACTATCAATAAAAGCCTCTCTAGCGTTTCTATCACCGCCAGAGTAATGCGCATAATAGTACATTTGAAAAACACCATGATGTTTAACAACCCAATAGATTTTCTCTGAGACAAACGGTCGAAGTATAGCAGCAGCCATTTCAGAATGAGAATGGGGTGCAAGAGAGTCACCAACATCATGAAACAAAACAGCCATCACCATTTCTAAATCTTCCCCAGCTAAAAAAGCCCTTGTTGCTCCTTGCAAAGAGTGTTCGAGTCGACTAACTTGGTAACCTGATAGACTACAATCTAATGCCTTTAAAGCTTCAATGAGTCGAGAAGGGAGGTCTTCTAAATATTGATTTTCGAGCTTATCAAGAAAGGCATACTCCTCAGCAGTACCATTTTCCATGCTAATAAAATCAACCTTTTTCATAGCTCACATCTTACAGCAATATAGCTGCTTATAACCTTTTTGCACTATCCTTTAACAACCCTGCGACATAATGTGAAAAGGAATGCCTAACCATCATAAATAAACTTTGTTTATCTCGATAAACAAAAACTGGGGCCTGACCAAGAGTAGTTGAGACAGCCTTTCCATCCTTTAGAGAGCTTTCAATATCATAGCTCATCCATCTTGCCAATAGATTATTAGTTTGACTTCCAGTGAACTCAAGAATTCCATAAGCTCCAGAATTATCACTAATTGAAATACCCTTTGGTAGTGATGATAGCTTTCCTTCAATTTCAATCTTATGGTTATGCTTTAACAAGACCCAAAATTCATCAGGGCTAACCCAAAAACATTGTGAATCGTTATCTCCAGTCGTCATTTGAAGTACGTCAGGCAGCTTTAAATTAAAAAGATCTTTTGCCACCTTAGTATTGTTTTTTGAACTTGAAGATGTTCTTAGGACAAGTAAAGAATTTCCAGACACTTCTTGAGAGATAAGGTCTTTCTGATTAATTAAAAAACCATCGCCATCAGTAAGAGGGTCAAAAGTCGATCTAAATATCGGTTTAATTTTATTATTAGAGTCACTCATTGCCGTCCACCTTTTCACCTTTAACATCATAAAAGACGCTGCCAGAAACTTCACAAGGTATCTCTTTCAATCCCTGCTTCTCCTGAACAATTTTCACTAATACCGTTTCACTCATCATAGAAAGTCCGCCCTTAAGCTGAGCAAGTGCAATAGACCTTCCTAAAGCCGAACTGTAATAACTGGACGTTACATAACCGATAGAGATTCCCTGATTACTAATAATATGAGCGCCCTCTGGCAACACAACCTGCGCATCCTTTGTTAATAACCCGACTAATTGAAGCCTATCACTTGAATTCAACGCAGCAATACTAAAAGAGCGTCGACCAATGTATGAAAACGGCTTATCTTTTGCAAGAATCCAGTTCATATTCACATCCATCGGCGTCATTGAGCCATCTGTATCTTGGCCAACAATAATATAGCCTTTTTCTGCACGAAGCACATGCATTGATTCAGTGCCATAAGGAGTTATTTTCCAAGGCTTTCCAGCAAGCGCAACTTGATCCCAGATGAAGCGACCATAGTTTGCTTCTACATTAATTTCATAAGCAAGTTCGCCAGAAAAACTAATCCTCATTATTCTTGCGTTGACCCCACACACCGTTCCAGGACGCCACTGCATGAACTTAAAACTTTCTTTATTAAAGTCCACATCTTGACACAATATTTCCATTAATTTGCGAGCGTTTGGCCCAACAACTGCGACTGTTGAAAACTGGTCAGTGACACTATTAAGATGAACATCCAGGTCACTCCATTCAGTTTGAAGCCACATTTCAAGTGTAGAGTAAACGCTTGCTGCACCGCCCGTTGTCGTGGTCATAATAAAATGATGATCATTAATACAGGCTGATACGCCGTCATCAATAATCATTCCTTTTTCATTACACATTAAGCCATAACGACAACTTCCAGGAGCAAGCTTCATCCAGGCATTGGTATAAACTCTCGATAAAAATTCTCTTGCATCTTTTCCTTGGACGTCAATTTTTCCAAGAGTTGATGCATCCATCATGCCAAGAGAATTTCGAACAGATTTGCATTCTCGGTTAACAGCTTGATGTATATCTTCTCCGTCCTTAGGATAAAACCAAGGCCGGTACCATTGACCAACTAGCTCAAATTCAGCACCACTTTCCACATGCGAGTCATGAATCGTTGTATATCTTTGTGGGTCAAAAAAGTCACCTATTTCTCGACCAGCCATTGCACCAAAATCAACACCGGTATACGCAGGCCTAAATGTCGTTGTTCCCACCTCAGACATTGGAACGTCTAAGAACTCAGCAGCTACAGCAATTCCATTAATATTTCCAGTTTTACCTTGGTCTGTTCCAAATCCCATTGCTGTGTAACGCTTAATGTGCTCAATAGATTGATAGCCTTCTCTAATTGCAAGTGCAACATCCAATGTAGTCACATCATTTTGCATATCAATAAAGACTTTTGGTTTATTAAGAATTTCAATTGGTGTAAAGAATCGATCAACCTTGTAATAGTTTGAACATTCTTTGCTCAGTGGTTGAATACTAGCCTTCTTAACTTCACCCATAGATTCCAGGGACTGTTGTGCTTTATTTTTAGCATCTAAAATAGCATCCTTCCAAAATCCAACAGAATTTACAGCACCACAAACTTTTCTATTTTTTCTATTTTTTTGAGGCAAGAATGATTGAGAATACTCATCAAAATATGTCTTGCCACCGCAATGACAATCCAAGTGCACAACAGGATTAAAACCACCTGAAGTGGCTAATAAGTCGCATTCTAGTGTTTGCGAATCTTTGGTAAGCCTCCATTGAGATTGCCAATGTGGTGGCTTAGGTTGTAATTCAACTTTTGAGATTTCAACACCTTTAATGCTGCCTGTTCCATTCGCTTTTCTAATGGCATAACCTTGAAGGATGTCTATACCCGAATCCTTAGCCTTGAGAACAATCTCACTTTCACCTCCAGGAGCTCTGACATCAATAACTTGACAATTAATACTGTTATTATTTAGACTGACTGCAGTGCTATAAATACTGTCATTATTTCCATATAAAATAACCTTTCTGCCCGAGATCACACCAAACTCTTCAAGGTAACGTCTAACAGACTGACTTAGCATAATATTGGCCAGGTCATTGGTTTCAAAAAGCATTGGTCGCTCATGTGCTCCAGTGGCCAAAATAACTTCTTTTGCTCTAATCTTATGTAGAACTTTTCTTGCTGATTGAACGCCTTCTCTCTGAGTGAATTGACCCGAAGCATGTGTTTGCAGAACTTCGATATAGTTATGATCATACCAAGCATAAGCAGTTGCAGAAGTCAGAATTTTTAGACGGCTATTTTCTTCATTTTTAAACTTCAAAAGCTTATTAACATTGTCTTCATGCCAGACAAATGAAGACTCATCAGTTGAAAACTCGCTCAATAGCTCTCCGCCCAAGTTCTCTCTTTCGTCAACCAAAATAACCCTTGCAGTTTTTGAGTGATTGAGAATCTCTAATGCTGCCGTTATGCCAGATACTCCACCGCCAACGACAAGAATCTCAGTATGCTGAAATACATGATCATACACATCCTCATCTACCTCAGAAGGTGCCTTAGAGAATCCTGACAAGGATCTCAAGCTGTCTTCAACCAAAGACCAAACTTTTTGTTTAATAAATGTCTTATAGTAAAAACCTGCCGGCATAAAACGATGCAGCGGCTTAATCATAGCGCGAAAATCAAATGAATTTGGATTACTTGAACTAACAGCACTCAAGCCGTCATAAAGCATTACCTCAGTAGCCTTCATATTTGGAGTATATCTTCCACCTATCTCAAGAGAAACTAAAGCATTTGGCTCTTCAACTCCAGCCCCCATTAATCCTCGCTTTCGCCCGTACTTAAAGCTTCTTGCAAAAAAACGTACATTATTTGCAATAAGGGCTGAGGCTAGGGTGTCGCCTTGATAACCCTTGTAAGATTTATTATTAAATATAAAACTCAGTGGCTGAGAGTAATCTATAAAGCTGCCTTTATGATTATCTATTCTCATGATGCATTCTCACTGTTAATCTCTCCAAAAGTCGAAACTTGGATAACTTCATGACTAATGGTTGATCTTTTGACTAAAAAGTATTTTCGACAACCAGCCGTATGAACCCATTGCTCCCAATGGTCACCCTTGTGATTTGTGCGATAAAATACATAATCAGCCCACTCTTCATCACTCAATGCCTCAGGGTTCTGAGGTCTCGCAATAAAAGCCTCCCCTGCAGGCGAAAATTCATTCTGATCTCTTGATTCTTTACAGTATGGACAATCTATCAAAAACATAATATTACCTTTAACTAAACTAGTGAGCCACGCCTGCAGCGCCATGCTCATCTATCAGAGCGCCAGTTGTGAAGCGATTAATGTGAAATGGTACTGCCAATTCATGTTGCTTGTCTTGTGCAATGGTATGCGCAAAAACATTACCTGAGCCAGGTGTCGCCTTAAAGCCGCCCGTTCCCCAGCCACAATTAAAGTAGAGGCCTTGAATTTTAGTTGGACTGATTACTGGACAAGCATCAGGGCAGACATCAACTATACCGCCCCACTGTCGATTCATGCGAACACGAGAAAAAATTGGAAACAACTCTAGTATTGCCGCTGCGCAGTGCTCTACTATTTTGGCACTCCCTCTTTGCGCATATGAGTTATAGCCATCTATTCCAGCACCAATAACTAAGTCTCCCTTATCACTCTGACTGACATATCCATGAACAGCATTAGACATGACAACCGTATGAAGAATGGGCTTCAGTGCCTCAGATACAAACGCTTGCAAAGGATGACTCTCAACAGGGAGTCTTAAACCAGCCATTTTCGCAATCACTGAAGAGTGCCCTGCGCTGACGCAACCAATTTGATCTGCAAGAATATCACCTTGAGTAGTTTTGACACCTTTCACTCTTCCCTCTTCAACTTCAATATCTATAACTTCACAATTTTGAATAATATCGACACCTAAGTTTGAGGCGGCTCGAGCAAAACCCCATGCAACGCCGTCATGTCGAGCAACACCCCCTCGCGCTTGAAATGACGCGCCCATAATTGGATACCTTACATTCTTAGAGGTATTGATAATTGGAATCTGCTCTTTGATTTCTTTGTGGTCTACAACTACAGCATCAACACCGTTAAGTACGTTGGCATTGACTCTTCTCTCGATGTCTCTCATGTCCTGCAGGGTATGTCCAAGATTGTAGACTCCTCTCTGACTGAACATGACATTAAAATTTAAATCTTCACTAAGCCCTTCCCATAGTCTCATTGAGTGCTCGTAAAGACTAGACGCCTCATCTCTAAGATAGTTTGACCTAATAATTGTTGTGTTTCTGCCGGTATTTCCACCGCCGATATACCCCTTTTCAACAACTGCAACATTTGTAATGCCACACTCCTTCGCAAGATAGTAAGCTGTAGCGAGGCCATGACCGCCACCACCAATAATAATGACATCATATTTCGGCTTTGGCTTAGACAGAGGTATTGCTTTATCCCACTCTTGGTTGGACAGTCCTGCTTTTAGTAGTGAATACCATGAATATTTTTTTTGCATAATTTGAACTCTAAAATTAACCTATAAATCAAGCACAATATCACTTGTTGGATATGAACAACATGTCAAAATATATCCTTCTTTTTCGTGAGACTTTAAAAGTCCGCCTTGAGCATCCATCTCAACTGTACCTTCAAGCATTTTAGTTCGACAGGTTCCGCACAAACCCTGAGAACATGCAAAAGGAACTGTAATGCCCTGTTTTTGAATGGAAACCAAGATACTCGTATTACTTCCACCAGGCAAAACTTCGCCGCTCTTTGACAGGGTGACATTATATTCATTTATTTCACTTTCTGTAACTTTATGCTCTGGCAAATTCACGTCCATAGCCATATTTTTTTGGGCCGTTGAACTCTCTATATCAAAACTCTCTTGATGATATAAATTCATATCATAATCACTTGATTTGAGTATTTTTTTTACATTTTGCATGTAAGGCTCAGGTCCACAGCAATAGACTTCCCTATCGGCAAAATCAGGAACAAGCTCCATCAGCATGTTGGTACTCAAAAAACCAGTAGGCCCATGCCACTCATCACTTGCAATATCACACACGTAATATCTTTTAAAATTATTGTGGCTTGACTGATAATAATCTAGCTCATCTTTTGCAATTAAATCCTTTTCGGACTGTGCACTATGAATAAAGACGGTATCTGAATCGATTGTAAGATCAATAAAATATCTCGTCATTGACAACATTGGAGTAATTCCACTGCCGCCAGATAAGAGCAAAATTTTAGACCTTGGCTTATCTAATGCCACACTAAAAGACCCACCAATATCGAGAGCGTCTACACAGTCACCAACTTTCAAACTATCGTGCATCCAATTTGTTACAACCCCATCAATTATCCTTTTATTGGTTATTGTGATTGTGTTAGGTCTTGTAGGGCTGGATGCAATTGTATAAGTACGCATTACCTCTTTGCCATCGATATTCAAAAAAAGTGTTGTATGCTGTCCTGGATAAAATTGAAACCAGGCATCCTTCTTTGACTTAAAGGTAAAACTTTTAACATTATGCGTTTCATCTTTAATACCAATACACTCAAGGGGCGAGACATCGCCTGTCCAGCGAGCAAGGTCCTCAATATTAATATTTGGAAAAGATAATTCGTTCATTCAATTCAAGCTTAATTCAAATAATCAATTGTAGCACCAGAGCATATAAATAATCTATTTAACGCTGCTCCTTGCAGGTAATTATTAATTACAAAAAGTGCAAATATATCTAATTAGAATTTAATTCCTAATTTGATAAAAGGTGGGAATTTTATCAATTAAAGCTTGCTAAAGCAATCTTTAAAATTGAAACAAAAAATAACGGTATTACAATAGCTTAGGGCATTGGAATAAGGTGTTTTTTTCGTGCATAGATTCCCTGAAGGATAATTGCAAATAAAATTGCCAATCCTCCAATCAAAGTATTTCTAGTCGGCACCTCATGAATCCCTAGGATTGGTAGCCATGCCCAAAAAATACCAAGAACAACCTCGAGGAGTGAGAGCATGACTAGCTCCCCGCTAGGCAAATACTTTGCTCCTAACCCATACAATATCAAACCTAAGCCAACAACTAGGCCATGTGACATACTGATTCCTATATTCATTGCTGGCATATCAAAGCTGCTACCAGTTGTAATAATCAATAGCGTTGCCCAAAGCATACAAAAAAAGCCTGCAAGTGCTGGCGTTAATAGCTTTGGAACCTCAGGATTTTTTCTGATAGTAATGGTATATATTGAGAAACCTAAAGCGACAAAGAATCCATAAATAACCCCAATAATGGTTGTAGACTTGTCAGCATCCCAAACCATAATCGTAATTCCTATGGCCACAATTAACATGTTAACCAGTGTACTTTTACTGAGCCGCTCACCGAGGATAACAAAACCCAAGAATGCTGATAGCACAGGAGAGACAGCCAGCATAAGCAAAGTTATAGCGACTGTAGTTGTTGTCAAAGCGTAGATCCATCCGAAGAATGTAATAGACATCACAAGGCTTCCAATTAGA
>CESR01106067.1_pt1 | contig 10647 bp, 4 predicted proteins | sample 356351 | NCBI WGS metagenome assembly CESR01 (sample SAMEA2622149, study PRJEB7988) | marine metagenome | isolation source: saline water (ENVO:00002010), including | reverse complement strand
CGAAAAAATGAACGGCAAGACACTGGATGGGTTCGACCGCTTCACGGGGTTCTTCGCCAATGCCGTCGGCGGCATCCTGAAAAGTCCGTTCAAGTTCACCCAGCGCGGACAGTGCGGAAAATACGTTTCCGAGATTTTTCCGCGCCTCGGTGAACACGTCGACAAAATGTCTTTCATCCATTCGGGCTACACGGAGTCGAACAACCACAGCCCGGCTCTCTTCATGATGAATTGCGGCCTCCCCCGCATGGGATTTCCCTGCGTGGGATCTTGGGCCACCTACGGCTTGGGCTCAATCAGTCGCGACCTGCCCGCATTCGTCGTCATGAGCGATCCGCTCGGGCGCGGCCTGCCCAAGGGACATGCCGCCAACTGGGGCGCCGGGTTCCTGCCCAGCGTATACCAAGGCACGCACTTTCGACCGAAAGGCGATCCCATCGACAACCTGCATCGGCCGAAGGAACAGGACGCCTCCCGTCAGCGACGTCAACTCGACCTGCTGGCTCAACTCAATCGCCAAGACTACGCCAAACATCCCCACGAGGAAGAGTTGGACGCCCGCATCGAGAGCTTCGAGTTGGCCTATCGCATGCAGACTTCCGCCCCCGAGGTGCTCGACCTCTCCAGCGAACCCGAGCACTTGAAAAACCTCTACGGGTTGGGTGTCGGCAAATCCAAGCATTTCGCCGCCCAATGCATGATGGCTCGCCGACTGGTGGAGCGTGGCACGCGATTCGTCCAGATTTACTCCGGCGGCATGGAAAACCAGCGCAGTTGGGACGGCCACAACGACATCAAGGGAAACCACACCGGATTCGCCCAGGAAACCGACCAACCCATCGCGGGACTCCTCACCGACCTCGACCAGCGCGGCCTGCTGGACGAAACACTCGTCATCTGGGCAGGGGAATTCGGACGCCTCCCGGTCGCCCAGAAGAGCAAGAAGCCGGGACGCGACCACAATCCCCACTGCTTCACTGCATGGATGGCGGGCGGCGGCGTGAAAGGCGGCTTCTCCTATGGTCAGTCCGACGAAATCGGCCACAAGGCCTCCGTCGACAAAGTGCACGTAAATGATTTCCACGCCACCATCTTGCAACTGCTCGGCTTCGATCACAAACGCCTCACTTTCTACCACAGCGGCCTCGACCGCCGGCTCACCGTGGTCGGCGGCAAAGTGATTGCTCCCATCCTGGCATGAGCAGGGGAACCATAGTCGGGCTCCTGTGTTCGGTATGGCCCATCTTCATTCCTGCGTCATGGGCGGAGGAGAAGCTGCAGTTCAACCGCGACGTTCGACCCATCCTGTCGAATGCCTGCTTTCATTGCCATGGCCCGGATGAGAAAAAAAGAAAGGGCGGACTTCGGTTGGATTTGGAATCCCATGCATTCAAGCCGGCCAAGTCAGGGGACCCGGCAATGGTCAAGGGAAATGCCAAGGAAAGCGAATTGACCTACAGGATTTCCCTGCCCGATGGCGACAACGAACACATGCCGCCCCTCGACAGCGGCAAGTCGCTGACGAAGGAGCAAAGGGAGACCTTGAGCAAATGGATTGATCAAGGAGCCGAGTACCAAGGACATTGGGCCTTCCTTTCACCGGAGCGAGCGGAGATACCGGTTTATCACGATGCGAAACACCCGGTGGATGCTTTCCTGAAGAGACGCTTGCAGGCAGAGGGGTTGCGCATGAGGTCGGAAGCGGACAAGGAGACCTTGCTCCGCCGGGCAAGCTTGGACCTGACCGGACTACCCCCTTCTTTGCAGGAAATGGATGCCTTTGCCGCGGATGATTCACCCGATGCCTACGAGAAGGCCCTCGATCGTTTGTTGACCTCTCCACACTATGGCGAACGAATGACCTTGGAATGGCTCGACTTGGCCCGCTATGCGGACAGCAACGGATTCCAGAGCGACGGGAGCCGAGACATGTGGCTCTGGCGGGAATGGTTGATCGGGGCCTACAACCGGAACCTGCCCTTCGACCAGTTCACCATCGAGCAACTGGCTGGGGACTTGCTGCCAAATCCTTCGGAAGATCAAATCGTGGCGACTGGTTTCAACCGCAACCACCGCCTCAATGGGGAAGGCGGACGGATTGTTGACGAATGGTTCGTGGAGACGGTCATCGATCGGGTGGAGACCACGGGCATGACTTGGATGGCCCTGACCTTGAACTGCGCCCGTTGTCATGAGCACAAGTACGACCCGATCTCCCAAACGGAATTCTATCAACTATTCGCTTTCTTCAACTCAAATGAAGAAAGCGGGGTCTTGGCGGCCAACGGCAAGAACGGCAACAACACGATGCCATTCATCAAGGTGGCCAGCGCAGACCACAAAAAAAAGGAAGCTGAACTGAAGGCCAAGCTGGCGCAAGCGGAGGCCAAGGCGCAAGCGGCCGCGAAGGCGGGGCTGGCCGCCGCCTTCGGAAAATGGATGAAGCAGCAGAGACAAAGTTTGGCCAAGGGGAAGCCCCAACAGGCATGGATACCTTTGGTGGATGAAAGCGTGACGAGCAAGGGAGGAGCGACCTTCACGAGACAGCCGGACGGTTCGTGGCTTCCTTCAGGCAAGAATCCGACGCATGACGTTTATGAAATACAATCTCCTTTGCCCGCCGGCGCCTTTGCCGGCATCCTGCTGGACTCCCTACCCGACGACCGGATGCCACAAAAGAGCCTTGGCAGGTACAGCAATGGAAACTTCGTGCTGACACGGGTGGAAGCGGAAATTCGACCGAGTGAAGGCAAACCCGCGCCGGTCAAGCTGACCCGACGGGAGGCAGACTATTCCCAGAAAAATTGGGACATCAGCATGGTCAATAACGGGAACCAAAAAAATGGTTGGGCCGTGGATGGACCGACCCGCCGTAAGCCGATCAAGGCAATGTTCCTGCCCGATTTTCCGGTCACGGCCCCAAAGGGAGCCCGCCTCGTGATACGGTTCATTCATGAAACCCTGAACAAGCACAACATGGGACGCTTCCGCGTGTCCTACTCACAACAAAGTGTCCCTTCACTCAATGGCAAGCCCGGCTTGCCGGCCAATCTCGCTGCCTTGCTTGGGAAAAAGCCCGGTTCCTTGAAACCGGACGAACGAAAGAAACTGGAACAATACTTCCAGGGAAGTGGCCAAAATCCGGCCACACAAGGGCAGAAGCAGGTGGCTCAAGCCAAGAAGGCCCTGGACAACTTCAAGAATTCACTGCCCAGCACGATGATCATGAAGGAGAAAGCGACCCCCAAGGATGCATTCTTCCTCATCCGCGGCGAATACGACCAGCCGACCGAGAAGGTGGAAAGAAAGTTGCCCGCCATCCTGCCTCCTTTGCCCGAAGGGGAACCGGTCAATCGACTGGGATTGGCCCGCTGGTTGGTCTCGGGCGATCACCCACTGACCGCCCGGGTATGGGTCAACCGCATGTGGGAGCGCCTCTTCGGCGTGGGGATCGTGAAGACTTCGGAAAACCTTGGTTCGCAGGCGGAATGGCCGGCTCACCCCAAGCTTCTGGACTGGCTGGCGGTCGAGTTTGCCAAACCGACCCATTTGCCAAAGGTGGCTGGGAAACCTGCCCGCCCTTGGGACATGAAGGCGATGATCAAGTTCATCATGATGAGCAAGGCTTACCGCCAGAGCTCGAGCGCGCCCGAGGAACTCTACCGAAAGGACCCGGAAAACCGCCTCCTCGCCCGAGGAGCGCGCTTTCGCCTGACCGGGGAACTGGTGCGCGACCAAGCCTTGGCAGTCAGTGGCTTGCTCGTCAAGAAAGTGGGTGGCCCAAGCACTCGGCCCTATATGCCCGTCGGGGTGTGGTCGGAAACCAACCGCTACGGCAACTTGCGCAATTACAAGGCAGATTCAGGCGATGGTCTGTACCGCAGAAGCATGTACACCATCTGGAAGCGTACCGCGGCCCCGCCCTCCATGCTCCTGTTCGACGCCCCCAATCGGGAGATCTGCACGCCCAAGCGGGCTCGCACCAATACGCCTCTGCAAGCCCTTGCCATGATGAACGAGGTCACCTACGTCGAAGCCGCCCGGGCCTTGGCCCAAAGAATGATGAAGGAAGGTGGCGACACCGTGGAGTCGCGCTTGACTCTGGGCTTTCGCCTGGCCGCCGGACACAAGCCGAACCAAGAAACCTTGGCTATCCTGAAAACGGGACTAGAGCGCAGGAGGAAGGAATTCGAGCAGGCTCCGGAACGGGCCAAGGCCCTCATCACCCAAGGCACCTCCAAGCCCGACCCTTCCCTCGACGTCCATGAGCTTGCAGCCTATTCCGCCACTGCAAGCATCCTGCTCAATCTCGACCGGGTGGTCACCAAGGACTGAACTTTACACAGTGATGAAAGAATTCGAAAACCTCCTCCAGTCCAAGTCAGGCACGGCTCCTACTCAAGATTTCCTGAACCGGCGCGTTTTCCTCCGCAACGGAGCCGCCGCCTTGAGCGCCACCGCCCTCGCCAGTTTGCTTCCCTCGCTCTCCAGCGAAGCAAAGGCGAACGGCAGCGGATTCCCCAATTTCACGCCCAAGGCGAAGCGGGTCATTTACCTGTTCCAGTCCGGGGCACCCTCGCAAATGGACTTGTTCGATCCGAAACCGCTCATGGAAACCCAACGCGGAAAGGACTTGCCCGACTCCATTCGCCGGGGCCAACGCCTGACCACCATGACCTCGGGGCAAAAGACCTTTCCCATCGCGCCCAGCATATTCAAGTTCGCCCGGCACGGCAATTCCGGTCAATGGATGAGCGACGTCCTGCCCCATTTGTCGAAAGAGGCGGACGAATTGTGCTTCATCAAATCGATGCACACCGAGGCGATCAACCACGACCCGGCGATCACCTTTTGCCAGACCGGACATCAATTGGCCGGCCGGCCCAGCATCGGATCCTGGTTGAGCTACGGCCTAGGGACTGAGAACACGGATTTGCCCGCCTACGTCGTGATGACCTCCTGGGGTACGGGACGGCCCAACGACCAGCCTTTGTACGACCGCCTGTGGGGGGCGGGCTTTCTGCCCACCCAACACCAGGGGGTGAAGTTCAGGAACTCGGGTGATCCGGTCCTCTACCTTTCCGACCCCAAGGGAATCAACCGGAAGATGAGAAGGGACATGCTGGATGAGATCGCTAGCCTCAACCGAAAGGACAGGCAAGTGGTGGGCGACCCCGAGATCGACGCCCGCATTTCCCAGTACGAACTGGCTTTCCGGATGCAGTCCAGTGTTCCCGAACTGACCGACGTATCCAAGGAACCCAAGCATATATTGGAAAGCTACGGACCGGACGTCCTCAAACCCGGGACTTATGCGGCGAACTGTCTGCTCGCCCGACGAATGGCGGAACGGGACGTTCGGTGCATCCAACTCTTCCATATGGGTTGGGATCACCACGGCGGCCTTCCCAATGCGGTCAAGGGACAATGCCGAGACACCGACCAACCGACCGCCGCCTTGATTGCAGACCTGCGCCAGCGCGGCTTGCTCGAGGATACCCTGATCGTCTGGGGGGGGGAGTTCGGGAGGACGGTTTATTCGCAAGGAAAGCTGACGGCGACCAACTACGGGCGAGACCATCACCCCCGTTGCTTTACCGTATTCCTTGCCGGAGCGGGAGTGAAGAAGGGATTCTCCTTGGGGGAAACGGATGACTATGGGTACAACGTCACGCAAGACCCCGTCCACGTTCACGATCTGAACGCCACCATCATGCATTTGCTCGGAGTAAACCACAAGAAGCTCACTTTCAGGTTCCAAGGGAGAGATTACAGGCTCACGGACATACACGGCAAACTGGTCAAGCCCATTCTAGCGTAAGGAAGTGCCGGCCCGGGCAATATTAGACTTGGCTTCATGCGCCGATGCTATCTAAGAATTCAAGAATGCTTCTTCGAAGCGCAGTCTGCATCTTGATGCTTAGCCATGCTCCGCTCATGGCTACAATTGATTTCAACCAGCAGATCCGACCGATCCTGTCGGACAAGTGCTTCAAATGCCATGGCCCGGATGCCAAGAATCAAAAATCCGACTTTCGACTCGATACCTTCGAGCACGCGACCGAGGAACACGATGGGGTTCGAGGCTTGGTTCCCGGAAAACTCGAGGAGTCCGAGATTCACTGGCTCATCCGAAGCGACGACTCGGATGAAGTCATGCCCCCGCCCAAGGCAAAACTTCCGCTGACAGAAAAAGAAAAGGGCTTGCTCGACCAATGGATCAAGGAAGGCGGTGAATACAAGAACCATTGGTCGTTCGAACCCATTCCCCCAACCGTAAAGGCACCGGTTGGCAAGCACCCGAAAGCAAGGAACGAGATCGATTATTTCATCGCCAACCGCTTGGACGGGACAGGTTTGGCTCCCAGCGCCGAGACGAACAAGGAGACCTGGTTGCGGCGAGTGACCTTCGACTTGACCGGCTTGCCCCCGACCATCGAGGAATTGGACGGCTTTCTCGCGGACACCTCCCCCACTGCCCATGAGAAAGTCGTCGACCGCCTGCTTGAGACCGATGCCCATGCCGAACGCCTGGCATCCGAGTGGCTGGACGTCGCACGCTACGCCGATACCTACGGCTACCAACAGGATCGCAATCGCCATGTTTGGCCATGGCGCGATTGGGTCATTCGAGCATTCCAAAAAAACCTGCCCTTCGATCAATTCGTAACCGAACAGATTGCCGGGGACCTACTCCCCAATGCCACTCAGGATCAAATCTTGGCAACCTGCTTCAATCGATTGCACTCCCAAAAGGTCGAAGGAGGCTCCGTGCCCGAAGAATTCCGCATCGAATACGTTTCCGATCGCGTGCATACCTTCGGCACCGCATTTCTCGGGCTAAGCTTCGAATGCATGCGTTGCCACGACAACAAGTACGATCCGTTCGAGCAGGAGGAGTATTATTCCCTGTCCGCGTTCTTCAACAACATCGACGAAGCCGGCCTCTATTCATGGTTTACCAATTCCGTGCCCACCCCGACCCTCGAGCTAGGCAAGCTTCCCAGCGATGCAAAGGTCAAGTCCGCGGAAGCCGAGTTGCAAAGAATCGCCCAATCCGCCGACACCCGAAAAGCCTTCATGGCATGGGATGCCAATCGTTCACAGGAACTCGCAGAGATCGCGCCACCCCTGGCGCACCTTGACTTCGATGAATTGAAGGGCGGTAAATTGGCCAACTTGGCCGACCCCAAAAAACCGGCCAGCAGCTCCCCCAACAACAAGCCAACGGATGGCAAACTGGGCAAAGCCATCCGCTTGACTGGAGACGACCCGGTCAAATTCCCCAATGGAGTGGGAGACTTCAACCGGCACCAACCCTTTAGCTTGGCTCTGTGGATCAAGCCCGGCCAGATGCTTGAAAGAGGGGTCGTAGCCCGACGATCCCAAGCATGGACGGATGCAGGCAGTCGCGGGTATGAACTGCTCCTTGAGGACGGCAAACTGTCTTTCGCCCTCATACATTTTTGGCCTGGCAACGCAATCCGCATACAATCCAGGAAAGCCGTCCCCTTGAATGAATGGACTCATGTGGCGGCAACCTACGACGGATCCTCCCAAGCAAGCGGCTTGAATCTCTATGAGAACGGAATCCTGATCAAACCAAAGGTCGCAAGGGATCACCTGACCCGAGAAATCACCGGTGGCGGGTCTCCCTTCCTGGCCCTCGGCGAACGCATGCGCGACCGTGGGTTCAAGAACGGGTCGATGGACGAGCTTTACCTCTATGATCGCAAACTGAGCGGTTCGGAAGTGCGAACCCTTGCCCAACTCGATTCCGAACCGACCAAGGAAGATCTGTTTGAAATCTTTCTCCAATCCGCCTACGGACCCTACCTAAAGCAAGCGAATCAACTCAAAAAAGAACGAGCGGCCTTCGGCAAGGCTCGAGAGCGCATTCCCGAGATCATGGTCATGAAGGAAATGCCGGGCAACCGGGCAACCCATCTGCTCAACCGCGGACTGTACTCGGACCGCAAGGCAATCGTTACCGCCGACACCCCGGCCATCCTCCCCCCATTCCCCGAAAAGCTCCCCCGGAATCGGCTCGGCTTGGCCCAGTGGCTCACGGGTCCCGACCACCCTCTGTTCGCCCGTGTCTCCGTCAATCGATACTGGCAAATGGTCTTCGGGCGTGGCTTCGTGTCCACACCCGAAGACTTCAGCAGTCAAGGCAATCCCCCAACCCACCCGGAATTACTCGATTGGTTGGCACGGGACTTCGTCAACTCCGGCTGGGATCTTCGCCGGATGTTCAAGAAAATGGTCCTCTCCGCAACCTACAGGCAAAAGAGCGAGGTCTCGCCAAAGACCAAGGAAGTGGACCCGGAAAACCTTCTCCTCTCGAGAGGACCGACTTATCGCATGCCTTCTGAAATGATTCGTGACTCCGCACTGGCGGTCAGTGGACTGCTCAATCGCAAGGTCGGCGGAGCGGGAGTCCGACCCTACGACCTCAAGGTCTCCTTCAAGCCAATCAACCCGGACAAAGCACCCAACGTCTATCGCAGAAGCGTCTACACCTTCTGGAAGAGGACTGCCCCCGCCCCGTTGATGATGACCCTCGATTCTTCCAGGCGCTCGGTTTGCACAGTCAAGCGGGAACGAACGGATTCGCCCAGCCAGACCCTCGTCCTGCTCAACGGCCCGCAATTCGTCGAAGCCGCACGGGCCACAGCTCACAAATTGATCGAGATCCACGGCAAGGAAAACGAAAACCCACTCGTCTCCCATGCCTTCAGGTTGCTCACGAGTCGACGACCCGACGAAAAGGAAATCCGGATACTCGTCCAACTCCTCGCCGACCAGAAAACCGCCTTCTCGGATCCAGCCGAGGCAAAGAAATTCCTGGCCACGGGAGAATACAAGGCGATGACGGACGATCCCACCCACCTTGCCGCGGTTACGACACTGGTCTCCGCCATCATGAATTTCGACGAAAGTATCTCCAAAAGATAAGGTCTTTGATTCCCATGAAACATTCACCCAAATGCACGGGATTCGAATCCCCTCTCGGACTTGACCGCCGAAGTTTCCTGCAACGATTCGGGGGAGGCTTGGGCGGAATCGCATTGGCCAACATGCTCCAAGCGGAGACTGGGGACGGCCTCCATCATCCGGCCAAGGCCAAGCGGGTCATCTACCTGTTCCAGTCGGGAGCGCCTTCGCAAATCGATCTCTTTGACCATAAGCCCAGGCTCGTCAAAGAGACGGGAAAGGAATTGCCCGATTCGGTTCGTCAGGGCCAACGGCTCACCGGAATGTCAGGCAACCAATCCAGTCTTCCACTCGTCGGCTCCCCGTTTAAATTCGCCCAACGCGGAAAGAGCGGCCACTGGATCAGTGACTTGCTCCCCCATACCGCCAAGGTGGCGGACGACCTATGCATCGTGAAATCCATGTACACGGAGGCCATCAACCATGGCCCCGGGGTCACCTTTGTGCAAACGGGCTCACCGTTCCCGGGGCGACCAAGCATCGGGGCATGGCTTTCCTACGGTTTGGGCTCGATGAACGCGAACCTGCCCAACTTCGTAACCCTCGTGACTAAGAATAAAGGCGGACAACCGCTCGTCTCTCGCTTCTGGGGAAACGGATTTCTCCCGGGCAAGCATGCAGGCATTCGGTTTCGCCCCGACAAGGACGCCATCCTCTACCTCAATAGTCCGCAGGGCGTGTCCTCCGCTGGCCGCAGAAAAATGCTCGACCGATTGAAGGAACTTCATCAGATCCAGCTCGAACGCACCGGCGACACGGCCCTGGAAACTCGCATTGCCCAGTACGAGATGGGCTTCCATATGCAGTCGTCCATCCCTGAAGTGACCGACTTGAGCAAGGAACCGGAATCCACTTTCAAGCTCTATGGAGACGATGCGCGCAAACCGGGCACCTATGCCGCCAACTGCCTGCTTGCCCGGCGATTGGCCGAACGGGACGTGCGCTTCATCCAGCTTTACCATCCGGGATGGGACCAGCACGGCGGTCTGCCCGGCGGAATCAAGAGGCAATGCAAGGAAACCGACCAGGCATCCGCCGCCCTCGTCGCCGACCTTAAGCAAAGGGGCCTGCTCAAGGACACCCTCGTGATCTGGGGCGGAGAGTTCGGGCGAACGAACTACTGCCAAGGCAAATTCAACAAGAACAGTTTCGGGCGGGATCATCACCCCCGTTGCTTTTCCATGTGGATGGCCGGAGGTGGAGCCAAGCCCGGTTTCTCCTACGGTGAAAGCGATGAATACGGCTACAACGTCGCAGCAGACGGGTTTCACGTTCACGACCTGCAAGCCACCCTCTTTCACTTGCTTGGGATTGACCATGAGCAACTCACCTACCGATACCAAGGCCGGGATTTCCGCCTCACCGACGTTCACGGCAAGGTGGTCAAGCCGATCCTCGCCTAGAAAAAAAGCTGGGCTTTTAGAGGTGACGTTATCCTACTTGTCAAGATGAAGACCGTTCACGCAATACTGCTGAGCCTCTCAGTTACATGGGGTGGCATTGTCCGTGGAGAAGACTGGCCCATGTGGCGACACGACCCCGGCCGAACGGGAGCAACGCCTGAAGCCTTGCCCGCAAAGCTGAATTTGCAATGGTCCTTGCGCCTGCCTCCCCTGGTTCCCGCATACAAGGACCATCGCCTCCAGTTCG
>CESR01169037.1_pt1 | contig 10651 bp, 8 predicted proteins | sample 356351 | NCBI WGS metagenome assembly CESR01 (sample SAMEA2622149, study PRJEB7988) | marine metagenome | isolation source: saline water (ENVO:00002010), including | reverse complement strand
CCCGCACACCCATGTGCTCCGCAAAAGTAGACATGACCTCGTCGCCTTCATGTAGACGCAACAAGCCATTATCGACAAACACGCAGGTCAGCTGATCGCCAATTGCGCGATGCAGTAACACAGCGACCACTGAAGAATCTACCCCCCCGGAAAGGCCAAGCAACACATCATCCGTGCCCACCTGGGCACGCACCCGGGTAATGGCATCATCGATTATCTGAGTGGACGTCCAATGGTGTCCGCATCCGCAGATGTCGTGGACAAAGCGCGCGATGATGCGCTTACCCTGCGGCGTGTGCGTGACTTCCGGGTGAAACTGCAGGCCATAAAGCCGCCGATCCTCGTCAGCCATGCCGGCGAGCGGCGCACTCTCGGTCTTGGCAATGACATCAAAGCCGGGGGGTAATGCCTCAACCCGGTCTCCATGGCTCATCCACACGTCCAGCACGCCATACCCCTGTGCTGCTCTGCGATCGTCTATGTCATGCAACAGAGCACAGTGGTCACGCGCGTGCACCTGCGCATAGCCGTACTCGCGGTGGGTTGCCGGTGCGACTTTGCCGCCAAGTTGGCCCGCCATGGTTTGCATGCCATAGCAGATTCCCAATACGGGCACAGCCACCTCAAACACGGCGTCCGGGGCTTTTGGTGCACCCGCCCCATGCACGCTCTCGGGACCACCGGATAGGATGATCCCCTTGGCGCCGAATTCGCGGACCGTCTCATCTGATACATCCCAGGGCGCCAGTTCGCAATAGACACCCGATTCGCGAACCCGCCGGGCAATCAGTTGTGTGTACTGGGAGCCAAAATCGAGAATCAGGATTCTGTCAGTATGCAGGTCCGAAGTCATCGATCCAGACTGGCCCCCAGCCATCAAGCTTATCCGCCTCGCTGGTAGTTAGGCGCCTCTTTCACGACCGTGACATCGTGGACATGGCTTTCAGTGACTCCCGAATGCGTGATCTGGACGAAACGGCAGCGACTGCGCATCTCATCGATCGTGGGGCAGCCTGTGTACCCCATGCTGGCACGCAGGCCCCCGGCGAGTTGGTGAATAATCTGCGACATAGGCCCCTTGTATGGCACTCGACCCTCAATGCCTTCAGGTACAAGCTTACCCGGGTCCTCCTGACCTTCCTGAAAATACCGATCCTTGGAGCCCTCCTGCATGGCGCCCAGGGACCCCATCCCGCGGTAGCTTTTGTAGGAACGTCCCTGAAACAACTCGATCTCACCCGGCGCCTCTTCGGTGCCGGCCAGCAGCCCCCCTACCATCACCACATTTGCCCCCGCCGCGATGGCCTTAGCGATGTCACCCGAAAAACGAATGCCGCCATCTGCGATGACCGGAACCGATTGATCCTGTAATGCGCCCGCGACATCCGCTACGGCCGTAATCTGAGGCACGCCCACACCGGCCACGATCCGTGTGGTACAGATCGATCCCGGCCCGATACCCACTTTGACCGCATCAACCCCGGCATCTACCAAGGCCCGTGCGGCTTCAGCAGTTGCAATATTGCCGGCCACGACATCAACACCGCTAAAGGCTTTTTTTACAGACGCAACCCGCTCCAGCACGCCACGCGAATGGCCATGGGCTGTATCGACCACAATGGCGTCAACACCGGCCTCTACCAGGCGTTCACAGCGCTCGATCGAGTCTTTGCCCGTACCCACCGCTGCCGCTACCCGCAGCCGGCCCTGGAGATCTTTGCAGGCGTCCGGGAATTCGGTCTGCTTCTGGATGTCCATGACCGTGACCAGCCCCTTCAGGTTGAAAGCATCATCGACCAATAGCACTTTTTCGATACGATGCTCATGGAGTAACTGACGGATCGTCTCTCGGCTGGCACCTTCCGATGCAGTAACTAATCGCTCGCGGGGCGTCATCACACCTGTGACCGGCTGTGCGAAATCGATTTCAAACCGAAGGTCGCGACTGGTCACAATTCCGGTCAGTTTGCCCTGCTCATCCAACACGGGGACACCTGAGATATGCTTCTCCCGGGTTATCGCCAGCACTTCGGCCACACTGGCCGATGTCGAAACGCAGATCGGGTCTACAATGACGCCACTTTCGAATTTTTTAACGATGCTGACCTCTTCGGCCTGGGCCGCTGGGGTCAGGTTGCGATGCACTACCCCGATACCGCCTGCCTGGGCGAGGCAGATTGCGGCCCGGGACTCGGTCACCGTGTCCATTGCCGCTGATACCAGCGGGATATTCAGGTCAATATTGCGTGAGAAACGGGTCGCGAGCGCGACCTCGTGGGGCAGAACCTCCGACAGCGCGGGAACCAAAAGCACGTCATCAAATGTGAGTGCCAGATCCGGACGTTCCATCAACGGATTATACGGTTTGACTTGGGTCAGGTAAACTTATAACGATCAGATCGAATTCAAGTCGCTGTTTTTATTCACTTTTCTAACTCTCTATGGGGCTCCCTCAAGGCAAAGTCACAGCACAACGCCTGGCCGTGCTTTGGCTGACAGCCCCTTTCACGTTGAGTTTTTGCTCCCCGGATTAAGTGGCGCGCCTGAAAAGGTAAAAACGTTTGGCTACGTAGGTGGAGTGTGGGCACAATCAACCCATGAGCCCGTCAGTCTACAAAGTCAGTGAATTCACCCGTGAGGTGCGGGCACTGCTTGAAGGGCGCTTTAGCGAAATCTGGATTACTGGTGAGGTTTCCAATCTCGCCACCCCTGCCTCCGGGCATATCTATTTCTCACTCAAAGATGATCGCGCGCAGATCCGGTGCGCTATGTTCCGATCACGGCGCCTGAAATACAGCGGGGACCTTGACGATGGCGCCGCTGTGCTGGTGCGCGGGAAAGTGTCGATTTATGAACCTCGCGGGGACTTTCAACTTATCGTCGATTACATCGAGCCTGCCGGCGAGGGTGAACTTCGGCGAAAGTTTGAGTTGCTCAAAGCTCGCCTTGATAACGAGGGTCTTTTCGATCCCGCCCAACGCCGGGCCTTACCTGCCCTGCCGCGACGAGTCGGCCTGATCACTTCCTCCCAGGGCGCCGCCGTACGGGATGTTCTGAGCACGCTTGCCCGGCGCTTCCCCCTTGCCGATGTCGATCTTCATCCGGTCATGGTTCAGGGTGAAACCGCCGCACCCCAGATCGCTCAAGCGCTGGCGAAAATGGGCAATTTGGGGAATGTTGACGTCGTCATCCTTGCCCGGGGCGGGGGCTCATTGGAAGACTTGTGGGCTTTCAATGAGGAGGTTGTCGTTCGGGCCATTAGAAATTCACCGGCCCCCGTGGTAACAGGGATCGGCCACGAAACTGACTTCACGCTTGCCGACTTCGCCGCGGATCTGCGTTGTGCAACCCCCACCGCAGCTGCCGAAGCAATAACACCGGACCCCGACGCATTGGACGAATTACTGTTGAGGCACGCTGAACGATTGCAGAGCACGATAGGCTATCGCCTTCAGCTTATGGCACAACAAGTCGATGGCGCACAAAAGGGTTTACCTCACCCCCGAGACCGACTCGCCCATCAGGCCCGGCGTCTCCTCTTTATCGCCGAGCAGATCAATAAGGCCTGGCACAATTGCGCTCGGATAACCGGGCATAACATCGAACGATATCGTCAGCGCCTGCAAACCGCCTCGCCGATGTCGCGTTTGCCCTACCTGCGCCGATCCCACAATGAGTACAAAAAGCAGGTGACGGGCAGGATGACCTATCTCCTGGAGCGCCAGGTCCACGCATTGGACACACTCGAAAGCCGGTTGCGCGCACTGAGCCCGCTGGCGACCTTGGAGCGGGGGTTTGCCGTCGTGCAGTTGGAGGAGAACTCAGCTGTCGTTCGTTCCTCAGACCAGTTAACTCGTGGAGCGATCATCCACACCCGGTTTGCCAGAGGAAGTGCACGAGCCCACGTTGATACAGTCGTGCCTGCAGCGCCGACCAACCCGTCCCACCGCTCTAGCCGATCTAAGTAGACAGGTTTACTAACGCCTGCTCTGGCGTTCACGCGCATAGGGATTACCTGCCTTGCGCAATTCAAAGCGGATCTGAGTCCCTGTCAATCGGAAGGCCTTACTGAGCGTTCGACCCAGATAACGCAGATAACTCGCGGCAAGTTTATCCAGCAAGTTGCCGTGTAACACCACGGTCGGGGGATTACGACCCCCTTGGTGAGCATACTTCGGTTTAATCGTGCGGTTGTGCACCATCGGCGGTGCATGGTGCTCCAGCGCCCGCGCCAAAGCGCGGTTGAGCGCGCCAGTTCCCATCTCCACGAGTGCGCTCGCCTGCGCCCGGCGCACTGCTGCCACCAGGTCTCTGACGCCGGACCCATGTAGCGCCGAGACAAACAACACTTCGTGCTCGGGCAGGAAATCAAATCGCCGGGCAAGGTCCCGTCGAATCCGGTTTCGATCCCGTCGTTCCAGGCCATCCCACTTGTTTACCGCAACCACGATCGACCGGCCGCTATCAATCACCAGCCCCGCGATCGCGGCGTCCTGCTCGCTGATGCCCTCGTGTGCATCTAATACCAACAGTGCTGCCTGGGCCGACCCGAGCGCCTGCAGCGTCTTGACCACTGAGAATTTCTCCAAGGTCTCGCGTACACGTGACTTGCGCCGGACACCAGCAGTATCCACGAGTACTATCCCTTCTCCGTTCTGGCCCAGAGACACTGAGACGGCGTCCCGGGTGGTACCGGGCATATCCGCGACGATAAGACGAGGCTCGCCCACCAGCACGTTCACCAATGTTGACTTACCTACGTTGGGCCGCCCAACGACTGCAACGCGGTGGGTACTATTGGTTTGCTCATCCACATCGCTGCGAGGAACGCTTTCGAGCACTTGACCCAGCAACTCCTCCACTCCCTGGCCGGTCCGGGCCGAAATAACGAATGGAGCCCCAAGCGCCAGTTCGAAATATTCCGCCGCTGTGACAGCGCTGTCGAGCCCCTCGGATTTATTGACCGCCAGGCGGACCGGGTTGCCGCTTTTGCGAAGATCGGCCCCAATCTCGATGTCCCCAGCGGTCAAACCATCACGCGCATCGACAATAAAGATAACCGCATCTGCCTCGGCAAGCGCTTGCGCTACCTGCTCCTGGACCGCGCGACTCAGCGCATCCGCATCATCAGATAGGCCGCCGGTATCGACCATCAGGATTTTCCTGGAACCCCGCCAGACCTCACCGTACAGGCGATCGCGTGTCACCCCGGGCTGATCGTCTACCAACGCTTGACGTGAGCGGGTTAACCTGTTGAAGAGGGTAGATTTACCCACATTGGGCCGGCCCACCAATGCCACTACTGGAATCATGACGATAAGAGACTTTGACTACCTGCCCGATCCAGTTCGGCAGCCTTAGTGGCCGCCGGACCAGCCGGTAAGCGCGCCGTTCTCGGACAGCGTCACAAATTGTTCATCTAGACCCGTGGCAAATAACCCCAGGATCGCTCCACCACGTCCCTTGTTACGACCGAGCAATCCTCCCGTATTCACATCGATCGCATACAAGTAGCCCTGGTAGTCCCCGACCACTGCATAACCTGAGGTACCGAGCCCCAAGGGGCCACTGACACCTCTGCCTCGAAGCCTCGACTGCGTCCACCGTATCTGGCCGGTCGAAATATCAATGCTATTGACCGATCCATCATCCGCGGTCACTAACAGATGGTTTTCAGTGGAGCCCATGGGTCGAATGGTCGAAATTGCGTTCTTCCACTTGACCCGCTGGGTCTGTAAGGATACTGCCGTGATGCGCGACTGATAGGCCGCGACAAACAGTAAGTCGCCCACGCGGTGAGGGTCTGCGTCGATATCCACCAACCGGTCGATCACATTACTCCCGGAAGGCCGCGAGATCGGCACATTCCACAACTCGGCACCCGACGCGACGCTGATCCCGGCGAGACGCCCACTGGCAAACCCTGCGACCGCGACATCATCAATCACCAGTGGCGCAGATAAGCCGCGTACACTCAGTGCCGGAACTGCCCGGCGGACCCGCCATGCCACTTCACCGGACGCGCCAGACAGGCCAATGACCTGACCATCGCCCGAACGGAGCAGCACAATCCCCTGCGCCACCACCGGTTTCGCTAACACCTCACTACCGACCTTGCGACGCCAACGTACTACCCCATCGTCCGGTGCCAGTGCGATCACTTCCCCCCCTCGGGTGGCAACGACCACTACAGAATTGTCGCCACCAACGCCAGCCGCGAGGGACTGGTCCAGGTCGCGCTGCCACAACAGGTCACCGCTCGCACTGTCCAGAGCCGAAACGGTGCCCTTGGGTTCAGCCGCATAGATTCGCCCAGCCGTGAAAAAGGGTGTCAACAGAAAATTGCTATTCGCGTACCCCCGACCAAGATCCCGCCTCCACAACTTGCGAAACGTGACCTGGGTTTCAACCCTCGGTGCATCCGCTGCGGGGACTCCTTCCCGCATAAAGTGGATCGCGCCGGAACTGCAGCCGATAAGCAACAACAGGCTGCTGGCAGTGAGGAAGCAACGGGAGTTCATCAAGCACCATCGCCCTTTCGAGTCATATTCAGTTTGGCGTTGAGCAATTGTGCGGCAGGGGATTCCGGAGTTAACTCCACCAGCGCCTGCTGGTACGCCTCTCGCGCGGCCTCCCATTGGCCAGACTCGGCTAATGCATCCCCGAGCAACTCCTGATAATGCGAAACAAAACCTTCACTGTCCTCCTGAGCTGCGAGCGCCTTGATTTGTTCGGGGTTGCCGTCCTGGAGTGCCAGCACGGCGAGGCGAACCCGGGCCGCGTGGCGCATCACAGGGTCCGAGGAGGAGCTTAAAAGGCCGTTCAGTGCCTCCTTGCCTGTGTCGAGATCCCCCGCGTCGACCGCCAGGCGTGCGAGCATAAGGCGGGCAATGTCCGCATAGCCACTGGTGGCGTGGTCGGAGATCAACGCCTCGGCCGCGCGGGTGGTCATACCCGTATCGACACCAGACGCAGCACCGAGCATCTGCTGGTACAACGCCGAGGCCTGGTTGGCCTGATAATCCTGATACATGCGCCAACCTTGAATTCCGCCGACACCCCCGATCCCAATAATAATTCCGGCGATGATGCCGACCCCATTTCGCTTCCACCACTGCTTAAGCTTTTCGGTCTCATCGTCCTGAGCAAAATGAATTTGCGGGCCCTGCTGCTTTTGCGTCATCTGTCGTTCCATTCAGTTGAGGGTTGAGTCCAAGATCTTCCGGACGTCGTTTATCAGTTCGTCTGCCTGCACCTGCCGTTGTGAACCCTGCCCCCGCAAGGGCTTGACGTCACAGGTGGCGCTTTCAACATCGGCTGCACCGACGATAACGGCGACCTGGGCCCCACTGGCATCCGCTCGGCGCAACTGCTTCTTCAGGTTTCCCTGACCACAGTTTGTCAACACATCGAACCCGGCATTTCGAAGTTCCTCGCCGTATCCGATACCGCGAATCTCAGCCTGATCGCCCACCAGTACCAGAAAAAGATCGGGCGATCTACGCGGACTCATCAACTGCTGGGTACCAACGAGTTCAATCAGTCGCTCCAAGCCGCAAGCGAAACCTGCAGCGGGCGTCGAACGTCCTCCAAGTTGTTCAGTCAGGCCATCGTACCGGCCACCGGCACAGACTGCGCTTTGGGCACCCAACTGGTCGGTAACCCACTCGAAAACAAAGCCGGTATAGTAGTCGAGCCCTCGCACCAGGCGGGTATTGACCTGGTAGTTAATCTGGGCCGCATCCAACAGATCCTGGAGTCGCGAGAACTGCCTCTGCTCAGCCGTGTCAAGGAATTCTCCCAGGTCCGGCGCTCCCTGCAATATCTCCTGTGTCCGGGCATCCTTGCTGTCGAGAATCCGCAATGGGTTGCGTGCCAGGCGGCGTTGACTGTCGCTGTCAAGCATCCCCTCATGCTGCTGAAGATAATCACACAGCGCATCGCGATACCTCGCACGCGCCGCCACCGAACCTAAGGAATTAATCTCCAGCGTGAGACCCGAAATACCAAGATGACGCCACAGTCTCTCGCCTAGCGTGATGATCTCCGCCTCAATATCTGGACCGGGCCAGCCCAGCGCCTCTATGCCAAACTGATGGAACTGGCGATAACGCCCTTTTTGCGGGCGCTCATGGCGAAACATGGGTCCCGCGTACCATAACCGCTGGGTCTGGTTATACAGGAGACCATGCTCATTGCCGGCCCGAACACAACTTGCGGTCGCTTCTGGGCGCAACGTCAGGCTGTCGCCATTGTTGTCGGAAAAGGTATACATTTCCTTTTCCACAATATCGGTTTGCGCGCCGATGGACCGGCAGAAAAGTTCCGTATGTTCGAGCACCGGTGTACGGATCTCCCGATAACCATAACGCCCTGTTACCTCGCGCAACGCCGCCTCAACCTCCTGCCAGCAATCTACCTGATCCGGCAGCAAGTCATTCATTCCGCGAACAGAACGCACACTCGTTTCGTGGCCCATGCTACTGACGCCCTACCCGGACTTTGGCGTTTCTTCCCGTTTTCGGCGCTGGTATAGAAAGCTCCCGGCCACGATAGATAATACTGGTCCCCTCCGGGTAACTCACCAGGAGCGTAAAGGGGGGATCGCCGGCGAGGCTAATGACCTTACCGGCTTCCACGTAGCGGCGAAACAAGGTCTGCTCATCACGATCCCAGACCACGAGATGTGTGCTCTCCCTTACCCGCACCGTCAGCCGTCGGGTATCGGTTGAGACCGGCCGGGTCGCAGTTGTAGAGGTTCCACCTGACGTAACGTTGGCCCCGGCCATATCGGTCGAAAATGCGGTATTGACCAGCCGGTCAGCGGCGAGGGTCGCCTTCTTGCGCTCGGGCTCACGCCGTGCGGTGACGGCTGTGGCCGGTGTGCCCGCTTCGGGCTTGGCCTTGACCTTGGGCTGGGACTTAGCCTTAGCCTTAGCTTTGGGCTCGGGTTTCACGGGCACGGCAGAGGGGGTTTCTGGCGCAGTTTCGGGCTCCCGATCCACTTTTGGCTGTGAAATTGAGACCTGCTCGCGCGACTCCGAAGTCGAGGTGGTGCCGGGTGCTTTGCTTCCTGGAGCTTCGGGTACCGCCGCTGGCTCCCCAGCCGACTCTTTCGGGGGGAGTTCTGGCTGGGTTTGGGTTGTCGCGGGCACTGGCGCAGGAGAGACTGGATCGCCCGGTTTAATTTCCGGTGAATCCAAGATCACGGCCAATTCTGGGTTGCGGGGCACCACCGCGTTATTGTTGTTTTCCGATGCCTGCGTGGATGAGTCGACCACGGGCTCAGTCCGACTTTCGTCCGCCAAATCCACCCGACCCCGCTCCACATCGGTGGAACGATTCAGGTAAGCAACATAAAGTCCGCTGACAACCAGAAGCAGTACTACCGTCGTGACTACCCAGCGGTAGTGGATTGCGACCGGCTGACGCTTACGGCTCGCGCCCTCGGTCATGGTGCCGGGCCCATCTTCCTTGGGCGGCAAAGACTCATGACGATCAGCAATCGCCGCCTCGATAGAGACCCCGGTCAGCCGAGCATAGCTTCGAAGGTAACCTACCGCGTAGGTCCAGCCGGCGGTATGACTGTAATCATCCGCTTCTAATGCCTCGACGACATGCGGTAGGAGATTTAGCTCTGCTGCCACGGCGTCGATACTCCAGCCGTACAGCTCGCGCGCACCGCGCAAGATTTCTCCTGGGCTTGCTGGAAGTTGGGGCGGGGTCTCAACCATTACCTTTATTATCCATCAATACTTTAAGTTGGTCCGCCTGCGGACTTGCCGGATATCCCGCGCGTAATTGCGCCGCATACTGCGCCGCAAGATCTTCGGCCCCCAGCCTGTGTTCAGCCCGAACGGCAAGCAGCAAACTCTCCGCGGAGACTTGCCCGGTGCTGAAAAACCGCTCAAGAAAAGCCCGGGTTGAGAGGTATTTCTCCAGATGAAAACTCACTACCGCAGATTGGTATAGCACCGCCGGGGCTTTTGGCCGCGCTGCAAGTGCTGCCTGGAGCTGACCCTGGGCGCCCAACAGATCGCCCGCTCCCAGCAGGCAGACCCCCAGCCCATACTGCGTACGGTGCGCTGCTGTGTTAAAGGGATCCCTGAGCGCCTGGTGATACTGATTGATGCCCTCAGTCCATTCGCCCACTTCGCATAAGAAGCTCCCGTAATCATTGCGGGCCGCAAAATTACCAGAGTCTGTCTCAAGAGCTGTCAAGAAACTCTGGCGAGCGTTATCGTGCTCACCCAGACGAAGTCTGAGCAGAGCCATCGCGTGATTGGCGGGTGAATCTTGTGGCGCGATTGTCAGGGCTTCCTCCAGCGAGGATAACGCGACTGCCAGTCGATCCTGATTCATATAACCCAGGCCGAGACGGGTGTACAGTTCTACACGCTGCTCATCATCCCATCCCGGTACGTTATTAAATGCGGTACTACAACCAGCCAGGCTCACGATCAGCAGCAATACCCCCAGCGATTTCATCTGCCTATCTCACTAGCGCCAAGACGGGTGCTGCGATTCGTGCGGTCGCGCACCTCGCCGGCCAGTTGTCCGCAGGCAGCAGCGATATCTGCGCCCCGTGTGCGCCGGGTAATGGTAACGAGTCCATCACAGAGCAACTGCTCACGAAAGCGATTGATCACTT
>CESR01140659.1_pt1 | contig 10660 bp, 6 predicted proteins | sample 356351 | NCBI WGS metagenome assembly CESR01 (sample SAMEA2622149, study PRJEB7988) | marine metagenome | isolation source: saline water (ENVO:00002010), including | reverse complement strand
CCCCCCCTATAACTGATCCGTTTTTGATATAAAAGCGAGTTTAGTTAACGGTTCTCTCGCCGGCACCCGTGACCCGCATCAACGATTTTGCTACACCCAACCTTACACCACCCTACGCCATTGAGTTAGTGAATTACCAGTTGAATGACGGGATCAATTCTGACGCTTTCTTAGCGGTTAATCGCCAAGCGGGTGAGGAATTCACCAGCAAGCAGCCAGGATTTATTCACCGCGGGATTGGTAAAAGCGACGATGGTACGTGGTTGATCGCGATCACCTGGAAGACCGCCGAAGATGCTCGGAATTCCATAACCAATATTGAGACCGTACCTGATGTGGTACAAACGTACCTGTCGATGATCAACCGTGGAACGCTTGACCGCTTAATCTTCGATGTGGTGTAGTCGACTTAAGAATTAAAATTTTCTATCTTCAACGCCATTTACTCAAACGGAAAATCTTTAAGAAATATCGCTCCAACGCTTTGATGTGTGGGAAGACGCGGGTGCTACCACCTAAAAATTTGGCAAACAACATTTGTGCCTACCGTCAGTTAACGTGACAATGCTTTAACAATTGCATAAGATAAATCAGTGGTATACCACTGATTTAAATATCTTAATTATGGGAGGTCTATGATATGAATTTAATAAAAAGCATACTTATTTGCGCGGCGGTAATTGCGTTTTTTGCAGCCGTTTCGTTCGGTTCTCTAAGGGCGGCGGAATTTAAACTAACGGCTAGTTCGAGTCACCCGCCAGTTGTTCCATGGGTAAAAACCATTCAAGATTTTGTTGTTCCAGAATCTACTAAGCGAGCCAAAGCTCTAGGCCACACGCTTAAATGGACTGAGGCGTATGCTGGCGCACTTTATAATTTCAAAAATACTTTAGAAGGCATTGGCGATGGACTAGGTGATGTTGGGTGGGTTGGCACTTTATGGGAACCCAATAAGCTACCATTGCAAAATGTTACATTCTACATCCCGTTTGTAACTGGAAATGTTGAGTTGGCAGCAGACATCGAAAACCAACTTCACAAGGATATCCCAGCCATGAGGCAAGCTTTCCTAAGGAATAATCAGGTTTATCTGGGACCTCAGGCTATTGATGATTATGCCCTGATTTCTAAAACACCCATAAAGTCGGTAGCTGATCTTAAGGGGAAAAAATTCTATGCTCCAGGAGCATCGGCTGCATGGCTCAAGGGAACAGGCGCCATTGGCGTGAACGGAGGCTTGCCCGTTTATTATAACGGTATCAAGACAGGCGTTGCCCATGGTGCGATTGTGCCAGTTACGGGCATCTTCCCTTTCAAGCTGCATGAAGCTGCTCCTTATATTATTGAGGTAGGTCTTGGCGGTGGCATGACCGGCGCTCTTACTATGAACAAGAACACTTACGATCGCTTGCCACCTGAACTACAAAAAATGTTTCATGACATTGGCAAAGGGTACGGTAAACTGGTAGCAAAAAGGGTTAAGGGCTTTCATACGGCAACTCTAAAAAAACTTTTGCCGAAAGCTGGCGCAAAGGTCTCAACTCTTCCTTTGGCAGAGCAGAAGAAGTGGGCCGCAGGTCTGCCCGATTTAGCGGGTCAATGGGTCAAGCGAATGAAGGCAAAAGGACTACCCGGAGAGAAGGTCATGAAGGCCTACATGGCTATTGTCCGCAAAGCTGGAGAAAAACCTCTTCGCGATTGGGATAAATAAATTTGGCAATTGCCAATCACAGTGAAACCTTAGATAAAGGCGGGGCTCCCGGTTTCTACCGGCGTCTCGCCAATATTTTTACACGAACAATATCTATTTTAAACAGCGTGGGTACCCTGTGGGTTTTCGCACTGATGTTCCTCATCTGTTCAGACATCATCGCCCGTGCATTTTATAACGTCCCTATCCGAGGTGTTCCCGAAATCGTTGGTTACTCGTTGATCGGGGCCCTGTACCTCCAATTGGCTCATTCACTTCATGTGGGACGCTTTGCCCGAGCAGAGATGTTCATTGAACCATTAAGCAGAAATCGCCCTATTACTTATACGTTATTCCAGATCATTTTTTCATTAGGTGGTATCTTCGTATTTGGGTTGATTGCTTTCGGCGCAATCACAAAATTTGAAGAAGCTTGGCCTGATCTTAAGTTTGGTGTTGAGGGTGACTTTACTGTCCTTGTATGGCCTTTGCGACTAATTATCTTCATTGGGTCGGTCATGGTGGCGGTTAAGTACCTTTCCCTTTTTATTGAGAATTTATTTGAGTTTCGACGGCAGATTATCGTGCGAATGTCTTTGTCTGAAAAAGAACCGCTTCAACTTTATTATCTTCTCATAATATTGGGCTTATTTCTTGGTGGCTATTTCGTTGCAACGGGAGATCTTTCAAAAGTAGCTATTGGCGCCTTTTCGCTGATTGGAATGTTGGTCGTTATTTTCATGGGCATTCATATTGGTGTTGGCCTGATCCTCCTGGGGTTTGCAGGCATATGGATGATGATGGGAACGCCCACCATTGCAATCAACGCCGTAAAATTAGCTTCTAATGAGTTTCTGCGGAGCTACTTTTTCGGCGTAATACCACTCTTTGTTCTCATGGGCCTGATCGTGAACGAATCGGAGATTGGTGGTGATACATTCGATGTAGCTCGTTGGGTACTGAGAAAGGTTAAAGGCGGTCTTGGCGTAGCTACAGTAATTGCTAATGCTATTTTTGCAGCAATTACAGGCTCTTCTATCGCATCTGCGGCTGTTTTCACTAAGGTGGCGGTGCCTCACATGATGAAACACGGTTATACACCAAAATTCGCAGTTGGCACCGTTGCTGGTAGCTCCATCCTTGGAATGTTAATTCCACCGAGCTTACTGTTAATCATTTATGGCTTTGTTGCTGAACAATCCGTTGGCCTTTTATTCTTAGCTGCAGTTATTCCCGGCATTATCTTAGCGATTGCTATGAGTATTGCGATTATTGGAATGGCACATTTCTGGCCAAGTTATGTTGGTCGGCCTAGTATGGACTATAATATAGATATGAAAATTGGTACTGCTGCATGGATGGTATTGCCAATAATTATCCTAGTTGTTGCGGTATTGGGAGGTATATACGGAGGTATATTTACGCCTGTTGAAGCAGGGGCGGTAGGTGCGGCTGGCGCACTAATTTTATCTATCATCAAACGCCGTCTTACCTGGCCCAAATTGTGGAAAGTACTTATGGAAACTGGCCACACGACAGTTTCCGTATTATTTCTTATTTTAGCTGCTAATATTTACGCACGCATGCTTGCCTTATCTGGTCTACCCCAAACCGTCAGTGAATTAATCGGTAGTGCCGATCTCGGATTTATGGGGTTTTTGATACTGTACTTAGTCCTTGTTATAATCTTAGGCATGTTCCTTGATTCAATATCTATCATGTTAATTATCCTCCCCCTCGTTTTGCCTATTGTACTGAATTTTGGTGGAGACCTCGTTTGGTTTGGCATAGTTACAGTGATTGCAGTCGAAATGGGTCTTTTAACCCCACCTCTCGGAATAGCTGTATACGTAGTCAAGTCAACAATTTCCGATGCATCAATCACATTGAACCAAATCTTCGCAGGAGCATTCCCTTATGTTGTAATCATGTTGCTAGTAACAATTCTACTGATTGTTTTTCCCCAATTATCATTATTTCTACTAAACTCTTAAAAGGAGTAATGAATGACAAAAACCTTGATTAAAGGCGGTCAGGTAATCTCCATGGATGCTGAAATTGGTCAGTTTGATAAAGGAGATGTTCTGATTGACGGGGAGAAAATCGTTGAAGTCGCGGTGAAAATTAATGCGGACGATGTAATATCAGTTGATGCCAGTCGCATGATAGTCATGCCCGGCCTTGTAGATTCCCATATTCATACTTGGCAAACCGGTATTCGCGGCATCGCCGGAAACTGGACTATGGGACAATATCTTCGCGGGATGCACGCTAATCTCGCAGCTGGATTTAAGCCCGAGGACATTTATCTAGGAAATTTGGCCGGAGCCCTCACCCAGATCAACGGCGGCGTTACCACCATCTTGGATTGGTGTCACAACAACCCTACGCCGGACCATACAAATGCTGCCATAGATGGGTTGTTTGAATCTGGTATCCGGGCATTGTTTGGCCATGGCTCACCAAAGCCGGATCCGAAGAAAGGGCAAAAACACTTTAGTGAAATCCCGCATCCAGCGAGTGAAATCAATCGTTTATTAGAAAGTCGACTGTCTCAGGAAGATACATTGGTGACGCTCGGCATGTGTATACTTGGTCCGCATTACTCGACGTATGATGTTACCAGCCAAGATATGTTGTTAGCTAAAGAAAATGGGTTGCTGGCTAGTGCCCATATGAGCGGTGGTTTTAACCGCCTTGTGCCTGATGGAATTTATAAAATGAAAGAAGATGGCCTCCTGAGTCCAAAATTCAATGTTGTTCATGGAAACGATCTATCTGATGAAGAGTTGAAAATCCTCGTTGATCATGGAGTGAAGATGACTGTCACACCTGAGGTTGAAATTCAAATGGGATTTGGCGACCCGATAACCGGACGGGTTACGGCCTGTGGTGGACGTCCCTCGATCGGTGTCGATGTTGAGTCAAATATAGCGGGTGACATGTTCAACGTCATGAGAATGGCGCTGCAGATCCAGCGTATGATAGACAATAGACCTTTCGCCGACGCGCGGAAACCGATCGAAAGTTTGTCCATCTCCCCGCTTGAGGCCCTTGAATGGGCAACCATCAATGGTGCCGAGATGCTTGGGCTGGAAAACAAAATAGGCTCCCTAACACCCGGTAAACAGGCAGATATCATATTAATCCGTGCAGATGATTTTAACTTGCACCCAGTCAATAACCCCGTCAACGCCGTGGTTTTTTATGCCAACGCTTCTAATGTCGATACAGTGTACATAGCTGGCAAGTTAAAAAAGAAAGGCGGCAAACTAGCCTATGAAAACATGTCCGATATAATGGCAAAATTAGCCGATTCTGGTGCGCGGATTCTTGCAAACTCCAATGCCTCGCAGCTCACCCACTAATGCGTCTACATCTAATAATCAACTGAAGCCCGTGGCGAACCTTATAAAAGCAGTAAACGCTTTTACTTAACCGAGGTTCTTAAGTTCCAATTTTTCTGGTGAAAGTTCCAAGCTTTTATCCTCAAAGATCGCGCCCTAATTTGGATCACTTTATTTTCTCTATCCACAATACTCCGATCCGGTTGGCCAAATTTAAGCTATTGGTGGTCAGGCGTCTATTATCCTGAATACAAATAGTCCCGATACCAGTCGGCACAAGCGTTGCCAACCAAGATCAAATGATCAGCATCATCATATAAAGACATGTGAGAGGCATCCCCACCGATCTGAACTAGTTTTTATTAGTGTGGATACCGTGTTGAAAACAAGCACCTCAAATTCGGTCATGGTTATGTCATCATATACCGAAGTTACCTTAAAGAATGGTGTATAAAAGATTCGTTTCACGCAGGGTGTAACATCATACCGTTATGAATGACCTTACCTCCCTTAGAGGAGAGCGATAACATTGAGGTTTTTTTTGGCGGTGGAAACTTAATAAGAATTTACGCGTCGGACGATTTGGTCGGACGCTGTTATGCCGCTGATCTTTTTTTCGTCTTATTTTTCTTTCGGATATTTGCCCTTAGTTTTTTTGTTTTCGCCATATCAACTTCCAAGGTATTGGGATTGATGGCAACTTTGTAGACGGATTTGGCCTCTTTAATAGAAACAAGTTCATTTTCCACATCCTCTTGCACCATGTGAGGATCACGTTTGGCCGGGTCGCCAACGCCTCCACCCCCGCTCGAATGTTTAAGCATGATGTCACCGTTTTTAATCACCACGCGACGATGAGGCTTGAGCCTGATCTTCTCTCCGTTACGTACCAAATAAGTGCGGCTTTGGGGCGAGGCCCCGCCACCGACAGCGCCAAAACCCATAACCTCATCTCCGTCGGAGCTGCCAGTTGAGACCTGACCATCGGTTCCCTCATTAAGCGCTTCCCAATGGACGCCTGGGCCGCCGCGCCAGCGCCCGTTGCCGGTGAAGTCAGTAACCATTTCGTATTTTATTAGGTGCCAGGGAAGACGTGCCTCCATTTCCTCGACATCGCCGCGGTTTACGGCTCCCATGGCGGTCAGGCAGCTAACGCCTTGATATCCGTCATATCCCCATACGGCGCCAGCACCACCGTCGTAATCGAAGGAAGTACGCACGTAACGTTCGCCGGTTCGAGGATCGACGGCGAATACATAATCACCCCGGTGTTTTCCCCAAGACGCGACGGAGCGATCAGGCCGGGCCTTAGAGCATGCTTCCAACACTGCCTCCATTACCTGAACACCCACATTGACCGGCGAGGCGCCGGTGGTTGCCGGATAGACACAATTGACTACTGACTCTTCTGGTGTTCTGACTGTAATCGGCTCCATGGTCCCTTGATTATGGTAATCCGCCAGTGCCGGATCAAGGCATAGGACCACCGCTGCAATGGCGTTTGCGTAGGTGGTCGCGTAAACGCTGTTGATAAACCCTTTCTGCTGGGGATCGCTGCCATCGAAATCAAGAGTCATTTTTTCACCCTTAACGGTAACCGCGACCCGCACCCAAACGGGCACGTCTAGCACGGAACCATCATCATCGGTCGCCGCAGCGCCATGATAAGTGCCATCTGGAATTTTTCTGATTTCCTTACGAACGGCGCGTTCAGTCCGTTTGAGCATTTCATCCACACAGGACATCACTGTATCTTTACCGTAACGGTCCAGCAGTCCGATGATTCTTTTTTCCGACATTTTCGTCGCACCGATCATTGCATAGTTGTCAATTTTAGTACCCTCGGGCCAACGCACATTATTCCAAATAAGTTCTAATATTGAGGTCTGCTCAACACCTTCTTCATGAACTTTCACGGGTGGAATGCAGATGCCCTCCGCGTGTATGTCGTAGCCGTCAGGGAAATAACCACCTGGGAAAGCGCCACCCGTATCCTGCTGGTGGGCGCGGCAAAGGGTGAAAAACAATAGTTCATCTTCATAGAAGATGGGCCGGAAGAACCCCCAGTCCGGAAGATGGCAGTTGTGACCACCATGGTACGGATCGTTCGTGAGAAACAAATCACCCGGTTTGATATCGTCGCCAAACTTTTTTATCAAATCCTGCACAGCGAATTGAGTGCCTAGGAACTGAACAGGCAATCCCACCGGAACCGCAATGGTGGAACCGTCGGCGCCCCAAATTCCCACCGACACGTCATGCAATTGGGCGATTAGATAATTTTGGGCCGTGCGATCCACAATGTAACGCATTTCCTTACAGATGGTCTGCATACCGTGCCACACCGTGGCGATAGTCGTTGCATCGACATTTACTTTCCCCATCGATACATCCTCCGTTTTTAAAATTCTAGTTGCGCGTCAAAATGTAATTCTTGTGCCCATCAACCCGGCAGGTATAGCTTTCCGGGATGACGACCGTGGTCGTTGATTCCTCAATAATAGCAGGCCCTGGGATCTTATTTCCCGCCCGTACCAGAGCGCCATCATATACCGGGGTTTTTAGCCTCTTACCCTGAAACCATGCCATTCGTTTCCGTTTCAACGCGGCGGACGGATTGGCTTTTCCTCTTTTAATCTTTGGCAGGTGGAACGGTGCTTTATCGGCGCTCGCCTTAAGTCTTAAAGTGAGAATCTCAACACCTTTCCACGGCATTGAAAATGTATAAAGCGCTTCATGCTTCTTGCTGAACGCCTCGGCACCGGCGTGTAGGATTTTTTTTGTTAAAGTGCCGTTTTGAAGTTCTGTTTCGACTTCCATGAACTGGCCGATATAACGCATATCTGCAGTTCGCTGGAGGGTTATATCCTTCTTAGAAACTCCGTGGACAGCGAAGGTTTCAAAAGCTTCTGACTCCATTTCCTTATAAAGATTAGCGATGTCTCTAATATTAGCGCTTTCTATACGTGCGATATAAGAACGAGCGAAGTCCTGACCGAGGTCCATGGCGAACATGCCGAAAGCACTGAATAGAGCAGCGACGGGCGGAATGATAACGGTCGGGATATCGAGGTAATCAGCAAGGAAACCAGCATGGATCGGCCCGCCACCACCACCTGCTACAAGAACAAATTCTCTGATATCATGCCCGCGTTTAGTTGAGATGGCTGTGATTTCATCGGCCATTGTAGTATTGATGGAATCGAAGATCGCCTGCGCTGTTTTGATCTTATCCACACCCATTTTTTTGCTGATGGATTTCATGGAATTATTGGCGTGGTCGACGTCGAGCTTCATCTCACCACCTAGGAAATAGTCATCGGGAATATAACCGAGCACTAGGTCCGCGTCGGTTACCGTTGGGATTTTTCCCTTGCCATAGCAGGCCGGGCCGGGGTCAGCGGCGGCGCTTTCTGGGCCGACTTTCAGCAGGCCTAAAGAGTCGATGCTGGCGACGCTACCCCCCCCTGCACCTGCGGTTTCCAGATCGATCATTTTAATGGCTATGCGTTGATCGCCTACCCAACTCTCTGTCGTGGTCATGATCTCGCCATTATGAATCATACAAACCTCGAAACTCGTCCCGCCCATATCCACTGCTACAAGATCTTTCTTGCCAAGCAGACCGCCTAAGTAGGCGGCGCCGGCTGGTGCCGCTGCAGGGCCAGAATTCAGCAAATGGACACCTCGATTGACGCATTGATCTACCCTTTGTACCAGGCCGTTTGCCAGCATCATCAGTAAAGTGCCTTCAAATCCAGAGTCCTTTAGCCGCGCTTCCAATCCGACCAGGTATCTGGCCACTGCTGGTCCCACATATGCGCCCACCGCTGTTGTGTTGAAACGTTCGAACTCACGCCAAACCTGGATTGTCTCGTGTGATGTTGTGACATAGATGTCCGGCGCCACTTCTTTGCAGATATCCGCTGCACGGCGTTCGTTGGTCCCGTTGGCGTAAGAATGGAGGAAACATACGGCGATAGCTTCGATGCCGCTTTTCTTAAATCTTGTTACAATTTTGGCGACTTCATTTTCGTTCAGTGGGACAGAAATTTCTCCCGTAAAGAGGGTTCTCTCTTCGACACCAATCCTCCTGGACCTGGGAATGAGAGGTCGGTTGGGTGGAATGAATAGGTTGAACAAGGATATATCAAGAGGTTTAATACCCCGGCGGATTTCCAAAATATCCCTGAATCCCTCGGTGGTGATCATGGCCGTTTTAGCGCCCTTGCCGGTAATCAGAGTATTCGTCGCCAAGGTTGTACCATGCACTAAGAGCTCAACATCTCCCATAAAGTCTTTGATATCCTGCTGGAAATTGGCCGCTGCCTTTTTCAAGGTATCCAAAAGACCATCAGATGGATCATTTGGTGTTGTCGCTGACTTAAAACTTGTCAGATCGCCTGAAGCATCCATGACCAGACAATCCGTAAATGTCCCGCCGACATCCAGGCAAACACGTTTTTTGGCACTCTCCATCTGACTTTTACCTCCCACTTTTTTTTGGTTTTTTATCCCCATCAATCAAATGGCGAACCAAATAATCAATAAATTTCATTAGCTTTCTAAGTTAGTAGAACTTCCATTGCTAGCTCAGAATTAAAGGTAAGGAGACATCTATTAATTCCCAGTTGATAAAATGTATACCATTAGAAAAAACTCAGTCCTATTATTGGGGCATGGCCACCAATCTTTTAATATCCCAATTTCGGGACAGTTGATTGATAGATACCTTTACCGTTTTAATGAGTACCTTCTATCTACAATAACTATGATACCCAAATTTAAGGATATGAGAAGTAAATTGAATAGCTATAACCAGATATTTTTTGAGGTGCCCGTAAAGTAATAGCCGTTTTTTTCAGGATGCAGCTCGGTCAGACCGCAACTTTCTTAACGGCTGCAATAATCTTATCAGCATCCGTCGCGATATATTCTTCAAGGGGTGGGCTGAAAGGCACTGGCACGTCCGGACGAGCTACTCTGACTATGGGTGCCTTAAGAAAAGAAAAAGCTTCTTCGGCGACGATCATTCCGATCTCTGAGGCTATACTGCAACTCATGTTCGCCTCATCCACAACCACCAGCCGTCCGGTTTTCTCAACCGAGGAAAATATGGCCTCTTTGTCCAAAGGTACTATTGTTCGGGGATCGATGACTTCAACCTCGATACCCTGTTGAGACAGAATTTCCGCCGCCTCCAGCGATGTCTGAACTGTTAGAGACGTCGCCACGATCGTCACATCACCTCCTCGGCGCCGAACATTGGCCTTGCCGAACGGAATTTCGTAATCGTGTTTGGGTACATCCTCCTCCAGGCCGAGCAGTTTGGCGTGATCGATAACTACTGTCGGGTTGTCACTGAGGATGGCTGAGCGAATTAATCCTTTTACATCGCTGGGCGAAGCAGGCAGTACAATCTCTAGACCCGGGCAGTTGAACAACATGGCCTGGGGGCTGTGGCTATGTTGCGCTGCACCGCCCCCGCGAAGACCATGAAGCATGTGAAACGTTACCGGTGTCTTAATCTGGCCGCCGGACATGTAATAAGCGTTAGCGGCCTCGTTGGTAATTTGAGACCAGGCTTCGAAAATAAAACTGGCGGTTCCAATATCGACAAAAG
>CESR01169883.1_pt1 | contig 10731 bp, 14 predicted proteins | sample 356351 | NCBI WGS metagenome assembly CESR01 (sample SAMEA2622149, study PRJEB7988) | marine metagenome | isolation source: saline water (ENVO:00002010), including | reverse complement strand
GTGGCTAAATATCAATAGGTGTAAGGTTGAACTAACAGGTAGAAATTCCGTTATACCTTGTACAATTGACAAAAGAACGATCTCAATCATCAAGAAACCTGCTTACAAATATTCCAGCGGCCACACTTACGTTTAGCGAATTTGTTTTACCTAGTCTGTTAATTTTTACAAGAATATCACAATTTTTTTTGATAACGGTACCAACCCCTTTATCTTCTGAGCCTAGGATTATAGCCAATTTATCTCCTTTGAATTTATCAAATTTTTTATCATTAATATTTTCTCCATCAATGTCCGCACCTAAAATCCAATAATCATTTTTCTTAAGTTCTTTAATTGAGTTGAGTAAATTTGCAACTTCGTAAATATTCAAAGAAAAGATAGTTCCCGCCGAAGCTTTAACCGCACCCGGTGAAATTGTTACCGATCTGTTTTTGGGGATGACTATAGTGTTGATATCGAAAAAGGCGGCTGTCCTTGATATCGCGCCTAGGTTTTGAGGGTCTTTTAAGTGATCTAAAATCAGAACAATATCCGTCATCTTTTTAACGTCATGCTTAAAACTTTTAAATTCTTTTGGCGGATTAACTTCAATTTCGGCCGCAATTGATTGATGTTTTACGGAGCTTGTCATTCTTTCGAGTTCTTTCTCCGATACATATTCTATATCGATATCGCGAATCATTTTTGAATATCTATTCAAGAATTTATCCTTCGTCTTTGATATGAATATCTTAGAAATCTTCCCTGGAGAGGATTTAATAAAATCAGCTACGGGGTTCACGCCATAAATAATCATTGGATTGTTCTTGCAATAAATTGATTGTAAATATTAATAATCTTAAGATTAATATAATTTTTATCGAATAATTCTATCGGGTCAAATGGGACTCCTTGTATATAAATTCCAAAATGGAGGTGATCACCTTGCGCATATCCCGTCTGACCAGTCTTACCTATCACGGTTTTTTTATTAACTTTTTCACCAACTTTAACTGAGATAGTGCTAAGATGGCTGTATAGACTATAAAATCCTAAGCCATGATCAACAATAACAAGTTTTCCATATATCCCAACACCATCACCATTAACATAAGATACACTTCCTGTGTTTGAAGCATATACATTTGCTTTTTCGGTTGTAGCCAAATCAATTCCAAAATGATATTTGGAATCAACTGGTTCTTCCATGTCGTCAATATAGTAAATTCTTTTTTCACTAAATCGTGAAAACACTTTAGAGTTTTGCATTTGTAAGAATCGACTATTAAATAATTTTTTATTAGTAATCTTTGAAGTCTGTGATGCTATCAAAGAATCGTTTTTCTTTCTTTCTTCAATATTAAGCTCTTTAAATTCTTTTGCCCCAGCAGATGTTAAATTATTCTTTTTAATTTCATTATATTTATTCAACAAAAAAACATTATCTATTTTAATACTAGAGACAGTCCATTCCTTGTTCATTATCGTCTTCATTCTGGTATCGACAGATATAATATTCCCCGATATATCTTCCGCTTTAATAATAATCTTTTTATTTTTACATGGAGCATTAAAACAAGTGAAGAAAACCAAATTCGATATTCTGTCTTCTTTTGTTATAGAAAGAGGATAGAACATTCGACGGGCACCAGCTATCTCTATCCCGGTATCAACATATGACCTTAATGTATCCAAACTTGTATCATATGTAACAAATCCTATTCCGCCGAGGTAAGTATACGCATCAGAATCCACATTGGAGATAGATGGGGGATCAAAATCGATCTTGAGTTTAATTTTATCTTTAACAAAAGAGCTAAAGAATTTATTCTCGTATTTTATAGAATAATGAAGGTAGAAATAATCAAGATTGTCATTTTTAATCATTTTTACTACCGGGCTATCAGGTGCAAATTTTATTTTGATTTTAATCTTGTTGCCCGAGTCAAGGAATTCATCATTTTCGTATATATTAATCAACTCGCCGCCATCTTTGCTCCCCGAAATTTGAATAGAATTGACTGTAACATTGGTACTATCTATCGTTGCCCTAAAACCCGAGTAGGAAATCATATCTTTAGAGAATAGTTCAAATCCTGGTCTGTGAACAAAATATACAAAAGCAACATAGGATATAGACAAGAAAACGACGAACAAGAAAAACAAATAGAACTTGGCTTTATTTCGTTTAAAAAACATTTCTTAATTATAATATTAGATATTTAGATATTAAATAGAAGAAAGGAAGTACAAATATTAGACTATCAACCCTATCAAGGATTCCCCCATGTCCAGGCAAAAGAGTTCCTGTATCTTTAACTCCTGATTTACGTTTTATATACGACTCAAGGAGGTCTCCTATTATACCCAAAAAAGCTATTAAAAGACCAATAAACATAGATTGTATGGTCGACATATTGAATTCAAAATATTTAAACAATATGACTGCTGATATTACAGAAAAGACTATCCCCGCGAAAGATCCTTCAAATGTTTTATTGGGACTTACGCTGGGGAAGGCTTTTCTAACTCCAAAGGATTTGCCAACTAAATAAGCAGAGATATCATTGAGGGAACTGATAGTCAGAACGGACCCCAATAAAAACATTCCGCTATCAAGTTGCCTTATAAGAATGGCGAAGCTGATTCCGCAACCAACATATAAAACGACAAACAAATAAGAGCTCCAAAAGGCCTGAGCTTCTACCTTGTGATATAGAATCCTGATAAACCAGACTAGGAACACAAAAGAAGATAAATATAGAAAAAAATTAATATCGTAATGGGCGAGCAAAGGAAAGAGAAGGACAACAACGTATGAAAGACTTACGAAATGAATAGATTTAATTTTGAGTATTTTTTGATATTCCCAATAACCCAAAGAAGTAATTGCCACGAGATATGAAGTAAAAATCAAACCTCCTTTGTAAACAGCATAAACTGTGATTGGAATCACAAACAAGCTAGTTATTATTCTTTTTAGAAGATCGTTCATTGCAGAATTATTAATAATATAAATTTGAGACAATATCAATGAATTTTGTCTTTGCCAATCGAAGGAAGAAAACAATTGACTATCGATTTTAAATAGTATTAAATCTATTAGCTTTCTTCATAAGGACGTTGTTGTGGTTCCAAAATATGCTTTTATAACTAAAGGCGTTGGTAAAAGTAAAGAAAAATTAACAAGTTTCGAGATGTGTCTAAGAGATGCGGGAATAGCTGAGTATAATCTAGTTAGAGTCTCTAGTATTATGCCACCTCATTGTAAAATAATTTCAAAAAAGGAGGGGATGAAGAAGCTAGTCCCAGGTCAAATTGTCTTTGTCGTTTTAAGTGAAGCTTCAACAAATGAACCCGAAAGAAGAATTGCATCATCAGTAGGAATAGCCCTTCCAATTGACAGATCGAAACACGGATACCTATCAGAACATCATAGCTATGGTCAAAGCAAAAAAGCTGCAGGAGAATACGCAGAAGATCTTGCGGCCTATATGCTTGCAACAACAATTGGTGCACCTTTCGATGTCGACAAGGACTATAACGAACAAAAGGATATATGGAAAATTAGCGGGCATACCGTAAAAACCCAAGAGGTTACTAGTACAGCCGAAGGCCCGAAGGATAAATCGTGGGTAACGGCTGTTGCCGCAGTAGTTTTTATTGTTTAATCGTAATGATTATCTTAAGATGTTCGAAAATTTCACTTTATCTGACCTTCGCCTAAAATAACAAATTTCTTTGAAGTCAATTCGTTAAGGCCCATCGGCCCAAAAGCATGCAGCTTGGTGGTGCTGATTCCAATCTCAGCTCCCAAGCCTAATTCGTTACCATCGTTGAACCTCGTAGATACATTATGCATCACCGCAGAAGAGTCAAGTTCGTTAATAAACATTTCGGCCATTTCTTGATTTTCAGTAATAATAGATTCTGTATGTAACGAACCGTACTTTTCAATATGAGATATTGCGGTTTTAATATCGTCTACAACTCTAATGTTTAACTCTAATTTTAGATACTCTTTGTACCAATCTTCTTCGTTGGCTAAACCTATATCATCTTCATCTCCGTACTTGAGCACGTCACTGGATCCATGAATAATTACATCTTCTTCTTTTAACGATTTTATAAAATTTGGCAAAAAGCTGTCAGCTATTTTTCTGTGAACGAGAAGGGTTTCCATTGCATTACAAACCCCAGCTCTTTGAATTTTCGAGTTTAATGAAACAGAATAGGCTTTATCGAGGTCGGCGTACTGATCAACGTATACGTGACACACTCCTTTGTAGTGTTTTATCACAGGTATTCTTGAATTTTCAGAAACAAAACGAATCAATCCCTCGCCACCTCGTGGAATAATCAAATCAATCTCTTTTTCCAGAGTCAGAATATATTTCATAATTTCTCTATCAGTAAAAGGAACCATATTCACACAATTGGAACTAAAACCTGTCTTAGTTAAGGCATTTTGAATAGAATCAACAAGAGCTTTATTTGTCAAAAAGCACTCAGAGCCACCTCTTAGTATAGTAGCGTTACCGGACTTTAGACACAAAACAGCTGCATCGGATGTCACATTAGGTCGAGACTCGTAGATAATCCCAATCAAACCGAGGGGGATTGTTTGTCTATGAACATTAATGCCGTTGGGTCTTTTGCAAATAAATTCTCTAATCCCAACTGGATCTTTCAGACCGAGAACATCTTCTATGTTTTTGACAATGTCGCTTACCCTACCCTCGTCTAATTTGAGTCTATCAAGAAATGAAGGAGAATAATCTTTAGAGCTGATATTCGATATATCGTTACTGTTAGCTTCAAGAATTTTATCTTTATCCTTTTTGATTTGTATGGAAATTTCTTTTAACAATAAATCTTTTTGCTCTGAAGTTGCTTTAGCAAGATGTATCGAGGCTGATTTTGTATTGCGAATCAACTCAAGGACTTTATATTGAGGGGTTTTTCTAATATCTGGTTCAACTGGTGTCATTTTAGCTATAATAAATGAACCTATTTACAAGGTCAAAGTTTCTTAAGTATAGTAAGAACTATGTTATTTAATTTACGGGGTTATCAATGGAAAACACGTTATCTATAATCAAACCTGATGGGGTTAGAAAAAAATTGATAGGTACCATACTAAAAAGATTCGAAGATAGAGGTTTTGAAATTATTAATGTTAAATACATCCATCTTACACAAGATGAAGCTTCTGAGTTTTACAGCATGCATAAAGAGCAGCCCTTCTTTAAAGACTTAATAGGCTTTATGACATCTGGTCCTTGTTTGCCTTTTATAATAAGAGGAGAGGATGCGGTACTTAAAGTTAGAGAAATAATGGGAGCCACAAATCCGGAAGAAGCAGAGGAAGGTACCATTAGAAAAGATTTTGCTGAAAGTATAGATAGCAATATAATTCACGGTTCAGATTCAAAAGAATCTGCGGAAAGAGAAATCTCTTTCTTTTTCGGATAATTGATTTTCAATTTAACTTGACTGAAGAAATTCTTAGAAAACAATTTAACAAATTCTCTCTTTTCGATATTGATATAATCAGATAGGTTCCCCACCATTATTTTGGGGTTTCCACATGGTTTAATAAGTTCAAATTTATCTAAAGAACAATTAAGATTAATGGACAAGCCATGCATAGAGACCCCTTTCTTCAAAGAAAGGCCGATAGAAGCAATCTTCTTATCTCCAATCCATACTCCCGGACCATCAACGTTCTTCCTCCCTACAAGCCCAAGAACAGATAACGTTCCTAATACCGCTTCTTGAAGGGCATCAACAAGATCCTTAAGTTTTAATTTAAGGATATTGGTATTTAAGATTGGGTAAAAAACCAATTGGCCAACTCCATGATATGTAACATTGCCTCCACGGGTCGTTCTAACGAGAGGTACAGTGGCATTTTCATTAATATTTTCGTCAGTCTTTCCAAATCTACCAATCGTATATATATCCGTATGCTCAAGGAATAGCAGGTACCCTAACGCATTGCCCCTTAAAACATTATCATGATAACTAAGTTGTTTTAAAAAAAAGGCTTGATAGTCTTGAGGTTCTTCAAAATTTTTAATAAATATTTTATTCAACACAATATATTGATATTATATCAATAATGAGCTTAAAGGGGAAAAGCACTATTCATGATTTTTTACACGATGACCATTCTTGCTCAATTAACATAATTGACCCCGATAATTACTATGAAAATATCGTCAGGGGGGAAATCAACAATATCCTTGAAGGACCAAACAGAGAAACCAATGTTGAGTTTTTTGACTTATCGAGCATTAAAGATGTATCGCTAATTTTAGATGCTTTCAACACATATCCATATCTTGGCAAATTCAGGTATGTGATAGTAAAAGTGACAGGTAAAAGCAATAAGGATGCAATACTACAAATTGCTGACTATCTAAAAAACCCCTCAAAAACAACCAAACACATTTTTTTATGTGGTGACGACAAGACCAACCTGTCTTGCGAGCTTGTCATCAAAGACGATTATACCCAAGCCAATATGAAAGCTTTTATAAAGGACGAATTAAAAAAAAGGAATATACAATTAGACAATAGAGCAGTAGACCAATTAAGTGCTAAAAATTTTAGCAATAGGCTTACTTTGATTAACGAAATAGATAAAATTAGCACCATCCTAACTTCAGATAATCACGATACAAAAATCATTGACGAATTAATTGACGAAACACGGAGAGAGTCTTTTGATCAGACATACAATCTGATGAATTACATAAACAATAAAGATTTAAAATCATGTTTATTGGAGCTCAAAAAAACTAAATTTACAGAGAATATTTTTTTAGAAATATCAAAAATCGCATGGAGATTTAGAGTCTATTTGAAGATTAAAACTCTTAAAAAAACCGATATGAAAGAATCGGAAATAATTAAGAATGTAAATGTATCAAAATATCAGTATAGATATTTAGATGCTGAATCTAAGAAAAAGACGTTCGAAGAAATTCTCACGAGTATAAAAGTTCTTCGAAACACAGACAGGCTCTTGAAGAGCACCGATATAAATCACGATATTATTAGTTTCTATTTACTAAAAAAATTATGTGGCCAATAGGCAATTTTTAAGATAATTTAGATATTCTAGAAATATTTCTAGAGGCATTACGTTTATGTATAACACCTTTTGCAGCAGCTTTGTCGAACAAGGAGATGACCTTCTTAAGCAAGTTCTCTTTGTTGGAACCGTCAGCCCCCATGGATTCTTTATATTGTTTAATATGAGTTTTCAAGAATGACATAACAGACTTATTCCGTAGACGCTTTTTAACGTCCTGTCTAACGCGTTTTCTAGCCGATTTGCTTTTGTTTGCCATATAAAGCTCTAATTCTGCAATATCTTATTCATTTGTCAACTTTCTTCTTGCTCTTCTCATGTGTATATTTAAAAAAATTGAAAAATAAAGTAATATAAGAAAATGAAATTTTTTTTAGATAGCGCCAACATAGATGAGATTCAAGAAATAGCGTCTTTAGGTCTATTAGATGGTGTAACAACAAACCCTTCTCTAATCGCAAAAGAGAAAAGCCAGAAAGACTTCAAAAAAACCATTAAAAGGATATGTGGTATTGTCAAAGGTCCTGTTAGTGCCGAGGTTCTTTCCACCGATTTTGATTCCATGGTAAAAGAAGGTAATCAATTAGCAAAAATCGATAAACACGTGGTAGTTAAATTGCCGATGACAAAAGATGGAATAAGAGCCACTAAAATTTTATCGCAAAAAAAAATACCTGTTAATGTAACCCTAATCTTCACATCGACACAAGCATTAATTGCAGCTAAGGCTGGGGCCGCCTATGTTAGTCCTTTCGTCGGAAGGCTTGATGATATATCTACGAATGGAATGAGCGTAGTGAACGAAATTTCTGAAATATTTATTAATTATGGTTTTTCAACTGAAATTTTAGTAGCGAGCATAAGAAACCCCATTCATGTGGTCGAATCGGCAAGAATTGGAGCAGATGTGGTAACCGTACCATATAAAGTTTTAATGCAACTTTTTAATCATCCTCTGACAGATATTGGCATAAAGAAATTCCTGGCAGATTGGAATAAGAAATAAACCATCAAGTATTCTTACAGTAAATTAAATATTCAGTGTTCCCCTTAGATCCTTTAATTGGAGACTCTATAGCATCACTCACAAAATTGTAAAAATTTTTTAAAAAGTTACTCACGTGCTCTACAGCATCCCTTCTATCAGAAGATTCTTTAACGATGCCGTGTTTTCCCAATTTATTCTTACTTAATTCGAACTGGGGTTTTATCAATCCAACATATTCATTATTGGTAGCTGTAAATATTTCAAAAAAACTATCAAATTTGGTTATAGAGATAAAAGAAACATCCATAACAACAATATCAACCAAATCATCTATAGCGCTCGTGGTTATATATCGCGCATTTGTATTTTCAATGTTTACTATCTTTGGGTTGTTTCGCAGTTTGTAGTCAAGTTGCCCATAACCAACATCAATGGTGTATATTTTTTTTGCTCCAAATCGTAACAAACAATCAGAAAAGCCTCCCGTGCTAGCGCCAATATCCATACATATTTTATTTTCTACATTTATCTTAAAATGGTTTAACGCAGCAACAAGTTTTTGTCCGCCCCTGCTAACAAAATTTTCTGAAAGATATTTGATTTCGATTACGGATTCCACATCAACAAGCTTTGATGGCACACACTCCTTTTGGCCATTAACGTAAACCTCGCCAGCCAAAATGTGAATCTGGGCTTTTGATCTTGAATCGAAATAATTTCTTTCGAATAAAACTAAATCCAATCTGTGTTTCATATAACAATTAAATAATATAGCTTCTTTAGAAAACAAGTTTAATATTTTTTTTTATAAGTTATATATATTCTTAAAAAATATTCATAATGGCGGATAAAAACAATATTTTAGACAAATTATCAAAGTCGAAGTTTAGATCAAAATTTAACTTAGATTCTGAAATGAATTTTTACGTTCAAGACAAAGGAATCGATGAAATTAAAAAGCATGCTAGAGGCTTTGTTCAGAAAAGAATTGCGCCTGAAAAAATTTCTAATGACGGTAAGCAAACACCATTTAAAAGTCATCCTGTTTTTATAGCCCAGCATGCAACCGCTACTTGCTGTAGGAAATGCATTAAGAAATGGCATAAAATAGATATGAATCGTGAACTAACATCAAAAGAACAAGATTATATTGTAAAGCTGATAATGATTTGGATAGAAAAGAATCTTAATTAATTTTTTTGTGTTCTGTAGGCCGCAACTATGCCAGCTACATGCTGAAAGAAAAAGCGATCTTTTTCCTTCAGTATATTCATTAACTTGTCGCCCTCTTCCGTCATACCATTTTGAAAACACGCGGCCGCAGCAAGAGGATATAGTTGGTAATAATTTGGATTAGCCCTTAAAGCAACACCAAAATGTTTTATAGCGTCATCTAAATTTCCTTGAGCTTTACATAGAATACCCATGCAATAATTTTTCTGAAAAATACAATCTGGTGACTCATCAACCTTTCCTAGTACATTTCTAGCATTCTCATAAAAACCTTCACCAAGAAATGTTGCTGCTATCTGAATAAGTAAACTGTTATCATTGCTGTTTTCAGCTTTTTCAAGTAATAGAAGTTGGTTTTTTGAATCCATAATGTTAAATTACCACATATTAAATAATTAGGTATAAGACCAATGTCAAAGAAATTGATAATTATCTCCGGCGGGTTTGACCCACTTCATTCAGGACACATAGCCATGTTCGAGGAAGCTAGAGAAGTAGGAGAGATTGTCGTATTGCTCAATTCCGATGAGTGGTTAACAAGAAAGAAGGGTAATTATTTTATGGACTGGAATGATAGAATGTCGGTTGTATCAAACCTGAAAGACGTGATTGACGTTCTACCGTTCAATGATGATGACGGAACTGCAGTTCGGGGAATAATAGATGTAACAAACAAGTATTCTTCATACGATATATATTTCGCAAACGGTGGTGATAGAAACAAGCAAACAACACCTGAATCAAAATTCTGTATAGAAAACAATATCAACGAAATGTTCAATGTGGGAGGAGGTAAAACTCAATCTTCTAGCAATATCTTAAGTGTATGGAAAGATGCTCCAATGGAAAGACCGTGGGGGCAATGGCATTTCTATAAAGAATTTAAAATTGATAATGCAAAGGCCAAAATCAAGTCTTTAATTGTAAAACCTGGAAAAGAACTATCCTACCAAAAACATCACCACAGGAACGAGCATTGGTTCGTCATCAAAGGTACCGCCACAATTAAATTAAATGAAAAAGAATTCGAGATTAAAACCTTTGACACTTTTGATATTAAAATTGGTGAGTGGCACCAGTTAATCAATCGTGGAGACGATGATTTAATTGTCGTAGAAGTTCAATTTGGACAAAAATGTATAGAAGACGACATTGAGAGAAAATAAGATTGTATTCCATAAGTGTCATAATTCCATGTTTAAAAGAAGCAGAAAATCTAAGATTTCTCCTGCCTCAAGTCATAGAGAGCCTAAAAGATTCGACAGCAACCTTTGAGATTATCATTGTCGATAATTCGGTACCACTAGATGACACTCCCAATATATGCTCAAAGTTCTCAGATGTACAATACATAAACACAATTGGCACAGATAATTATGGGAATGCCGTAAGAACCGGGATTACATCATCCAATCATAATTATATT
>CESR01169732.1_pt1 | contig 10776 bp, 9 predicted proteins | sample 356351 | NCBI WGS metagenome assembly CESR01 (sample SAMEA2622149, study PRJEB7988) | marine metagenome | isolation source: saline water (ENVO:00002010), including | reverse complement strand
AAGGGGGAAACTTGGTTTCAACTTGGAGACAAAGATTTAGCAACTCATATCCAAAGAACAAATTTAATTAAATCTGGCCAATCTTTAACTCAAGCAACCCATAATTTATGTGAGTCATTCAATCTTCCAAAGTATATTTTTCCAATGAGCAATCAACCTGTTGAGACCTATATTCAAACAAAAAATAGGTTGCTTTCATTTCAAGAATATTTTGTAAAATTGAAATGCGAGCCACCAGTGACTGATTTTGTTTTTAAGAGGCTTGATAAAGCTGAATTTAATCAAGATATAGATTTATCAAATTTTGATGAAATTATTGTCTGCCCATCTAATCCTTATGTAAGCATAAACCCAATGCTGCAGTTATCGTCTCTGAAAAATTATTTACAGGATTTTCCAGAAAAAGTTAGTGTTATAAGTCCTATCGTTAATGCTCAATCATTAAAAGGTCCGACTGCAAAAATGATGAATGAGCTTGGTTATGAAGTAAGTGTTATTACAATTGCTAAGTTTTATAAAAATTATTCTAAAAGAATTTTTATAGATTCATCAGATTTGAATGAGTCTACTAAGTTAAATGAATTAGGATATGAAGTACATAATAATAACTTAATCATGAACAGCACTAACTCAAAAAATGCACTCGCCAAGGCAATAATTCACCAGCTTGAATCAAAATAAATGAATGTATCTGCATTTATACCGATTAAAAAATTTTCAACTTCAAAGAAGCGACTATCAAATATTGTTAGTTCATCTGAGCGAGAGAATCTAGCTGCCTTAATGGCGAAGAAAACAATAGATACTTTATTTAATTCTAAGATATGCAACTCAATAACAGTTGTTACAAATGACAAAAATTTACATTTAAATAATGCAACGTCATATTTTACAAAATCATCACTGAATGAAGGTTTAAATGAAGCTATAAATTCTCATGCTAAAAATGGCATTATTTTAATCATGCATGCCGATCTTCCCAGAATTAATGAATTAGATCTTCAGGAGCTAACAAAAATTTTTGATGTCAAAAAAGTTAGCATTATTTCAGATCTTTTAAAGCAAGGAACAAATTGTTTAATGTTTAATTCGTCGCTTAATTTCAAGCTTAAATTTGGTATAGATAGCTACAATCTTTTTATAAATGAATTCATAAATAATGAAATAAATTATCAAGATGTTTGCATAGAAAGCCTTCAGGATGACCTTGACTCCGAGGAAGATTACTTCAAACTAATTAAATATATTAAGAGTTAGCTCGTTGAAGATTCAAGAACAATCAAATTATGCTTTGCAGCAGTTAATTGCTACTGGATCTATAGATTTTTTTGCATTAACCTCTTTGGCTAATATTTGTTTATCCGATGCTCTAATTCAAGCATCCCATGAGAAGAAAAAAGCGCATTTTAAAAATTTACTAACCTACTCACCAAAGGTTTTCATCCCATTAACATTTTTATGTCGCGATGTTTGTCATTACTGTACTTTTGCTCAAACCCCTAAAAAAGTTGAATCTCCATACTTATCAATTGATCAAGTTGTTTCAATTGCAAAAGAGGGTGAGGTTAATGGTTGTTATGAAGCTTTATTTACACTTGGTGATAAACCCGAATTAAGATACAAAGCCGCTAGAGATTGGCTTTCAATGAATGGCTTCAAAACAACAAATGATTACCTGGCTGCTTGCGCAGAAGCTGTATTGAATGAGACCTCTTTAATCCCTCATTTAAATCCAGGTTGCTTAACTTCTGATGAAATCAAAAAACTCAAACCTTTAAGTGGTTCAATGGGTTTAATGGTTGAATCTCTCTCATCACGCCTTACTGAAAAAGGCCAGCCGCACTATGGATCTCCTGATAAGGATCCTATATTTAGAATGCAGACCTTAGAAGAGGCTGGAAGACAAAAAGTTCCATTTACCACTGGAATATTAATTGGAATAGGTGAAACGAGGTTAGAACGTTTAGAGTCATTACACAAAATAGCTGAATTACATAATACCTATAATCATATCCAAGAAGTTATAGTTCAAAACTTTAGAGCAAAGCCTAATACATTGATGGCAAATGCAATCGAGCCATCATTTGATGAGCTTATGTGGACAATTGCTATGGCTAGATTAATTCTGCCTGGCGACATTAGCCTACAAGTCCCACCCAATCTAAATGCAGAGAATGTTAAACAATTAACTTTGTCTGGGATAAATGATTTTGGAGGAATATCTCCAGTTACCAAGGATTATGTTAATCCAGAAGCACCTTGGCCTGAAATAGAAAAATTAAATAAAATAGCCTCATTCTCAAATCAATCTTTAAAACCAAGGACAACATTGTATCCTAGATATTTTTCCGACCTGAAGACCTTCTCAACACATGAAATATCCTCCAAGCTTCTTCAAATAACAGATTCTCAGTCACTTATAAGGTCTGATCATTGGAGATCAGGAATTAGTAAAAATATACCTTCATACCCAGAATCTATTTTTAATTCTAATATACGCCAGTCGATCCATGATGTTGAGAATAATCCATCTATTGAGAATATCCAAGAGCTCTTAGAGGTGTCTGATAATGATTTTAAATATATTAGTGAATATGCCAATGATGTTAAATCACAAATACATGGATCTGATATTAGTTTTGTTGTGAATAGAAATATCAACTATACAAACATATGCTCTTTTAAATGTAATTTTTGTGCTTTCTCAAAAGGTAGGGGGCATGATGACTTGAGAGGCAAGCCATATAACATTTCTCATGAAGAGATCATTCGAAGAACAAATGAAGCTATTGAAAGAGGTGCGACAGAAGTCTGTTTACAGGGCGGCATTCATCCAAAATATTCTGGTGAAACTTATCTTGAAATTGTAAGGGCAATTAGATCTGCTTCCCGATCAGTTCATATTCATGCTTTTTCCCCTCTAGAAATTGATCACGGTAGAAAAACTTTAAATATTTCTGCTAAAGAATTTCTTATAGAGCTTAAAAACGCAGGTCTTAATTCACTTCCCGGAACAGCCGCTGAGATTTTGCATGATGATATTAGATCAATTATTTGCCCTGATAAACTCACATGCAAACAGTGGATTGAGATTATCAAAACTGCTCATTCTGTAGGGTTGCCTACTACATCTACCATGATGTTTGGTCATGTCGAGAGCACTCATCATATCGCCCACCATTTAATGAAGCTTTTAACTCTTCAGATGAGCACGAACGGGTTAACTGAATTCGTTCCCCTGCCTTTTGTTGCTGATGAAGCACCTATTTTTAGAAGAGGTCAAGCAAGGCCTGGGCCTACTTTCAAGGAGACAATTTTAGTGCACTCCGTTGCGAGGATTCTTTTTAATGGAAGCATAAATAACATTCAAGGCTCGTGGGTTAAAATGGGGTTACCAGGTCTAAAATATCTTTTATCTTCTGGAATTAATGACATTGGGGGTGTTTTGATGAATGAATCTATAACAAGGTCAGCTGGCGCCTCATTTGGCCAGGAACTTAATCTGGATGACGTTGCATGTATTGCGGAAGAGTTAGGCTTAAATTTAAAACAAAGAAATACTCTTTATGAACCCATAAAAAACAATCTTCAAGACTTAATTAATTTACAATCAACCTCATTGATCCCAATAATTAATGAATATAATCAACCTAAACAAATAATTAATACCTTATGAGCAAAAAACTTACACACCTTTCAGTTATTTTTATTGGTTACATTGCATGTATTTATTCCATGCAACTTACTTGGAACTCTTTTCCAGAATCATCCTTGGTACTCAAGGTTTTAATATGTCATATTGAGGCTACAATTTTTATTTACCTGCTAAGTGTAATTTTCAATAATTCAAGTTGGTATGATGCCTTTTGGTCAGTCATACCAGTTGTTTTAACTATAATGTGTTGGGCAGATATCTCTGCTGCTGGAGACGTTCAAAGATCATTCTTGATGCATGCGTGTTTATTCTTTTGGGCTATTAGATTAACTTTTAACTGGATGAGGTCATGGGATGGTTTTTCTCATGAAGATTGGCGATACATTATGATGAAACAAAAAACGAATAATAGACTTCAATACTTCATAGTAGATTTTGGTTCTATACATCTTATTCCTACTCTGTGTGTTTATATGGCATTACTACCAATGATCTATGCACTTGCTTACCCTGGTGCTGATCTAAATAACTTAGATATCCTGGCTACTTTTTTGGCTGTTTTAGCAGTCATAATTCAGATTGTCTCAGATCAACAAATGTATAATTTTAGAAAAAATCTAACTGAACCTAAAACTATGAAATCAGGCTTGTGGTTATACTCACGTCATCCCAATTATTTTGGAGAATTATTATTTTGGTTTAGTCTGTTTGTTTTTGCTTTAGCATCAAATCTATCATTTGCATGGTTGTTGATTGGTTCTTTGATTATGTATGCTTTAATAGCCTTAGCATCTGTCTCAATGATGGATAAACGTTCATTAGACAGACGTTCAGATTTTAAAGAATACATGGAATCAACCCCAGCAATTTTTATAAACGTTTTTAAAAAAGGTTAGATGATGAAGAAGCTATATATATTTATTACTTTAATGTTTGTCATAGATGCTATGTCAGCAGACGATTTAAAAAATCAATTGGATAGAGACTTCCAAGGTGTCATGAAAAAGGTTACTGACTGGAGACATCATTTCCATGAGTATCCAGAGCTCTCAAATAGAGAATTCAAAACCCAAGAGTCTATAGTTGAAGCATTAAATGAAATGGGTCTAGAGCCCAATACAGACTATGGAATTACTGGAGTTACTGCATTTATTAGAGGTCAAAACCCAGGTCCACTAATAGCCTTGAGAGCTGATATAGATGGATTACCAGTTACAGAAAAACTAAATCTCCCATTTTCTTCAAAAGTTAAAACCACATATCAGGGTAATGAAGTTGGAGTAATGCATGCTTGTGGTCATGATGCTCACATAGCAGTTTTATTGGGGGTTGCCAGCTTCCTTTCTAGAAATACTGATAAGTTAAATGGTGATATTTTATTAATATTTCAACCAGCCGAAGAAGGCGCTCCTGAGGGTGAAGAGGGTGGTGCTGAATTAATGCTTAAACAGGGCCTTTTTGAAGCTGAAAAGCCTGATGCTGTTTTTGGAATGCATGTATCAAACTTTAAGAATGGTCAAATATGGACAAAACCCGGGCCAATTATGGCCTCAGCAGAAGCTTTTAGGATAATCGTCCAAGGACAACAAACTCATGGGTCACGACCATGGAGTGGGGTTGATCCAATTATTGCAGCATCTGATATAGCTACAACATTGCAAACCATCGTAAGTAGAAGATTAAATCTTTTGGATAGTCAGGCTGTAGTTACAGTCGGAATTATGAAGGCTGGAACAAGAAATAACATCATACCGTCCACAGCAATGTTAGAGGGGACCATTAGAACATTCAAAGATTCATATGCAGATCAAATACGAGATGAAATTAAACTTATTGCTGAAAATGTAGCAGCTGCTCATCATGCTGCTGCCATAACTGAATTTAAAGTTTATGGAGGCTATCCGGTGACTTTTAATGATGAAAATCTTGCTACGAAATATTCAGCTTCATTAATAGAAGCTACCAATGGAGATTTTTTTGAAGCAAGGGTTCCTAGAACTGGCGCCGAAGATTTTTCCTTTTATGCTCAACAAGTTCCGGGTTTATTCTTTTTTCTTGGGGTTAATGCTCCAGGAGTTGAAGACAGTCCCACAAATCATTCACCATACTTTTATATAGATGATTCTGCTTTAACCAATGGCGTAAAAGCATTTGTTAACTTAGTTCAAGATTATTCATCTGATTTTAACGGTAGTAATTAATTTTAGTTAAAAACCTTAATTACCATATATATAATTGAACAAAACATAATCGCTAGGACTAGCGGATATTGACCAAGTTTATGAGATAAATTCTTCGGTAATATTAGTAATCCAACTATGGCAAAAGAAATAATGCCAAGGCCCCATAACAAGTCTTTTAACTCAGAAAAAATATTTTCAAGCATTGTAAGGGAATTATTCTTCTGGGAGCAAAGAGTTTAGTCGTTCAACTGAATCAAGATATTCATTAATTATTCTATAAATAACATCTTTCACAGATTCAATTTGTTGCACTTGACCTATTACTTGACCAGCAGCATTAAAAGAAACATCTTGCGTATTGCCTGAACCAGCATACATAGAGGTTCGTCTCATAGCATCAAAAGTAATCATTCCTTGAAGAGGCATTGGTAACGGATCTGGATTTTCAGGATTTTCCCACGCTTCAGTCCATTTATTTTTTAGCATTCGAGCAGGTTTTCCTGTCCAAGCTTTACTTCTGATAGTGTCTTCGCTTGTAGCATTTAAATATGAGTCTTTTTCAGCTGGCTGTGCTGCTGCCTCTTCAACAGCAAGCCATAAAGAACCACACCAAACTCCTTGAGCACCAGTAGACATTGCAGCAGCCATTTGCCTTCCATTTCCAATACCACCGGCAGCTAAAACAGGCAAACCATCTACCGCATCAACTATTTGAGGCCATAGAACAATACTTCCTATTTCACCAGTGTGGCCACCGCCTTCACCACCTTGGGCGATTATAAAATCAAGTCCGGCTTCTTTATGGGCAACTGCTTGCTTAATTTTTCCGCATAATGCACCAATTAACACTCCTTTGTCTTGAATTTTTTTAATCATATCAGCAGGTGGAGTGCCTAATGCGTTAGCAATTAATTTTACATTTGTGTGTTTTAAAGCTTCTTCTATTTGAGGTTCAGCCGTTGCCTCTGTCCATCCCAAGAGCCCCCCTTTAGGGCCATTAGTTTCCGGAGCTTTTGGAACGCCATTATCAGATAATAGACCCTCAACAAATTCTCTATGACCATCAGGTATCATTTTTTGTAATGATTCCAATAATTGCTCTGGATCTTTCTCATCCATACCTTCATATTTTTGTGGAATAACAGTATCGACACCATATGGATAATCTCCAATATGTTCGTCGATCCAATCTAGCTCTTCTTTCAATTGTTCTGGTGAATAACCTACAGCACCAAGCACCCCAATTCCACCGGCTTTACTAACCGCAACAACAACATCTCTGCAATGCGTAAAAGCAAAAATAGGATATTCAATACCAAGTTTTTTACAAATATCAGTTTTCATTTATTTATTCGTTTTTTATAAAATTAGATTATAGACATTTATAAAAATAATATGGGAGTATCAACTACTATAATTTTGTCAATAATAATAAAGATATACGATAATTTTTTAAAAAATACCCTATGGGTTATAGTGAATTAGTTACAATTTAAAGAAAAATTAATAAATATTATGAAATGGGATTATGAATTTGATGTGATTGTAATCGGTTCTGGTAACGGAGCTTTAACATCTGCTTTATGTAGTCACGATGGTGGCGCAAAAACTTTGGTTATAGAAAAAAGCACTCAATTTGGCGGTACCTCAGCAACCTCTGGTGGAGGGGTTTGGATTCCCAATAACAGGTATGCAAAAGCTGAAAATGTTGATGACTCTAATCAAGATGCGAGAGACTATATAAATAGCGTTTCACCTGAAGGAAAAATTAAAGATGAGCTAGTGGAAACTTATCTTTCTGAAGGCCCTAAAATGATTGATTATCTTCATGAAAATTCACAAGTTAAGTACAGAAATTTAGCTCATTATCCAGACTACTTTCCAGATAATCCTGGTGGAAAAGCAGGGAATAGGTCCATGGAACCTGAGCCAATCAAAGGAACTGAACTTGGAGAGGATCTTCGGAAACTCAGGGAACAGCATCCGCAAACTGCATTTACTATGGGACCAATCAATATGAATTTTACTCAAGTAGAAGGCCAGTTATTGTTAGGCGCACTTCCAGGGTGGAAATCTCTCTTTGCAAAACTATTCACTAAATATATTTTAGATATATCCATGAGGGTTAAATGGGGTTGGAAAGATAGAAGGTTGACTATGGGAAATGCAGGTGTGGCTCGATTAATTTTATCCCTCAAAGATAGAAATGTAGTTTTATGGACTGAAACTACTATGACTGATCTCATCGATGAAAATGGCTCAGTAATTGGTATTAAAGCTACTAAAAATAATATTGAGATAAATATTAAAGCAAATAAAGGTGTCATTCTTGCTTCTGGCGGATTTGAAAAAGATCAAAGTTTGAGAGAAAAATATTTACCTCAACCTACTAATATAGAGTGGAGTGCTGCCAATATTTATAATACAGGCGATGCATTAAAAGCTGCTTTAAAATTAGGAGCTGATACTCATCAAATGGATACAGGTTGGTGGTCTACTGTTATGAAAGTACCAGGACAAGATAAAGGTTGGCTATCAATGGTAGATAAATCAATGCCTGGAAATTTTACCGTCAATAAAAATGGTGAAAGATTTTCAAATGAATCCCAAAATTATGTCAGCTTTGTAAATGATATGTTTGATAAATATGCGGAGGGAAATCCCTGCGCCCCATGTTATATGATTTTTGATAGCACATTTAGAAAAAATCGACCATGCGGACCTCTTCTTCAAGCATCTATGCAGCCTGATTCATCTGTTCCTAAGGATTGGTGGACGCCATCTTTTTTATCAAAGGGTGAGACATTAGAGGAACTAGCTGAAGTTGCTGGCATTGATGTTGAAGGTCTTTTAGCAACACAGGCAAAAGTTAATGAATATGCTGCATCAGGCAAAGACCTTGATCTTCAACGTGGTGATAGTGTTTATGATAGGTATTACGGCGATCCATCAGTTACACCAAATCCATGTCTTGCTCCTATAGAAACTGGACCCTTTTATTGTATGGTTCTATATCCTGGTGAAATGGGTACTGCAGGCGGTCTAGTAATAGATACAAATGCAAGAGTTATAAACAAAGAAGGTAAAGCGATACCAGGACTTTATGCGTGTGGGAATTGCTCAACAGCGTTGTTACCTACATATCCTGGCCCTGGCTCAACTCTTGGTCCAGCCATGACTTTTGGTTACTTGGCTGCAAAACACATTACTGGTTCAAATTTTTAATTATGGATTTCTCTAATAAAACAGCATTAATTACAGGCTCCGGACAAGGTGTTGGAGAGGGTATTGCTCGAGCGATTGCTTCATATGGAGGAAACGTGAGCTTGGTTGGCAGAACTCTTTCAAAAGTTGAATCGGTTGCTGATCAAATAAATCAAGACGGTGGCTCAGCCATAGCTATTGAATGCGATGTTAAATGTAATGAATCAATTAACAAATCTATTAAAGCCACACTGTCAAAGTTTAATTCTTTAAATATTTTGGTAAACAATGCTCAAGAAGTTCCTTTGGGAAATATTTTAGATGTAACAGACGAATCATTTATAAATGGATGGGATTCTGGACCTCTGGCAACATTTCGCTTCATGAAGGCTTGTCACCCTTATCTAAAAGGAGGTGGAAAAGTGATTAATCTAGCAAGCTCCTCTGCTTTAAGACCTGATTCAAAATCTTACGGTGCTTATGCAGCTGTAAAAGAGTCAATTCGCTCTTTATCGAGGGCAGCTGCAGTCGAGTGGGGGCCGGACAATATTTTAGTAAATTGTATAATGCCTCTCGCCAAGTCAACCGGAATGGACTGGTGGATGAATGAGCATCCAGATGAAGCTAACGAATTTCTTAAAACCATCCCATTAGGCAGGGTGGGTGAATGCAAAGATGATATTGGGGAGGCCGTTTGTCATATTCTGTCTGATGGCATGAATTACATTACCGGATCGACTATCATGCTTGATGGGGGTCAAGCATATCTGAGATAACTAGCATGGATAAACTGCAAAAATTAATTGATATAGAAGAGATCAAAAATCTCAAGCATAGATATTTTAGGGCGATAGATATGGCTGATTTTGATTTACTGGATAATGTATTTTCACAAGATATAACAATTGATTATCGAGGTGGTACCTATAGATGGGAATCTGAGGGCAAAGAGACTATCAAAGAAAGCTTAATTCATGCATTTCATAATCAGACTGCTGCCATGCATACTGCCCATCATCCAGAAATTGAAATTCTTTCAGAGATTGAGGCTACTGGGAAATGGTATCTTCAAGATATTTTCTACAATTTTGATTTAGCTAGCGTTACTCAAGGCACGGCATTATATGAAGATAGGTACATTAAAACTAATGATCAATGGTTAATTAAGCATTCTGAATACGATCGTATATGGGAACAAGTATCGCCCATTAATCCCGATGACAAATTTACTAAAATTCTTTTAAAAGATAAGGGAATTAAAAAATAGGAATAACTATGAAAGAAATGGTTCAATCAGCGCTGGATAATTATGTCTTAGCATACAAAAATAATGATAAACCTTTATTCAGAAGCCTTTGGGATGATAAGGCTGTATTTGAAGATCCTGTAGGTGCAGAGCCTTGTAATGGAATTGAAGCGATATGTGCTTTTTGGGATTTTGGACATAGTGATGGAATGGAGATAAACCCTACAAATGTTGAAACAGTGATTTGTTCTAATGAAGGTATCCTAAAAGCTGTTATGCAGGTTAGAAATATTAATGATAATTCTGGAATGGATATTTCAATTGTAGATCACTTTATTATTAACAAAAGTGGAAAAATTACGAGTGGTCGAGCTTTTTGGAATGAATCGTCTATTTCACAGCCTGATGATGTGAGCTCAATTGATATCAATGTTGATGATTTTAAAGATAGAGGTTAATTCTCTGTTTTTGTATGAAACTTAGCGTTA
>CESR01022808.1_pt1 | contig 10784 bp, 7 predicted proteins | sample 356351 | NCBI WGS metagenome assembly CESR01 (sample SAMEA2622149, study PRJEB7988) | marine metagenome | isolation source: saline water (ENVO:00002010), including | reverse complement strand
AATTCCCGACCTACAAGACAAGGGTACTCAATGACCTCCGGCAGCATGCTGAATTGGGCGAGTTTGCGCCAGAAATCACCGGGCTGTAGCTACCGGAACGACTTCAGAAAGGTCAAAAACGACATGCCCGGAACATGGAGGTGAAAATCGCGCTAGGGTTCGGTATTCATAACCTGTACGCTAGGGTGACTTGTCATGGCCAGTGTGAGGAATGAAGAATAGAGACGTAGATTTGCAATTGCGAGATTTCACCGTTGTCTTGGCAATTGCGATCGATGTGGAGCCGATCCCATGACCCGAACAGCCATTCGGCAGAACACTTTTTACGCAATAGAGCAGTTCTATTCTTAATAATCATAGTGAGTCTCAAAGGATCAACTCACCCTGTGCTTGATAACCTGACACAAGAACAACAATTTCATACGGAGCACGCACCTTGAGCAACGAAGCAGATACCACGGATGATGCAGATATCGGCCACACATTAGGCCAAGATAACATCCAAATATTTGGACTTGATATCCACAACCCCGTTTTTCTGGTGTCTGCAATACTGGTGCTGGCGCTGGTGGTATGTACGCTCATCTTCCAGGAACAATCCGAGATGATGTACATAGAACTAAATTCCTGGGTAACCACCAGGTTCGATGCATTTTTTTTGATCTCCGCAAACTCATTCGTTCTATTCTGCTTTTTCCTCGCCTTCTCCCCGTATGGTCGAATTCGACTTGGCGGTCCCCAGGCGACGCCACGCTACAACTATCCTGCCTGGCTGGCCATGTTGTTCGCTGCTGGTGTCGGTATAGGCCTCATGTTCTTCGGTGTTCTAGAGCCTGTAACACACACCCTGAATCCTCCTCTTGGCATTGATCCAGAAAACACACCCGATTCCAGGGCAGTTGGAATGTCTGCCGCTATTTTTCACTGGGGTCTTCACGCCTGGGCGATTTACGCTATCGTGGGACTCGCGCTGGCTTTTTTTTCTTTCAACCGTGGAATGCCCTTAACTCTGCGTTCAGCCTTCTACCCAATTATTGGCAAAGCCGTTTGGGGACCTTTCGGCCACATGGTCGATACTATCGCAGTGTTGGCAACTGTATTTGGACTGGCTACATCCCTTGGCTTCGGTGCCGAACAAATTGCTGCCGGGCTTAACTATCTGTTCAGCATCGAAGACACAACAAGTGTGAAAATCATGTTAATTGTGTTCATCATCAGCATTGCACTGGTATCTGTGGTGGCTGGACTCGACAGAGGTGTTAAGCGACTCAGTGAATTAAACATGGGGCTGGCAGGTCTGCTCTTGCTGTTCGTGCTGGTAGCCGGACCAACACTTACCATCATCTATGTCATGGTGCAGGCAACAATCGACTACCTGTTTTACCTGCCTCAACTCAGCAACTGGGTGGGCCGTGACGACCAAGATTTTTTACACACCTGGACCATATTTTACTGGGCGTGGTGGATATCCTGGTCACCTTTCGTAGGCATGTTTATTGCCCGAGTAAGTTTTGGCCGTACGGTTCGGGAGTTTATTATCTGGGTCCTGGTGATCCCAACCATCATTGGCATTATCTGGATGTCGACTTTTGGTGGAAATGCCCTCGATCAATTGCTGAATCATGGGTATGAAGGAGTCGCCAATGCTGTGCCTGAACTTGCCCTTTTCAAGATGCTTGAGGTGTTGCCACTGACCGGGGTCGTTTCTGCTGTAAGCGTTCTCCTGATCACCATCTTTTTTGTTACTTCCGCAGACTCTGGCTCTCTGGTAATAGACACGATAACGGCAGGAGGTAAGATGGATGCCCCGGTGCAACAAAGGGTTTTCTGGTGTATCTCCACAGGCCTGGTCTCCATTGCACTGTTACTTGGTGGCGGAATGGCGTCTCTTCAGGCGCTGACCACTTCTATCGGTTTACCGTTTTGTTTCATACTACTTTTGATGTGCGTGAGCATCATGATGGGCTTACTACAGGAATCACGTAAGTAACACTCACTGATTAGCAGGACTGTGTACCTGCTATCCAGGTTTATTCCATTGGATACTTGTCCAAAACCGGTCCTAACGCTGCCTTGAGCGGATCGAGAAACTGCTCAAACGGCTGCCATGATTCCAGTCCAGCCTGATAGATCGGTTGGCGCACCTGCTCGGAACTTGGCGTACGAATAGAGCGCTCTGTTTTATGATAGTCAAGACAGGCTTCATCGAAAGGTAATTCACAATGCTCAAGCAGGCGCCGTACCTCAGCCTCGAGATCAGCAACAACGTTCTCGTACTGCACTCGCAGGACCTTGCCCGGTAGTACTTTGTCCCAGTGATCCATAAGACCCACATAGTCCCGATAGTATCTGCCGATTTCCTCGAGACCATATGTGAATTCCTGACCTTCGGCAAACAGCTGTTTGAAGCCACTGAAGCAGCACGACATTGGATATCGGCGTGCATCAATAATCTTGGCATTCGGCAGGATCAGATGGATCAGACCAACATGCCGGAAGTTGTTGGGCATTTTATCAATAAAGAAAGGGGCACTCTGTCGATGGATTCGGGTGTCTCTAATGTACTCCTCGCCAAATTTCGTCAATTCCTCATCGGACAGTTCTTCCAGGATCTGAGGATACTCACTGGCGTCACTCTGTCGCCCTCTCCTGCGCAGGTGCTGGGACAAGGACAGGATGTTCGGCAACTCCAGTGTGCCATCAACCTGCGGATGGGACGACAGAATCTGCTCCAGTAGCGTTGATCCTGCCCGGGGCAGGCCAAGAATAAAGATCGGGTCCGATGCGTTATTTCCAACACCAGATTTACGATCGAAGAAATCCGCCGTGCAGATCTTCGCTTGAGCCGCGAGGTCCTCTGACATTTTTCCTGCATCATAACGACTCTGGGTCTTTTTCAGTCGATTACCCCGTTTGTAGTATTCGAACGAGGCTGCACAATCTCCCTGATCCTCATAGGCTTTCCCCAGCGCGAAATACAGGTAGACACGATCCATGTGCGAAAGGTTGTTACTGCCTTCCTGGGCATGCATGTTTGTAATTTCGCTATTGTCAAAAGTATAAACTTTAAGATTGGCAAGGGAGTACCAGGCTTCTCCGTGCTCGGGATGATTTGCTAGGGCCGCGTGATAAGAGGAGACCGAAGCCTCGTAGTTGCCACAGGTCTTGTGCGCATGACCTTTGGATGTCAGCGTAACCGGGTCTCCGGGAATCTGTTGCAATACATCATCAAATACGTCAAGTGCAGTCTCGTAGTCACCGGTTTGCATACACTCCACTGCAAACAAGGACTGGAATTGAAGATTTCCTGGCGACTGAGTAATCAGTGATTTTGCCTGTTCAAGTGCCTGCCCGAATTTTTGTCTTTTCCTCAGTACTTGGATGTAGTCAATACGCACCTGAACATTGTCAGGTTCAAAAACCAACGCGCTCTCCAGAAGGAACTCAGCATCGTCAAGCACACCAAGGCGCATGCCAATATCTGCAAGCAGGCGCATGCCTTCTACCTCGTGTGGTACTTTTTGCAGGAATTGTCTGCAAATATCCTCCGCCTTGAACAACTTGCCCTGGGCTATCAGGTCCATGACGGCAATCAACTGACGGGGCAGTTTCTTCAGGTACTCCAGCTGTGCCTGAACCTTCCGGGCCTCACGCAGCTTGCCTTTGCCGGATAAGATCTTGACCTGACCTTGCCAGCTTGCCTCCAGTGCAGGATTCAATCGACAGGCCCGTGAATATGCCAAAAGTGCATCGTCAGGTCGTCCCATATCACGGAAAGTGTGCCCCTCCTCCTGGTGAGCCCGTCCATTTTCTGGTGAGACTGTTTTGAGTTGTGCCAGAAATTCAAGCGCTGATTGAAACTCAGCTGTATAGCGCCTGCAAACTGCGCTCATATAGAGCGCGTCGGCATTGTCGGGATCTGTTGCTAGCACATGTGCCAGGTCGGACATGGCCTCATCAAATCGTTTAGCAACAACTTTTTCCTGGATCGACCGGAGGTCGGGAGTGTTTCGGTCTGTTGACACGCACATCTCCATGAAATTGCAAGGCGCTCCTTACGGAGCGCCTTATTCGATTTACAGCGAGTTTATTTCACCTAGAAGTCAAGCTTCAACCGAATACCAAAGGTGCGTGGCTGCACGTAGGTCACTCTTTGGGCATCAAAAACGAAGTTACTCGAAACTTCGGCTCTCTCATCACTCAGGTTGTTCACGTAAAGCTCCGCTGACCAGGTATCACCGGTGACACCGGCAGTAATGCTTGACATGAAATAGCTATCCATTTCCACCCGGTTGATGGTGATAATATCGCTGAAGGACTCCGACGACCAACTTATCGAGGGCATGACATGGGCGGTCAATCCGGAGCTGCCGAAACCCCATTCGTATCTGGCGCGCAGGTTCCCTTGAAATTCAGGTGCAAAGGCCAATTCATCGCCCTTTATAACATCATTGGTAGGCGTCAGGACCTTGGTGATTTCTGTATCAAGGATCGAAATCGCGCCTGATATGGTAAGGCCGTCAATCGATTCAGGGAGCCAGATGAAATTGCCTTCAATACCGCGTACCTCTGCCTCAGCAGCGTTATCGGAGAAGAACAGGTTGACGATACTGGTATCGAAAATAGTGGTCTGCAAATTCTCGATATCGACAAAGAACAAGGCAGCGTTAAGTCTGAGCCCACCTTCCAAGTAATCGGACTTGACACCAAACTCAATATTGGTCACCTCATCCGTATCCAGCACAAAGGGTACCGTGAAAGTGCCACTCGGGTTCATCCTGCCACCTGGACGATTGAGCAATCCTGGCCTAAATCCTTCTGACCAGGTCAAATAGTACATCTGATTATTGTCCGGACTCCAACTTCCGGTCACCTTGAAGATCGTACCGTCAGCGTCGGCCGTATCCGGAGCACCAACGGTATTATCCGATGCAAACTGTGCCGAGATATTGGTACCAAACGCCTGTGCATCGGTGGCCGCACCGAAATTGAAGAAGGAGGAGTTTGCACTGCCTTCGAAGTCAACTTCGATATCATAGTAGCGAGCGCCGACTGTGACAGAGAATGTCTCATTGAAGTCGTAAGTTAATTCACCGAAGACGCCATACTGCTCGTCGGTGCGCTTTACGTCGTTACGGAAAATGACAGCTTCTGGAAAGGGACCAGGATCACTGAAGTAGCCTGGCGAAGCATTTCCTATTTCGCCCGTCACCGCTGTGTTTGTCAGTGGATAATTCGGTCCAAAACCGGTGGTCACACCGTCAAAACTGATAGCGTCTAACGATCCTGGATAAGTGAAGTCGTTGACCTCTGTCAGCTCAAGGTCCTGGAAGAAAACGCCAGCCGTGACACGAAAGGCGTTAGACTGATCGGTGGATATCCGGAACTCATGACTCGTGACTTCGATCTCAGTTTGACTGTCAACAAACATATTGGGCGGTTGGCAGGATCCAGACGGGGCACCACCAGGATAAGTCACACTACCATCGCAAATATAGTAAGGAAGGTATTGACCAACAAAAAGATAGTCGGTGTAGTCAACATTCTGGTCCGTTTCACGATCAGTGTATGCACCGGTGTAAACAACCTCAAGGGTGCCAATAAGGCCCTTCAATGTCCATGCAGTGTTGTCGAAACTGTCATTAATAGAGTCTTCACTGAATCGCTCGATCTCAAGGTCTCCGAGGTCTGGATCCGCGAAAAAGACTCCGTCTGAATCGACGTCCTGGGTTTGATGGCTTACAAGCAAATCCCAGTTCTCTATAAAATCCCAATGTACACTGATTCTCCCACCCTCATAGTCTGTTTCGTTGACGTCGCTCTTTACCAGCGCGTTCGCGCTGAGGAATGACACGCCGCTGAGATCTGCGGTGGATTGAAATCCAGCTCTTTGTGCGCTAACCGGGAGACCATTGTCGCGAATCGTCCCCACAGGCCTGAAACGAGCGGACTCACTTGCATCGATGGTACCGGCAACACTGTCAATCCAACCACCTTGATAGTCGGCATACACAACACCACGGAATGCAAGCGTATCGCTGGCAGCTACGTTGAACATGAGCTCGACGTTGGTACTATCGCCCCCGTCTGTTATGGAGCCAGCTCCGAGTTTGACGCTGGCATAAGTGTCACCGTGATCCGGTTTATTAGTGATCATGCGAACATTGCCCGCTTGTGAACTACCGCCGAACAGGGTGCCCTGTGGTCCCGACAAGACTTCGATACGCTGCAGATCAGCAACGTAAACGTCAAGGTTACGCCCTGGTTGCGAAAGCGGCTGTTCATCGAGGTAAAAAGCTACGTTTGGTGCCAAACCGGCAACCCCTGCGGTTGTCAGGTTAGGGGTTGTGGACGCGACACCTCGAATATATATGGTGTTCTGACCTGGTCCGCTACCACCGGCGGTAACACCCGGTAACTGCAAGGCGTAGTCGGAAAAATTGCTGACGCCTACCTCTTCAAGTGCCCGACCCGTTAGCGCAGTTACCGCAATTGGAACATCCTGCAATGGCTCTTCGCGCTTGGTTGCGGTTACAACAACTTCTTCGATGACCCGCTCAGCTGCAGGTGCACTGACCGCGCCTGTCGAAATTGCTACTAAAATCGCGTCACGTAATATGTTTTTCTTTTTTCTCACTGGTAGTACCCCCAAAAGATCCTGGTTGAAATAACAGCTGGACACCACACGGTACTCTAATCCGGAAAACGAAATCACCGTAAATGGTGGCCGGAGCCACGCACAGATTTTGTGATAAGGATATCCTAAGTCAACCTAAAGAACGACTTTTATTGGACTGGAAACGACATACTGCGACTGAACGAGTATCAGAAAATTCATCTCCACAACATCGGAACTGCCAGTTTGCACCAGCATGGTGTACTACAAGTTCGGGCTAATATGCCTTAGGCAGAGCAGATTAGCTTCACTACTTTCGATGAAACATAGGCTTGCTACGGGTCGAGAATGCTGAACGCTTCGTTCATCCAGCTGATCCAGGTGATCCTTGTTTAGCGCCTGGGCATACGCATTTGCGTCAGGAGCAACAAACGCAGCCACGGCTGAACTGATGGGTCCTGTGGCAAGAAAAGGTGCTTGGTTCTCCGAGGACTCCCGCTCCATCGATCTTTTCAACATGCTTTTGAGTACCACGGTTACTATGAGTGCAAATGCCACCGCAATCCCCAGGAAAAACGCATGGCTACCTATTAAAGACATAAAGTAGGCCGCGATGATCGGTCCGGATACTTAATCCGCTCCCGGCAGCAAGAACTAAAACCAACGCCCAGCAATAAAGGCCAGCAGGCTTTCAGATCTTTATACATAACAGAAGACGCTCAATCAGAATTCAGGTGAGATTTTTCGCGCGCAGACTACGGTTTAATCTGGAATAAGGGAAGCATCAAATAAACTTTTTTCGACGAGTCAATCACTTTGCCTTAACGACTGTTGTGTCACCTATCGTGGCGGCTATAATTCAATCGGAGAAAGTGAGACGAGGCACTATGACTAACTTTAACTGTAATGGTCTACCCGTTAGATTTGGTTTCCTGCTTCTCAATCGGTTTACGCTGCTGTCACTCTCGTCTGCAGTAGAACCTCTTCGGATGGCGAATCGGATTTGTCAACAAGAGCACTATTCCTGGAAGACCATTGCGGAAAATGGTGTGAGTGTCGTTGCCAGTGATGGCATCGTAGTAAATGTTGATTGTGACTGCAGTGCAAAGGGTGTGCTGGCCGACATTGATATTCTCATCGTCTGTGGTGGCGACCATGTGGATAAAGAGGTCAGCGATGAAATATTAAAGTGGCTCAGGATGGTCGCGCGGAAGGGGATCTCCCTCGGAGCTGTGTGTACCGGAAGCTATGTTCTGGCAAAGGCGGGACTGCTGGATGACTATCGATGCAGCATTCATTGGGAAAATATGGCGGTATTGAGTGAACTGTTTCCTAACGTTGCAGTCAGCAGGAGCCTCTATGCAATAGATCGCGACCGATTTACCAGCTCTGGTGGGACATCCCCGGTAGACATGATGTTGTACATTATTTCCATTCAATGTGGCGGAGATGTGAGTTCCAGCATCGCTGATCAGTTCATTCACGAACGTATCAGGTCCAGTCAGGATCAACAGCGGGTTCCACTACGACATATCCTGGGCAAATCACCGGAAAAATTGACCATCGCCGTTGAGATTATGGAGGCGAATATCAAGGATGAAATCAGTCAGGAAGATCTTGCCCATTATTCCGGGCTCTCCAGGAGACAACTTCAGCGTTTGTTCCAGCAGTATCTAGGTTGCACACCAACTCGTTATTACCAGCAACTCCGACTCCAGCGAGCAAGAGAATTGCTGAAGCAGACCAATAAAAGCCTGATAGAAATCTCACAGCTAACCGGCTTCGTCTCTACTTCTCATTTCAGTAAAAGCTATCGAAAGTACTTTGGCCATTCGCCGAGTATGGAGCGCTACAACTAACTACCAATCCTCTATTTCTCATTCTTCCATTTCACCTCCACAAGATTTTTGCCTGAAGTTGTAAACATCCCCGTCTCAGATTCACATCCAATTTAGCGTTTCCAGGCTTTGGTACTTGCTGAGATATTCGATTGATGGAATTGGCAAGTTAACTTCTGCCGGCACTAGTATCTCTACCAATTTCCAATCTAAACTGCGGTTGCATTTTTCCAAGATGTCGGACCAGCGCATACCCCGGAATCTATGCGTTCTGCGTCCGGCCTTCCCGCATCTGGGCTGGTATCTGATTGACTAGATATCATCCCCGGGTTGATCCAGGAATTCACTCAATCCGTACCCCTTTCTCTCACCGTCCAGTGTATATTCGGTCATGCCTTCACCAATATAGGTGATCTGTTCTGATCGTCTGTTTCGTAACGGTATAAATCCTTTCACTTCCCCGTTGACCAGGTGCTTATCACCGTTCCCCAGAGTAACATCTGCCTCAAACGCTCTATGGAATCTTGTATTTTCCTCATATTCAGTTGAAAGCTTGATATCTGTCACACGTACAAACTCCTCACCTTTGTGAAACATGCCCCCACGACGATCACCAACAACAGACAGTACCATCCCGAGGTCATCCCCATAGTTGCCGGTAATCCAGCGATAGGAACGAATCGATTGCCAGTATCTGGGACCCCAGGAGTGATCTCTCAAGCCATGACCATTAATCTCGATGCTATCCTCGCCTTCAATCTGAATGCTTCCCGATACCTTCATATGTTGTTCATAGTGTGCCCGCGCAAAGTCGTTGCCATCACTCGCGTCGCCCACATGCCCATACATGGGTCCAACACCCTCGTGTATCAGATCAATTCTCAGTTTTCGAAACGGGTTGGATTTGAAAGCCTTGCCCGGATCACCCATATCCCTGGGATTGGCCATTAAGAGGGCCGATCCATCATAGACTGTTCGGATTTTCTCTCCCGGCACCAGTACTTCTACTGTCGCACCACCGGCATCCCAGCCGTCATTGTGGCTGATCTCGGGCTTTTTATAGTTAAACAACGCAGAGCCATCGCTGTTGTAGACGATAACGGTCATCTCAGCGTAGCGTTCGTTGGCGCGATTCCCCATACGAATGAACCCACCTCGATTTCTCTTTGGGTCGAAAAAATTGAAGTAAACTGATTCGTTAAAATTCTCCTCTGAACCCAGTTCGTGGGTGTAATCATCTTCAGGTTTGACGTTTCCTACTATATTTACCATCTCAATCCCCTTGATTTACCAGAAATTATTGTCTGTGCGCGGATGCTACATGATATCCATCATCTAGTATAATGGGCCGCTTCTCAATGCATGACAGAGATTAGCCTTTGAATATTAAACAAAAAATGTCCGACATCATTCGCTGTGAAGCGGATGCAATTGCTGGAATCGAAATCACCGATGATTTCGAAGATGCAGTTAATCTGATCCTGCAAAGTTCAGGAAAAGTAATTACAACCGGTATTGGTAAGGCAGGCTTTGTCGCTCATCGCCTGGCCGCTACATTGTCATCGACCGGCACACCTGCCTTCTATGTCCATCCTGCCGAGGCGGGGCATGGCGATATGGGAATGCTGACGGAAAACGATGTCATTATTGCGCTCTCAACCAGCGGAAAGTCGATTGAAGTCATCGAGATGTTGCAGATCGCGGCACAACTCGACGTGACATCCGTCATCGGAATCACCTCTCATATGGATTCGCCGCTGCGCGATCTAAGTCGGATTACCCTCGACATGGGTCCGGATATCGAGGAACCCTGCCCACTGAAACTCACTCCAAGTGCCACCATTGCGATCATGTCTGCGATCTGTGACGCAATTGCACTCACCTTACTGGAACTCAAAGGATTCACCAGGGAAGACTATGGTCGGCGCCACCATAAAGGATATCTAGGTTCAATCACCCGGACCGCACATCAGTACGACAGCCAGAAAAAGCGTTGACCGCTCTTTGACAAACTAGCACCCGGCACCGATTTCAAGGATCCAACTGGTGGGTGGAATTTATTTGCAATACCATGCTCTAATCTGAAACTTTTTCCCAACAGCGAGACAGTCCAATTAAATTTCCAGTATTGCTTCTGATGATTTGTCTCGCGACCGGCTGCCAGGTATCGAACGTTTCCCTGAACAATACCGAGGTCTATACCAGCGGAATAAATCCTGAGCCGGAATCAATCCAGGCAGCATTTGAAAACAGGATTTCCATCAAACTGATGGGTCCGGTCCTCCTAGAAGCCGAGGAGCCTATTCCTGATCAAGAGACCTTACAAACAA
>CESR01044266.1_pt1 | contig 10865 bp, 10 predicted proteins | sample 356351 | NCBI WGS metagenome assembly CESR01 (sample SAMEA2622149, study PRJEB7988) | marine metagenome | isolation source: saline water (ENVO:00002010), including | reverse complement strand
TAGAAATTGGACCTGGTAAAGTCCTTTCTAGTTTAGTAAAAAAAATAAATAAAGATGTAAAACTATCAAATATAAATACGATAACAAATATAAAAAATGATTGAATTTAAAAATAAAAATATTTTAATTACAGGAGCAACTGGTGGAATTGGAAATGAATTAGTCAAAAAATTTATTTCTTTAGGAGGAAATGTTCTTGGAACAGGAACCAAAACCGAAAAACTTGATGAACTCAAAAAAAAATACTCAAATATTAAAGTAAAAAAATTTGATATGATTGAACACGAAAGAGTCGAAGAATTTATTGATAGCGCACATTTAGAATTGGGAGGCTTGGATGTTTTGATTAACAATGCCGGAGTAAATGTTGATAATCTTTCTTTAAGAATGAAAGATAATGAATGGAAAAAAGTTATAGATGTCAATTTGACATCAACTTTCTTGCTGTCAAAATATGCAATTAAGAAAATGTTAAAAAACAAGTTTGGCAGAATTGTTAATATAACATCTATTGTTGGTCATACTGGAAATTTAGGACAAGCAAATTATGCTGCCTCAAAGTCAGGCCTAATCGGTATGTCAAAAAGTCTAGCAATTGAATATGCGAAAAAAAATATAACAATTAATTGTGTTTCCCCAGGATTCATAACTTCAAATATGACAACGAGTATTGCAGAAAAGGTTAAACTGTATCTTACTTCGAGGATTCCAATGGGAAGACTTGGTTCCGGTGAAGATGTAGCAAATTGTGTAGCATTTCTGTCTTCTAATGAAGCTTCATATATAACAGGTGAAACGATACATGTTAATGGTGGTATGTATATGTCTTGACAAAATTAAGGAATAATTTATTAAGATCTCATAACTCAAACTAAGGAATTACAAATGAGCAAAGATATTTCACAAAAAGTAAAAAAAATGGTAGCTGAACACTTAGGAGTAGAAGAAGACAAGGTTTCTGACGAGTCAAATTTTATAGATGATCTTGGAGCTGACAGTTTAGACACTGTAGAGTTAGTAATGGCTTTTGAAGAAGAGTTTGGATCAGAAATTTCTGACAGTGAAGCAGAAAAAATTTTGACAGTTGGTGACGCAATAAAGTTTATTGAAAGCAAGTCAGCTTAAACTTTATAAGAATAAAATAAGCAAACCCACAAGTTTTATCATGAATGCAAAAGATTATGGAGTTATGTTTATTTTGTCATCTCCTTCTGGAGTAGGTAAGACGACCTTAACAAAAAAGATTGCCGAAAAAAATTCAAATTTTTCTATATCAATTTCACACACAACTCGAACTCCAAGACCAACCGAAATAGACGGAAAAGATTATCATTTTGTTAGTAAAGAAAAATTTAATTTATTAATAAAAAATAATAATTTTTATGAACATGCAAAAATTTTTAACAATTATTATGGCACACTAAAAGAACCCGTAATAAATATGCTTACAAATAAAATAGATGTTTTGTTTGATATAGATTGGCAAGGAACTCAGCAACTAAAAAAAATTAAAGATTTAAAATTAGTAACTTTTTTTATACTTCCTCCAAATCTAGAAGTCTTAAAAAAAAGATTGTTAAACAGACATGAAGGACAAGAAAAATTAATTAAAGAAAGAATGAAAAAATTTAATGAAGAAGTTTCACACTGGAATGAATATGATTATGTTGTTGTTAACGATGATTTAGAAATTTGTTATAATGATATATTGAACATTATTAAGTCTGAAAAAAAAGGTATCAAAGTGAAAAAAAATTTAGAGAAAATAAAATCTAGAGTAAAAAAATTAATTCAATAAATCTTCATAAATCATAGCAATTTTATAAAACATATCACAATTTAACTCTTCTGGTCTTAGTTTCAAATTTAAATCAAGATCTTTTGCTATTGAGTTTTTAGATCCAAATAATTTCTTAAAATTTTTGTTTATCATTTTTCTTCTATTAGAGAATAATATTCTTGTAATAATTTCTAAATTTTTTGGGTTTTTTATGTTATATTTGTATTTTTTCTTAGGTTTAAAAGAAAGTATAGTAGAATCCACGTTTGGTTTAGGAAAAAAGCAATTTTTAGATACATCAAAATGTTTTTTTACTTCTAATCTCCAATTACATAAAACAGACAATCTACTAAACATTTTAGTTTTTGTCTTAGCAATAATTCTATCAGCTACTTCTTTTTGAAACATAAATATTAAAGATTTATACCAAGGCGGCCACGATTTAATTAAAACAAGTTCAGCTAGTATTTTTGTAGAAATATTATAAGGAAGGTTACCAAATACAATAATATTATCTCCTAATTTTTTATTTTTGATTATATTAAAAATGTCATCATTAATTATTTTTATATTTTTGAAATTTTTTAAATTATCTTCTAAATCTTGTGCTAGATTTGTGTCTTTTTCGATAGCAAATATTTTCTTAGGCTTTGCCTCTTCAATTTTTTTTGTAAGACTTCCGTATCCAGCTCCAATTTCAAGTATGATGCTATTATCATAAATATTTTCAATTTTAATGATTTTTTTTATTATATTTTGATCAATTAGAAAATTTTGTCCTAAACTTTTCTTAGGTCTTTTTAATAGTTTCATTAATTTATATTATTGAAAAATTTAATTGAATTTATAAGACTATTAGGATTAGCGATATTTTTTCCAACTATATCTTCCGCAATTCCATGATCTGGAGACACCCTTATAAATGGCAAACCTAAAGTTATGTTTATAGCATTATATTTAAATAGAGCTTTAAAAGGAGTTAACACCTGATCATGATACATTCCAAATATGACATCAAATTTTTCCTTATCGTTAATCATAAAGCTTGTATCGGTTGAAACAGGTCCAAAAACTTTTATTCCATTTTTTTTGATTTTTTTTATGGCTGGAATAATAACTTTACTCTCTTGAGATTCTGTTTGCCCGTATGAATTATGTGGATTTAAACCAAGTATTGCTATTTTGGGTTTTTTGTTAAAATTTTTTTTATAGAAAGCATTTATAGTTTTGACTTTATTAAAGATTGCCATTTTCTTTAATTTTCTGCTTACTAAACTTAAAGGAATATGAGTAGTTAAAGGAGATACAGATAATTTTTTGTTATATATCAGCATGACTTCATTACCACCGATTCCAGATTTTTTTCCTAAATATTCGGTAATACCAAGATGTTTTTTTTTAAATAAAAATTCTTTTATAACAGGGCAGTTTATTATACCTAATATTTTTTTTTGTTTTATTAATTTTAATGCACATTCAAAAGATTCAAAAATATAATTATTTGATTTGCTGGATATTTTTTCAAAAGCAGATTTTTGATTAAATTTTATATTGTAAACAAGAAGTTTGTTTGAAATTAAATCTTTATTTTTAAAATTATGGCTTATTTGTTTAATAGGAATATTATATTTTAATTTTTTTTTTTGCAAATTTAATAATTGAATACTACCTATTATTATAAATGGCTTGTGTTTAAATTTTTTTCTAAACTTCCAGCATTTAAAAATAATTTCAGAAGAAATACTATTAGGTTCACCGGCAATTATAGCTATTGGTTTTTTCATTTAATAAAATACAATTGTAATTGATCTTCTTAATTTATCGAAATGAGATAGTGAAAACATATTTAGCATTTTCATTTTTTCTGCTTTTACTATGCTTTTTTTTGCTTCCTCAAGATTTATAGTATTCTCCACAACTCTTTTATCTTTTACTTTAAAAAATAGAATACCTTTTGGTAAAAAAAAAGGTTCAGAAATTTCTCCTACTTTAGTATTTATAATTTTAGATTTTAAATCGGCTGAAATGGAATTTTCACTGACCCATCCTAGATTACCGCCTTTGACAGCTGTATCAGATATACTCTTTTCTATTGCAACACTTTCAAATCCTTTGTTTTTAATTTCTTCTTTGAGTGATTTTATAGTAGATTTTATTTTGTCTTCTTCAGCTGGCTTAATTACAATTTCTGATATCAAATATTCTTCAATTTTTTTTTTTTTGCTAAATGATAATAACTGATCATTTATCTCATCCAAATTAACTGACAATCTGCTTTTATATATGGCAAAAATTAAACTATTCCAAAGCAGATCAGTTTCAATTCTTTCTAATATTAAAGAAAAATTAATTTCATTTGTTACAAAAATCTGTTTAAAAGAATCGACATCCATATTTAAATTGCTAGCATAATTTTTTATTTCTTCAAAAACATCTTCTTTTTTAAATCTTAGATTTGGGTATTTTTCAATTTCAATTTTTTTAATTAATCTATTCGTCAAAGATTGAACGGCAGCATTGTCTAATTTTTCCTTGATATCCTCAGTATAAATTTGATTATTTAATATTAAAATTGTCTTTATTTCATTTATAACATCTGATCTTGTTATGACTTTGTCGCCTACGGTCGCAAATATTTTATCTATTATTGCAGCTTTAGATTCTGCGGTTAAAAAAAATGCAAATATTAATATAAAAATTTTTTTTTGTAATTTTATCACGGGCTGAAAGCTGGCGCTTTTATTCCTCCAAGTGGAATGAACTTTATAGTAAACATTAATGTATCTTTTGCTTCTATATCACTATCTTCATAAAATTCCCTTCTAAAGATAAGTCCAGCGCTCAAACAATCCAACATATATTGATAACTAATGTCATAAAGCTCAGTGCTCTCCGTTTTAAAATTTTTTCTAGTTTCAAAACTTAATTTACTATTTTCATTCAGGTTTAAATCTACACCAGCGTTAACATAATGTTCATCACCCACATGGTTTTGCTCTTCTAAATAATTTAAATTGAATTTCACTTTTCCAAAGTTTAAACCACTTGAGATCTCATTGTAATTAAGTTCACCTAGATTATGATCAACTGAAAACTTGTAGTCGATAGATCCAATTTCTGAAAAATTATATTTTATTTCGCCAACTATATCAGAGGTTTTTTGATCAAGAGAACTTTTTGAGGGTAAATCTTCGTTTTCTTCTATATTAAAAACTTGACCAAGTGATAAGGAAAATTTTTCTTTTTCAGCACCACCCAATTCTTTGTTGTTTATTTTAAAATCAAAGCCCAAAACAGCGCTTAATCCATCCTCAATTACTGAAGTTTTGTTGATTGAATATAAGTTAGCATATTTTAAATTTATATCATCGCTACTCAAGTTTCTCATGTGGCCAGGCGCATACCTAATCATAAAAGTTGGAGAAAATATATTTGAAGAATAATCTTTTTCTTTTTTCATTGGTAGAGAGCTTTTATAACTTAATACTCCACTAAATTCATTTATCGTTCCTTTTGTTTTGTAGTCACTTGTGTTTATAGCTTCATAATTTGTATTTTTAAAAATACTTTGAATGCTATTTATAAATCCTCCAGAAGTAATAAAACTATTTGAATTCCAAACAATATCGTTTGTTACAGAACTAATATGTTTATCAACTTCATAGTTTCTATATAAAGCATTTGTTTCAAAACTAACTGTTCCAAATTTTTCAGTAAAAAAAGATTTTCCAAAAAGTATATTTGGAGCGATATATTCATATCTTGAATTTGTATTTTTTCTTAAATTTTCATACAAAGATGCAGAAATATTGAAAAAAATATCATCCTTTTCATAGTTATAATTAATTTCGTTTCTTAAATCTGTGTTAGAAGAATCTACCAGCGAACTATTTATATCATGGATTCTAAAATACGTATCATTAGAAGTTTTTTGAACTTTTAAAGAGAGTTGATTTGAATAAGTATCGTCATCACTAAAATTAAAATTTAATTCACTAAAAATATGATTTCTCGATCCGTTAGTTTTAGTTGAGTTTGTTTTTTTATAACCTTCGGTATAACTTGTATCTAGAATAAAAAAACCATTTTTGAAAGCTTGCCTATATTCATTTAAAAATACAGGATTTTCATTGTTATAAATTTTTGGCGTAAAAGTTAGATCTCTAGCGTTACTAATTGCCCAATAATAAGGAAGCCCAAAACCAGTTCCTAGGGATGTACTATCAGTAAATACAGGTTGTAAAAAACCTGATTGTCTTTTTACAGTAGGGTCGGGATGAAAAAATTTTGGAAAATAAAATATAGGAATATCATAAAATTTCAAAGTAGCATGTTCATAATATACAGTTTTCTTTATTTTATCATGAGTAATTTTTTTTGCTTTTAGCAACCACGGCGGGCATTGATCTTTTTTTATTGGGCAAACAGAAAAAACACCTTTTGAAAGAATGGATTTATTTTTCGAAATAAATATATCATTAGCAACAAAGCGAGGATCGTTAGTTTCTTTTACACCGAAATCTTTTGGATCTAACAAGACACTAACATCCGAACCAATCATTTCCTTTTCTTTTGTATTTATATGAAGTTCCTTGAAAAAATACTTATTTTTTTTTATATCGACTATTTTAATATCTCCCACAGATGAAAATAATTTTTTTACCAAATTATATTGAAACATTGATACTGAAGCTTTATTTTTATCGGGGTCTATCAAGGTTGTATTTTCATCCGAGGATAATATCTTATCTTTAATATTATAGACGATATTTTTTGAACTAATTATATAACCATCTTCAGTTTTTAGTTCTGAATTTTTATAAGTATTAACAATCTCCATTTTTTTGTCATAAGTAGCTTTATTGGTTTTTAAAATATTTCCCAATGTGTCAAAAAGCTCAACATTTCCTTCAACAGTTAAAAATTCATTTTCTTTTTGATATATAACTTTATCGGATTTGATTATTTTTCCATCTTTATCAGTAACTTCAACCTGCCCTTTGCCAGTTACCACATTATTATTTTTATCAAATGTGATTTCTTTGGCAGAGATATTAAATTCATCTGCTTTAAGAATTAGATTTGATGAAAAGAATATTATAAAAAAATATAAAATTATTTTATTTTTGATTTGCATGTATTAATCCTACTGAGCTAAAAATTAAAATAACTAAAACCGGTATCCAAACTGAAATTTCAATAGGCAGCTTTCCTGTTTTTCCCAAAGCAGTTGAAAAATCATTAAAATAAAATATTAAAACGCTAGTAATTAGGGCAACAAAAGTATACGTCCAGTTATTTTCTTTGAAATTCATTCCTAGAGTAAATACGCCACTTAATAATAACATTCCCAATAGAAATAAAGGAAAAGCCAAAGATCTTTGAAATTTCGCTCTCATTTCAGCTGAGGAGTAGCCCCTGTCTTCTAAAAGTTTAATTTCTTTTCCAAGACTCCAAAATGGAATTGTATCCAAATTTGAATATAGGCTTTTTATTTTTTTAATATCATAGAGACTGATATAAGAAATATTTTCAATATTTTCAGATATTGTTATCCCGTCGGAGTTAATTATTTTTACGTTTTTAAGATTCCATTCTAGAATTTTTATGTTTGCAGAATCTGCCTCAATCCTTTTTACAAAATTATGATCTTTATCAAATTCATAAATTGTTACATTTATTAATTTTTCATTTTCTAACTTTGACGCTTTAATAATATTATTTTTTTCATTATTTTTTTCTTTTATCCATATTCCATTTACTGTTATTGCTGCTAGATAGTCTTGATCTAATTCATAACTACCTTTCATAGTTTCGTACTTTTTGACCATTAAGGATGTTATTGGATTAACAGAAGTAACAAAAAAAATTCCTAGTATTAAAGATATAATACTAGGTAAAATAATTACAGAAAAATTAGATATGCCAGCAATTTTTATTGCTATGATTTCATCAGTTTTTTTAATTTTTAAAAAAAACCAAATTCCAGATAACAAAATTACAAATGGAAACATATTGTAAAACAAACTAGGAACAAAAAGCATAGACAAAATCAAGGGAAGTTTTATTCCAATATCATAATCTTTAAAAAAGTTAATTTCTTCAAATAAATTTAAAAAGAAACCCAAACATAAAAATCCAAGACTCATATTTATTACAACTTTTAAAAATTCTTTTGATAAATATTTGTTTATAATAAAAGATTTTATCATTTCAATTAATTTAAATTCTCATATTTAAAAGTTCTTATTAAAAAAATGTATATAAAAGGAAGCAAGCAAATTGGTAATGAGTAATAAATTGTTGTATGCTGAAAAGAAATTCCAGAATATCTTACTGCAATTTCTGACACAATAAGAATTATGAATCCTAATAGGAAGTAAATATATTTATGAAAAAAAGATATTTTATTTTCTTGTCTTGATGTAAGTAAAAAACAACAAACCAAAGCTATAAGTGGTATAAAAAATGGCATTCCAAATCTTTTATTAATTTCTATAGATATATCTTTCATATTTTTTTTTGAGCAGTTATGCATAAATAAATTTTTACTCATTACACACCTTAATAAATTAAATGTAGAAGTTTCCTGTATTTTAATATCAGAGATTGTTTTTGTTGATAATCCCGAAAGATTTATTTCAGTTTTTTTGAATTTAATTATGTTTATAGATCCATTCGATTCTCTTTTTTGAATATTGCCATCGAGCAATACTAATATTCTATCGTCATTCGAAACATAACCTGATTTGGCAAAAATAGTTGAAGATCCTTGATTCGAAATATCTGTTAAAATTTTTCCTTCATCTCTAATAAAGATATTTTCATATTTTCCATCTATATTTTTTTTATTAACGAAAATTGTAAGTCCTTTTACGGTATCATTAAATTGTCTTTCTTTTAATAAAGATGGAACAAATTGCAATTGAGAATTTTTTAGTAATGATCTAGAAAAATTTAAAGTTTCTGGATTAATAGCATTTGACATAAAAAGTAGTAAAGCCATTACAATTATTGATATTCGAAATATCAGATTTACGATATGTATTTTATTTAATCCTGATGTCCAAAGTGCAATTAATTCGTTATCTTTTTCTAGTTTTAGAATTGTTAGTATTACCGCAATCAAAAACGAGAAGGGAATTAATTTTGTTATTACTTTTGGCAGTATGAGAAAAGTGTATGTTATATAAATGGAAAAGGCATGCCCATCATCAATAACAAGATCAAGAAAATTTACAGCCTGAACTGCCCAAATTACCGATGTTAATGCAAATAGTACGACTATAAAATACCGTAAAAATTCATAAAAAAAATATTTGTAAATTTTGTTTTTCATTAAAAAAATTGCTATATATATAGTTAATAAAACAACTTCATGTAGAATTCAATTTATACGTTAAAGGTAGGAAAAATGTTAAGTTTTATGAGCAGTTTAAGAGGAGATAGTGACTCGTTTGCTATATTTGTAACTGAAAAATATGAGTATAAAGACTCAAAGGGAATTTTATCTAAAGATATAGGTAAAAAAATTGATTTATTTCTTAAGTCATTAAAAGAAAAAAAACAAAAAGAGGAAATAAGCTCCCTGGATATTTCCAATAAAAAAAAATGCTTTATAATTAAAGTTAAAAGCAAATATCATAATAATTATTTCGAAGAGATTGGCGGATCTTTTTTTACATTTATAAAAAAATATCAACTGATAAAGTCAGTTGATATATATGTTGATAGCTTAAGTGAAGAAAAAAGCAAACTATCAAAGATTTTTTCTGAATTTATTTTTGGATACAACTTAAAAAGTTATGTTTTTAATAAATACAAAACTTTAAATAAAGAAAAAATAAATAAAACCATTGATTGCAAAATTATAAGTTCTAATAAAGCAAATATAGAAGAAAATTATAAATATTATAATGCTATAAAAGAAGGTGTATTTTTAGCAAGAGATTTAGTTTCCGAACCTCCTAATGTTTTAAACCCAAAAAGTTATGTGGACGAAATTAAAAAATTGTCAAAATTTGGACTTAAGATAAAAGCTTACAATGAAAAAGAATTAAAAAATTTAGGTTTAAACGCACTGATAGGTGTTGGCTTAGGAAGTGCCAATGAAACCTATTTGGTTACTATTGAATGGAATGGTAATAAAAAAACTAAAGAAAAGCCATTAGCTTTTGTAGGTAAGGGAGTTTGTTTTGATACGGGAGGAATTTCATTAAAGCCCGCAAGATTTATGGAAGAAATGAAATATGACATGGCTGGATCTGCAGTGGTTGTCGGGTTATTGAAATCATTTGCTTTAAGAAAAGCAAAAATAAATGCAGTTGGAGTTGTTGGATTAGTAGAAAATATGCCCGGGAGCAAAGCTCAAAGACCAGGTGATATTGTGAAATCTTATTCAGGAAAAACTATTGAAGTTCTTAATACTGATGCAGAAGGAAGACTTGTTTTGGCAGATGCACTGAGTTTTACTGAAAAAAAATATAAACCAAAATTTATTATTGATCTTGCAACATTAACTGGCGCAATAATTATAAGTTTAGGAGAAGAGTATGCGGGGTTATTTTCAAATAATGATGAATTGGCAAAAAATATTTTTGAATCCAGTAAAAAAGTAGATGAAAAAGTGTGGAGATTACCTCTTCATAAAAATTACGATAAGTTGATGGACTCTTCAATAGCAGATGTCCAAAATATAAATTATACTGGAGGAGCCGGATCGATAACAGCTGCACAATTTTTACAAAGATTTATTATTAATAAAACTCCTTGGGCACATTTAGATATAGCTGGGATGGCATTTTCGAAAAAAGCCGCAAACCTGAATCCTAGTGGAGCAACAGGTTTTGGAGTGAGATTATTAAATAATTTAATAAAAGAATATTACGAATAAAAATATGATAGAACAAACTTTATCTATTATTAAACCCGATGCAGTTGAGAGAAATTTAGAAAATGAAATTAAGAACTTTATAGAAAAAAAAAATCTTAAGATAATTAAAAGCAAGAAAGTTAAAATTTCTAAAGAGGAAGCGTCAGAATTTTATAAAGTGCATCAAACCAAACCCTTTTACAATGATTTATG
>CESR01022398.1_pt1 | contig 10881 bp, 10 predicted proteins | sample 356351 | NCBI WGS metagenome assembly CESR01 (sample SAMEA2622149, study PRJEB7988) | marine metagenome | isolation source: saline water (ENVO:00002010), including | reverse complement strand
TCAGCGACCATGTTGGGGAACATCCGGAAGGAATCCCGCGTGGGCAGCTGAAAAGGGCTTCTCGTGCGTCTGCAGAAACCGTAATGGAGGTGATTGAAAGACTACCTTCAGAAATAACAACGGAATCTGAGGTAGGCTGATTCGTGGGCCAGGGATTCTTCAAGAAGAAGATTGGCCGTAAGAGGTTCAGGGTAAAGTTCTTTTCTGCGGTTATAACGGCGCTCTGTTCGGTTGTCCCGACAGATAAGGCTGACGGTCTGTTTATCTTTACCACTTTCGCAAAGTAGCGTTTTCCCTTCTATGGTCAGTTCTGGTTCCATACGGGTCCATGCATCACTGATCCTGCAAAATCCTCCTTTGCCCCATTGAAAAAGAGGATCATCACCATTAACAGGGATGGTTTGCATGGCGGTTCCGGGACCTTCTGCAAAAACCTGAAGTTCCCACTTGAAATAATCCGCTTCCACCTGGATCGGTAAAATCACCAGGATGATCAGCAAGGCCGGGCTCCTCAGCAACAATGGCCATTTCTGATGGTTGTAGGAGTTCACATCCTCTCCGGCGGGGTGATGCCGAGTAGGCCCAGGCCTGTTTTCAAAACTTCCGCCACACAATGAAACAGAAGAAGGCGTGCAGCTTGTAGGGATTCCGATTCGGCATGTTTCACGGAACAGGTCCCATAGGCCTTGCTGAAATCCCTGCAGAGTTCATAAAGATACCTGGCCAGCAGTGAGGGTTTGAACTGTTCTCCAGATTTCCAGACGATTCTTTCAAAATCAAGCATCCTCCTCATCAGGAGTTTTTCATTCGGATGTTCCAGAAGGGCGAAATCGATCTGATCGCTTACCTCAAGGGCTACCTGCCTCCCGATGCTTCGAATTCGGACGTAGGCATAAACCAGGTAGGTCCCAGTATCTCCTTCAGATACCAACCAGTCTTCCATCGAAAAGACAATGGGTTTGTTGGGATCCTGACTGAGCATACCGTATTTGATGGCGGCCAGGGCAATCCGGTGTGCTGTTTCTTCCACTTCCGTGGTGCCCCATTCCAGGCTTTGTTCCGCGAGTTGCCCCTGAAGAATGAATTCCCTCATCTTCTTCCGCATCTCCGAAAAAAGGATCACGTTTCCTGCACGTGAACTCATCTTCCCAGATGGCAGCATGACCAAGGCGTATGGCAGGTGATAGCAATGTTCCGCCTGGGCATACCCCAGCCTTTTTAGGGTGGCAAAAACCTGTTTGAAATGAAGCGTCTGCTCGGCACCGACCACATAGACGGAACGGTCGATGGAAAATTGATCAAACTTACGACGGGCCAGGGCCAAATCCTTGGTCGAGTAAAGTGTGTTTCCATCCGATTTGAGAAGCATGAAAAAGCCTAGATTCTCTTCTTCGAGATCAATACCGATAGCACCCTCAGAAAGTATGAATGTCCCATCCATCTCGCCTTGCAAGACCATCTGACGGCCCTCTTCATCCACGTCGGATTCATAAAAATAATGGTCGAATCTTATATCCAGCCAGCGGTAGATTTCTTCAAAATCATCCATCGACCATTGTCGTGTTTCATCCCAAACTTTGCTTAGTTCTGGATCTTTTTCCTCCATCTTTCTAAGCAGGCTGCTAATTTCTGCCTGTGCCTTTTGTGCTTCCTCGCCCTCCAGGGTTTCCAGAAGATGAACGGATTGTGTGTAGAGTTCTCCAAGCCACTCTCCACGAAGTTCTTCAGGAGGAGAGTCTTTGCAATGATTGAGGTAATACCACAGACATTTAGCGATATGGGTGCCTACATCGCCAAAATAATTAGCTCCCACGACCTCATACCCATTGAAACGATGGATTCTGCATAAGGAATCACCCAAAGCTGCATTCCTCAAATGACCAACATGAAATCCTTTGTGGGTGTTGGGCTGGGAAAACTCGATCATTACCTTTTGCCTGTTCTTTTCAGAGCGGTCCTTACCCCTTCCCAGTGAGATTAAGCCTTTGGAAAAAGGATTGTTGAAGATCGAGGGCAACAATTCGCGAGCTAGTATTTCAGCGTGGAGAAAAAAATTCAGATATGGCCCAAAGGCCTGGATGCGGGAAAAGGGGAGCCGTTTCTGAGCATCGAATGCTTGCTCTTGTGGATCTTCCTGAACCAGAAGATTTTGCAGTTCTTCGGCAATTTGTTTAGGCGAGCGCTGGAGTTTTTTTGAAAAACTAAAGCAAGGCAGGGCAAAATCCCCCATATCTGCATCTGGGGGCTGTTCGATCAATCCCTGGATCTCCGATGTCGCCCAAACTCTTTCGGAATCAAGGCGATGTAGGGCATCCCGAGTGAGTTGACAAATCGTGTCAACAAACAGGTTCATAATGGATCAGAGGTTTATAGAAACATTCAAATAGCTATGGACTCAGTCCAGGGAGATGGTAGAAAGCAAATCAAGCTCATCAAGAACTTTCCCGGTCCCGTTGGCAACAGCGGAGAGAGGATCATCGGCGTACATGACTGGAAGCCCCGTCTGATCCCTAAGAAGCAGGTCAAGGCCTTTTAAAAGGGAACCTCCTCCTGCCAAAACGATCCCCCGGTCCACAATGTCCGATGACAATTCTGGTGGAGTGCTTTCCAGGGCATTACGAACTGCTTGGACGATGCTGCTGCATACATCCGAAAGTGCTTCACGGATTTCTGTGTCGTTGATGTAAAGGGTTTTTGGAATACCACTGACCAGGTCTCGGCCTTTGACTTCCATCGTTAGGCTTTCCGCAAGGGGATAAGCTGATGCCAGCTGAATTTTGATATCTTCTGCAGTCCGTTCTCCAATCAGCATGCTGTACTGCTGTTTCATATATTGCACAATGGTATCATCTACTCGATCTCCACCGATTCTTGTGGATTCACTGTAAACAATTCCCGAGAGGGAAATCACGGCCACTTCAGTGGTCCCGCCTCCCACATCCAAGATCATGTTGCCGCTCGGCTCACTGATTGGAAGCCCGGCACCGATGGCAGCTGCCATGGGTTCTTCAATCAGGTAAACCTCCCGGGCTCCTGCAGAAGTCGCGGATTCTCTCACGGCACGTTTTTCCACCTGGGTTATACCTGAGGGGACCGCAACTACGATTCTAGGGCGAAATTTCAGAAGGCTTTGTTTTTTCCTTACCTGCTGAATGAAATGTCTTAGCATCTGTTCGGTGATGTCAAAATCTGATATGACACCATCTTTCATTGGCCGGATGGCAGTGATGCTCCCAGGGGTTCGGCCGAGCATCAGCTTGGCTTCTTGTCCAACCGCCAAGACTGTTTTCTTCCCAGCGTAATCTTCTTTCACCGCTACGACTGAGGGTTCGCGTATGATTACCCCTTGTCCTTTCAAAAAAACAAGGGTGTTCGCAGTGCCTAGGTCGACAGCCAAGTCTTCAGAAAAAAACTGACCAATTTTATTAAACATGAATCAAAAGGTTGCAGGTAAGCTGCAATGGTGTGCTAGCTTACTATCTTTTCCCGCCGCACAATTCTGCCGCGTGAAAGATCATAGGGTGAGAGTTCAACTGTGACTGTGTCTCCTGGAAGAACACGAATTTTATGCATTTTCATTTTTCCTGAGAGATGACCAATCACAACATGTTCATTTTCTAATTTTACACGAAATATTCCCTTTGACGATTCAATGACCGTTCCTTGAAACTCAAGCTTGTCTTCACTCAAAAGAAATCTCCATTACACAATTCCTTTGCTAGAGGTTAAATAAACATTCAAATTTCTTAATATTTGAATATTTTTTATGAAAATACAGAAGAACACAAGTGCATAGTCCAATCGGTATGCTCTGAAATTGAATAAGAAAATGGAAGATTTTTTGAATGTTGGACTTTCAAAGTGTTTGGATTCGTCTGTTGCTCAGAGGAGGAATGCAATGGATTGAACAAAACGTTGAAACTTAATTCAAAAGCTTTTGAATTTTATCAAAGTGTATTCAATGAGCATGAGGGTGGAGGTCTTCAATTTCGTCTAGGACCCTTCAGATTCCTTAGTTGTTAACATCTTCTGAGGAACGAACCAGATTTTGAAGACGTTTGTAGTTGAGAGCTTGCTGGTTGACCCGAGGTTTAGTGTTCTGAACTTGAGCTCTTGCAATGGTGAAGAGCCTAAATGAATCTTTTTTTCCAAATATTTTATTGCTGCATTGTTCGACAGGATTTTTCTTCACTTTCACACAAAGATAAAATTCCCTGGATTTCTCCGAGTCTGTGGATGCAAAAACGGCATTGAAGCTAGCCAGCAAAAAAAAGAAAGTGATGATACGAATGAATGACATTTAAATATCCCTATTAAATACAAATGAATTGAAATCACCTCTTAATGCAAAAGGAATTCCTGAATGATTATTTTTTTATATGAGGTATGGTTGGTTTGATATTCTCATGACTTCCTGCTTGTGGTTACAGGAGATTTCTTCTAGAAAATGAGTGAGTTATTTACCCATCAAGAGAGACATCATGCCAAAATCTTCAAAGATCATGAATTTATCCAGAATCCTTAGATTCCTTAATAAGATGCTACCAAAAAAAATAACAATCTCCAGGATTGTACAGGCCTGGATCTTTATTTTTAGTTGCTGCATTCCCTTTTTCTGGCTTGAAAACCCTAAAGCTCAGGAAGTAGCAGCAAATGCCCAACAGAATCAGGATTCTACGACGAACCAGGCCACTAACGAAGCAGGCCAGGTTGCTTCATATTTTTATTCGGTCCCTAAGAATCCAGGAAAAGACAAAGAAGCTGCGGGCATATTTTTAAAATCAGTGACGGATCACATCATCCAAAATCGAGGAATTCAGGATTTCTACCAAATTCCTCAAAGCGAAAATAGCTGGCTTGAAACCATACTCGCCACCGACAGGCAATGGCATCAGGAACTTGAAAAACTCGAAAAAGAATACCGTGCTTCATTCAGTACTTTCGTCAATGACAAATCAGGAACCAACAGCAACAGCATCCTGATCAAGCAATACTCTAAGGCCATCAATAAACTTCAGTCAGAAATAGACATCATCCGCAGGCAGATCGTTCAAATCAATGTTGACCAGCAGATATACATCAGTAATCTCCGTAACATTCCTCTCATTTCCCTAGTGGCGGTCAAGATGCCCTTCACCGCAGAAATTGCCGCCGTTGGTTCTAATGGTGAGGACCTTTTAAGCAAATCCATTTTTAGAAACATTGAAGAACCCGTGCTTGCACATCTCACCAACCTTCACAGCAAAAAACTCAACGTCCCCTTTCAGAACGGGAACATCCGGATCACCTTTCTTTACCCTGAAAACATAACCCGTTTTGATGATGAAGCGAATGAGTACGTTTACCTGTTCCAGCGGGTTGAAGGTTTCCCTTTCTCCCAGGGAATCACCAGTGTCGAGAACCGAGGTGAGAAGAATTTAAAAATAGAGATTTTTAAAAATGACCCGGATATTGAAACTTTTCTGAATTCTGAAAACGTAGGGGATCAACGCTTGTTGAACTGGCTGAAAAAAGAACTCGCCTATCAGAAGGTCAACAACGATTACACCTTAAAAACCATCAATACTCGAATTTCCTATTTCACTATGTTCAGGAATGGTCTCAAAGACGATATTGAAAAAATCATGAAAAACATTTCTGAACTGGAGGCAAAACGGGATTCCATGGACCAGGACAACGGAAACGGAAGCATTCTGAAAAAACTGGCACAAACCCGCGAGGCTTATGAAAACCATTATCTTAAACGGGAAATAAAGACTTACGAGAAATACACTCTCGAACATGATGTCATGTTCAGCAGCATGAAAAATTCGAAGTCGAAAAAAGGGAAATCTGCGGATAACAACAACCTTATTCTGGATTCGAGAATTGCTGAAAACATCCCAATCAGCGGACGGCCAGTAAAGGACATCTTCTCGGACATCTTACTTTCAGCCAGTCAGAACCGTTCCATCAACCTCGCCGCCTATCGGGAAAGGGTCTACCGAGAAAACATCGAACAAACCCATCTCGTTCAGGGGGAACTGGAATGGAACGTGGAACGTGAAGAATATAAGATTCTGAAACTGACCCGTGGCAGTGTGGGTTCAAGGACGCAGTTTGTCATCCACCTTGCTAAACAGACCCACCTTAATTCTAAACCGAGTTTTCCCTCTCCAAAGACAGGTATCTGTAATTCGGAAATTTTTTTCAGTCAAGGGAAATTCACACTCAACAAATCTGCCAGGAAAGATCTTTCCAAAGCGGCACGCTGTCTGAGGAAATATCCAACCCAAAGGGTCCTAATCACCGGACACACAGATCCTCTCAAACCTAATTATGGAGAGGGATCGAAACTGAACAATGTACAACTTGGTCTAAGGCGTGCGGAAGCAATCATGATTTCTTTAACCAAGGATGGATTTGATTCTGGACGATTCACAATCACCAGTGTGGGCGCCAAAGATCCGATGAGCACGGGTAGGAGTGAAAAATCCTTAAGAAAAAACCGGAGGGCTCAGATTTTTTCAAGCCCGGAAATTTAATTCCGGTTTTTCAATCAAAAGATCCAAGATTTTTCTTATCTGTCAGGACGATTTTTTTATAACAGCTGCTTCATCCCGGGGGACCGTTTTGTGCCCCGGAAATGAAGACAATGGCATACAGCAGCCATAACATCCACCAACTCCGGGTCAGGTAAAGTAACCCCAGTCCTACCAGGCCTCCTCCCGCGAAGGCATATAGTTTACTCATCCTAGTTTTGATGAGGGTCTAAAGGCCTGACCCAATGCAAATAATCCGATGATCACCATCATGCCCACAGCAAAACCCCAGAGCAGGGCATGGGACATCAAAGAAAGCAGGTAGATGGAAGCGGCAATCACCAGCCAGTCCAGAAACAGTAAAAAATAGTTAAACATTTTTTGGGCTTCAAGTGTCTTCAGTCAATGAGATCGAAAATCTTGTTTAGCATAAACTAAACAAAACCACTGTTTCAAAGTCGAGTCCTTTCCTGAAAAAAGCTGTTCGGGCCTTTTATTAATTATTGGACCCTACGTAAAAGGGGTTCATAATGAATAAAGGAGGGTGTGGTCCTCCAGTATGAGGGACATGCACCCTTGAAACCTGAACGAATCAAGGAGTCCCCATGTCTAATGAGAATTCTGAACGGGATTATAAAGACCCTCTACGTAGCTACAATCCTGCAACCTCAGTCATACTCGCCGGTTACCGTCCTAGACTTTCGGAGTATTCGGTCAAGGTTCCTTTGTTCCGAACTTCCACGTTCGAGTTTGCTTCCGCAGAGGATGGAGCAAAATTCTTTGAACGGGCCTATCATCTCCCGGGAGATGATGGTGAGGAACCAGGACTTGTTTATTCACGCCTCAACAATCCGAATACCGAGATCGCAGAAGACAAACTTGTTGCCAGTGAAAAAGGAGCCAACCATGCCGCCGTGTTCCCTTCCGGCATGAACGCCATTGCGACCACCGTGTTGGCTCTGGTACCGGCGGGCGGCCGGATTCTCTACACCAGCCCGGTATACGGCGGGACCTATTTCCTGATGAAACAACTCTGTCCAGTGCGGTTCGGAGTGGAAACCTTTCCGGTGGACACCAGCGATCTGAAGACGGTAGAACGGATACTCCGGAAACACGGCCCCTTCGACATGATCTTCCTGGAAACTCCCGCCAACCCGACCTTGGGGCAGACCGACATTGCTGAGATTTCAAACCTGGCTGGAAAATATGGGAAAGGCAAAACGTTGACGGTGGTGGACAATACTTTTCTGGGACCGGTCTTCCAGCGTCCGTTTGAACTGGGAGCAGACATCGTCCTCTATTCGGCAACCAAATTTTTAGGCGGTCACAGTGACATCATCGCCGGCGCTGTCCTGAGCCGGGAAACAGCACACATTGACTCCGTACGGGAATACCGCACGATTCTGGGTGGAACGATTGCTTCAGACACCGCCTGGCTGCTGACACGTTCGATCGAGACCCTTTGGGTGCGTATGGAACGTCAGGCCCAGAAGGCTTCCAAAATCGCAGAAGCATTGAAGGATCATCCGAAAATCGAAAAATTGCTTTTCCCGGGATTGCTCTCGGATACCGATGGCCAGGCCTATGAGGTTTTCCGCAAGCAGTGCCACGGGCCGGGTTCGATGATCACCTTATTGCTCAAAAACTCGGACCGAACTGGTGCATTCCGTTTCCTCGACAATCTCCAGATCTTCCACCTCGCTGTTTCTCTTGGAGGAACCGAATCACTGGCGGAGCATCCTCGAAGCATGACCCACAGCGACATGACAGAGGTGGATTTGGACCGATGCGGCATCTCGGACTCGATGGTTCGGCTGTCGGTCGGATTGGAAAGTTCCGATGACCTGGTTGAAGACCTGATGGCTGCGCTGAAGGTTGTTTGACAACGACTTTGCTTAAGGAGCAAATTTTTTCATGACTGAAGCATCACAGCCAGGCGGACTTAAATTTTAGCAAAAACGGTCAGGATGCGGATTTTAGAATGCGTTAACATGGATACGGCTGATGGAGGAAGCATGAATCCGGATACCAGGAATGACCATATCCGGCGTGTCCGTCGGGTGAGTGAATACATCCGCAACAACCTTGACGAGGAACTGACTTTGGACAAGCTTTCCCGTGAGGCACATTTTTCACCCTTTCACTTTCACCGCATCTTTAAGGCTGTGGTAGGGGAATCGGTGATGGCACACATCCGCCGTTTAAGGTTGGAACGCGCGACACGGCATTTGAAGAAGACCCGCGGGCCTGTGATCCGGATCGCCCTGGACGCCGGTTATGAAACTCCGGAAGCCTTTTGCCGTGCTTTCAAAACCCTGACCGGTTTTTCACCTTCCTCCTTCCGTAAAGCCATTCAACAAACACCCGGGAGCGATCTTGGTGGTCCGGGGAAGTTTTCTTTTCACGATGAGATCAAACAGGATCTGCCCTCAATTGAAAGGAATGTTATGGATATAAAAATTGAAAACTGGGAACTACGCAAGGTTGCCTTTGTTCGTCACCTCGGTCCCTATGAAGAGTGCGGTACTGCCTGGGACCGGATTTGTACCTGGGCTGCCCCGAAGGGACTGCTCGCGGGAGGTCCTGAAATGTTCGGAATCAGTTACGATGATCCTGAAACCACTCCTCCGGAAAAGATCCGTTATGACGCCTGTCTGCGCGTTGAAGATGATATCGAACCCGAGGAAGACATTGGTTTGCAGGAAATCGCGGGAGGAACCTATGTCGTTGCCACCCATGAAGGGTCTTATGCTGATTTCAGTCAAACTTATTCCTATCTTTATGCGGATTACATCCCGGCCAATCAATGGGAATGCCGGGACGCTCCGTGCGTTGAAATCTACCTCAATGACCCGAATTCGACCCCCCCGGAGGACCTGGTCAGCCTGCTCTGCATTCCGGTTACAAAAAAAACCTCCGGAGAGGTGTCAGGATGAACAAGGAGAAGAACTGTATCGAAACACCAGCAGTGATTGATCTTCGCAAACAGACTAGAGAAGCTTATTCTGGCAGTAAGAAATTGCTGGATTATGAAAGCGGGGAAATCGTTTGTCTCAGCGTCTCAGGTATCGGTAAACCGGGTGGTGAAGCATATGCCGACGCGATCCAGACGCTTTACAGTTTCGTTTACACCCTCAAGTTCACGCTCAAGGGGGCAGGACTGCTTGATTTCAAAATCCTGCCCCTCGAGTGCAAATGGGGGGATTTTGATCCTGCTACCACTTCAGCTGAAGATTGGAGCTGGACCCTGCAGATTCGAGTTCCCCCGGAAGTGACAGAAAAGCAGATCGATGATACGGCACGCATCATCCAGGAACGAAAGGGACTCGAGTTGACTCCTCCTGAAAGGGTCATTGAAAACGGAGGACGATGGCTGCAGCTGCTTCACCTGGGACCCTACGAGAAACTCGGAGAAACCTACTCGCTGCTGATGAAAGAAGCTGAACAGAGAAACCTCCAACCGGTGTCCGGCCGGCACAGGGAGGCGTACCTTTCAGATCCGCGTCGGGTTGCACCGGAAAAACTGAAAACCCTCGTTCGACTATGCGTTGAAGAAAAAAAAAGAGACTTCGAACTTTAACCAAACTGAACAAGGAGTCATCCCCTCCTAGGGAGGGATATCCTTATCCTGTGAGGGTTGCCTGAATTCTATCTCTGAGCCTGTTTGATTCGTCTGGGAATCGAAATCCCCTTTTTTCCCCTAAGGTGAAAATCCTTTACGCGTGATGGATTGTTTCAATCTAACACCACCTTGTTCAAAGTATGTGTCATTATTTTTTTGGAACAACATCGTTCCTGAAAAAACAGCATTCATGAACGTTATGGGAGTAACATATCCAATTACGCGCTTGGCGATATTCCATAAGAGTTCAAGGATGCCAACATATAAATCAAAAGAAACTTGTAATCATGGATTGTCAAAAATAAGCTGATTTAATGTTAGAGTTGAATTCCCTAAATCCTTAAATTCTGGAGAAGGAGATGATTACATTTCAATTGAAACGATGGCTGCCGATGCTGCTGGGTAGTTCATCCCATTCGTATCGTTCAAACACGTAGTTTGTTTGAAGTCCTCGATTGATCCTCGTTGATTCTGGAATCCCCATTAGATCCACATATTTCCTTCATATTTCCTTCACATTTTCAGGCTAGTATCTTGTCCATTCTGAATGGGGCAGGGTTACTCTAATTGATAACATTCATAAAAAAGGCTGCTATGAAAATGAAGTGCAGAAATTTTAATATAAACAATGAATCAAGATTAATAAGACAAGTTCTATTGGAAAATAAGATTTTCCCTCTATTAGCAAGTATTCTTTTCCTGGCTTCTTGTGATGCCTCTGATTTAAGGCCCAAGCGG
>CESR01104724.1_pt1 | contig 10941 bp, 16 predicted proteins | sample 356351 | NCBI WGS metagenome assembly CESR01 (sample SAMEA2622149, study PRJEB7988) | marine metagenome | isolation source: saline water (ENVO:00002010), including | reverse complement strand
TTATCTGGTCTTCTATTCTGACTTGTTAGGTTTTGTTTTCCCCACTTACCTTCCGCCAGGGTTGTGTTCGGTGCAATCTCTGTTTCGTAGTATTCCCAGCATTCAATTTCTGTGTTAAACTCTTTATCTACTACTCTCTGCACAGCTGGATGCCACGTCAATACTAATGCTATCCACACTTCCATCATTATTTTGTTCTTGTATACCACATCAGAATAAGTAATCCTGCATAACAAGCAACGGCTAATAGTTCAACTAGATTTTCCACTAGAGCGGTTCAATGTTTTTTTCTACGTATTCTTTTGATTTCTTTCTTGCTTCCGTTAATGCGTCCTTGACTTCTTGTTTGGACCCACCGAAGTATGCTACTGCGTGTCCTTCGTCTATTAACATTTCATTAATACTTATTTCTGATTCGTGATGATGAAATAACTCTCCGAGTACACGTCCAAACTTACCTGTACCGTGAGATTTAAGAACAAATACATTACCGTTTTCTTCTAGTATTTCTATCAATCGATGTTTTGCACCAAGACCATATCGCTTTTCTGTAAGGTCTCGTGTACGGGATTCAGGAGTATCAATACCCATAAATCTGATTCGTTTATCAATGTGGACATTAAATCCTAAATCTATGTAAGCATCGATAGTATCACCGTCAACTATTTTCTTTACTTTTCCGTCATATTCAAACATTGTTCCTCTATAATATGTTTTTCTTGATGGTCTGCAAGTTTTTTCAAATCAGTAAATATTAAATCACATTCAAAACAACAGGCATATCCATATTTGTTATAAAATTCTTCATCATAATTATCCTTCACCTACTACCCTGTCCTCGATATTTTTTCCAATTTCTTCTTTTGTGCTTATTTGTCGGGCGGGAGTTTTTAGAACGTCCAATTGAAGTTCTTTTAGGTACTGATTGCCAACGTTTCGTATTTACTTGTTTAAAAGCTGATTTCGCCATTATTTTTCATTGTCTTGAGTCATAATAAAAGAGAATAGTTGGGTAGAGCCTAGACTATCCCGAAAGACAACTCTTGCATCGGCACTCGGGCCGTCTATTAGCAAGCTAGTCATCTACTCCCTCACCCTATGGCACGTTACCGTGGTCTATTGGAGGGGCGTCTTAACTTCATCTAGGTAGATCACATACTCGCACTCAAGCAGAAGTCCGTCTCTCCTCCCTGGCTTTAATGTCATTTACCCAACTACTCTCATTTCGTTTTTGTTTCTATAATCGATAATTGCTGATTTAATAGCATCTTCCGCCAATACAGAGCAATGAATTTTGACAGGGGGTAGAGAAAGTTCCTCCACGATGTGCGTATTCTGAATCTTTTGTGCATCATCCAATGTTTTACCCTTAACCCATTCAGTCGCCAAAGAAGAAGATGCAATCGCAGATCCGCAACCGAACGTTTTAAATTTGGCGTCAATAATATTTTCATTTTCATCTACCTTTATTTGTAGTTTCATAACATCACCACACTCGGGTGCCCCCACAAGACCAGTGCCAACAGAAACGTCATCACGATCCAAACTTCCCACATTTTTGGGTTCTTCATAATGCTCCATTACTTTATCTGAATATGCCATTATCTAGTTAAAGAGAGAATCTTACTTATTTGAGCATCTAATACTGGTGCTCGACCTGGCCAGTGAATATACGCTTTGTCGGGATTACTCTTTAAATTTTTCAATAATGGAATAATCAATTTCTCCAACGCCTTTAATTTCTTAGTTTTGTATTCTTCAAACTCGGTCTTTTTTGCTTCCAGTTCAGCTTCCGCTGTCTCTTGTCGTGCTAGTAAATCCGCTAGATTGTTATTGATATCTCCGAAATCTACTGTGCCATCTCCATCAAAATCCATTTCACGGACTTCATTAACTGCTTGTTCCATTGTGTCGAGTTTGTCAGTAATGCTACTCAAGTCTACATTCACTTCTGGAGCATTGACTGTGGTTTCTTTCGCTAGAATTCGACCTTGATTTCCAACAATTTCATCCAGTTTAGCTTCGAGTGGAGACAAGTCTGGCATATCACCAGCGGTAAGAGCATCAACCTTTTCGAGTGCAATAATTTGATCTAATTTATTTTCAAGTGTACTTAAATCAACATCTACGGATTCAGTATTTGTCACACCTTCCGAAGGAATTAGGGCTATTATAGCATCTAGTTTTTGTGTAATGGGTCCTAAATCGGATGATATTGCTTGAGTTGTTTCCTTAACAACGGTGACGGCTTCTGTTTCATCAGTATCAGAAAAGGAAAATCCCCAATCAAAATCTGCTTCTTCAATATTGCCTTCTTCTGATTCTATATCTGCCATTATGTTTCTCCTCGTATTTTATTTAATATTTAACTCCAATATTATATTTAGGTACAAGTTGCCAATCAACTTTATCTTTAAACGATATGATTTTAAACTGACCAACATTTCCCATAGGGACTAGAAGATCAGGTTTTACAATTTTTAATAACTTCCATTCTTGCAATAAATTAATAATAGCATTTCGCCTTTCAATATCTACTTTAGTTAAATTAGTAGGTTTTCCATCTAAAGCGAATAATTCTTTGAAGTGTACAATATAATATTGGCCCTGTTTATGAAGTATATGAGTAGATTGATATAAAATTTTATCTCTGTTAGATGCTACTCCCATTCTGGTAAGAGTTTCTTTTATCTTCAAAAAATCATCATCTTCCTTGAATCTAATTTCTACCATATCGGTGGGAGACCAATCTACAATATAATCATTTTCACTTTGTTTTCCTTGCGATTGTGTCATCAATACCGCCTTTTGAAAATTTGAGGCGAAGTTTCTGAATTTCAGATTCAGAGAGAAGGTCTAAAACTTCTCTAGCCCTTTGTTCATTATAATTATAATACTCTTTAATGAGTTCAAGATCCGATGATGGTGCAGTAGCTTTTGCCCATTTAGACCATCGTTTCTTTTTCCTCAAACTATTTATATAATAGTCATATTGAAGCAAGGCATCTAACTGGTATCGAGTATTCATTTCATTTACATACAAAACCGTGTCAACATTCATACTTAAAGCACGGTTAATGATGAAACAACTTCTTCCATACTCTGATTCATCCATATCTCCCGTACGGATCAAATTTTTATGTCCGTGATTGATATCTGGTAGAATTTCTTTAAATAAATCAGCCAATTTTAGGGGGCTTTATATTAGTGTTAATGTTTGCAATTGGTGGAGGTGCTTGGGGTTTCCCAAGATAAAATGTATCTAATAAATTTTCAACAATATCAATAGTGGTCTGTCCAGCGGGATGTTGCATACAACGTCCATCTTTAAAGAAATATGTTACTGGATGCTGACCTACTGGAAAAAACATTGGTTCCGTCATTTGATAAATATCGATTCCTTTATATTTGTCTTTAGCAAAGACTGGTTTCAATACTTCTGGTAAAAAATGATCACATACAGGACAGTTAGCCCTTGTGTGTATAATCACCACATTTCCACCTTTGTCGATAATTTTTCTTGCTTTTTTCTCTGTTACTACTGGAAAAAATTCTGTACTCATTTATTCCTCCTTTACAAATGTTCCTTGGGATGTCAAATGACCTTTTCTATCTTTAATTTCATTATACGCGGCTTCTACACATTTGTCAAATTTAATTTTTTTCACTTTACAAACACCACGCAAGGTCACGTATATATCTCCGATAGCATCCATAATGTCTTCATCATTGTTATGATTTATAGCATCAAGGAGTTCGGCAGTTTCTTCTAAAGTTTTAATGGCTTGACCCATAGCAGTTCCGTTTTCCGTAATGCCTCTGTCATCCATCCATTTATCAATATTATGATCATATAGTATTTTGTTAAATGTATCACTCATCTTTCCACTCCGCTTCTACCATCACCTCAGTTAAAAAGGCGACTAAGTTAATTTCTGCATCCTGCACGAAAGCCTGTTTATATTGATAGTCCGCAATCAAGAGAACTACCTGTGGGATGCTCTGCGGTTGTAAAAACCCGTGCATCTGGTCGTAAATCTGGCGATAAATAGCAATGGGATCTGTATCAATGTGATCAACAACCCATTGTCTCATACCAGTAAAATTTTTATCTTTTAACATCAACATCAAACTACCGATATTGATTTCGCCTATTTTTGCTAAAACACCCTTATCTATGACACCGCCGGCAGAGTATCGCTGGAGTTCATTTAGGGTTCTTCGCATATCTGGGAAGTGTCGCTTAATCAATTCAGCTAAAGCGGGTTTGCTTTCGATGATGACACCCTCAGCTTCAAGAATGCTAATTATTCTATTCATAAACTCACCCATCAAAGGAGGCAAGTCTTTCTTATCTATTCTAAAATCTATATATGTAGTCCGAGAATGAATCGGTTCGATGATCTTATCCTTGAAATTACAAGTTAAAATGAATCTTACATTCTTGGAAAAGTGTTCTATGAATCCACGGAGAGCGGGCTGGAACGATTGTGGATTTAAATAATCTGCTTCGTCCAGGATAATACATTTCTTACCCCCATCAAAGGAAACAGTAGAAGCAAAAGTGGATATATCGTTCCGAAGTGTATCAATATTTCTATCAAGCGATCCGTTGATGACTAACGTAGTGTAACCCAATTCTTCAGCAAGGGCTCTAGCTACTGTGGTCTTACCAGTTCCGGCTGTTCCACTCAACAACAAATTCGGCATATCCCCTTCAAGTAAAAACTCTCGAAATGTATCTATCAAAGGAGATGATAAAATACATTCCTCAACTTTCTTGGGACGATATTTTTCTACCCAAAGAAAATTTTCACTCATAAGTTGAATCCTGTTCTAATGCAATGTGATAAGTTAATTTACCATCCGCAGAAATTAATTTAGAAATTTTCTGGGCTGAAATTTCAACATCATAATCACCCGGAAGCATCTTCATTCGTTCAGTCAAAAAGTAAAATTTAAAATCAGTATCAGATTCACCTCCGATATACGGACCAACTTCTACTCTGAATGTATTTGAAGTGTCGTTCCTCTTGTCGAGAACTTCCGCAACAACTTTATCATCTTCTCTTCGGATAAGCAAATCAGGAACTGCTAATGTACCAGTTGCTCTTTGAAGTTTATCTAACGTTTCGGCTGTCAATTTAAACGTAACTTCACTAGACGGCATCTGAATTTTTGAAGTCGGATACACGATAATTTCTTTATCAGCATACCAGTAATGGGTTACTGAATTTGCATCCTTGATAGTCGCAAATTGCTCACCGAATTCTACTTCTGGATCATCGAATAATGATACCGTAGAAAGGAATTCGTTAAGATCATAAATTGCAAAATCTTCTCCGTTAGAAGATTTGAAAGTCTCGGCTACTGTTGCCGATGCCAGTACGTTTTTCTGTACAGATACAGTATCCAATTGATTTCCCTCTGTAAAGAGAATCGATTGATTAATAGAGGCGAAATTCTTCAGAACCTCCAGCGTGTTTTCACTCAATTTCATAATATACTCCTTTAATTGTTATAGCAACTATTATACACAATATAAACATCATTGTCAAGCGTTTAATCGTTCATTAAATACCATTTTGATTGACTACAAGTCGGACAATATTCTTCTTCGGTCATTGCAGATGGATCAACTGCACATCCAGAAATATGATTACATACATTCCTGTCAATACCAGATATAGCGTTCGGTTCTAGTTTTACTGCCAAACTCTTTTCTCTCATTTTACTCACTTTAGAATATTGTCGAGTTCCAGAATATATTTCTGGTTCCGTCATACAAATATCATTGGAATTGAGTATAGCAATCTGGCATTCCTGATTGGTTTGATATTCTTGCACAAGTTCATATGGTGAATTATTAGGTGAAGCCGTAATTTCGGGTGGTAATACTAATGCTAAAACCAATCCGATTGTTGCGCCTATTATTTCCATTTTAATACTCCTCTTTTATTTGAGTTTTCAATTTTTCTATGTATACTGTGGCATCCATTAATTCTTCCTGAAGATGCTGTAGCCACTCTATAACTGATAAATCATTACGTTCAGTAGTTACTCCATATTTTTGTAATCCTTTTTCTGCTCTCCAGCGGAGGTCTTTAATTACATTTTCAACGTTTCTATCAGCATTTGGTCCTGGTATTTGGGGTTCCATTATGGGATGAAGTTCATCGATATCCTTTGGGGAATCCGTGATAGTAGGCCGACTCTTGGCTTGCATTTCCCTTCTTCTATTTTCTTCCCATTCTTCCATATCTTTACCAAATTCAGATTTATTCCTTTTCAATCTTTCTGCATAAGTTTCTATCATACGTATCCTTCCATTGGAATAATAATCTCTGAAATGTCTTTACCGTCTTCCACAAGCATATTTAAAAATCCGTACATATTTTCGGTATCTGGAAATGCCAATTCTTCTTCTGTTCCATCTTCTATCGGTATAGTAATAATATAATCCATTTTCTCTAAGTTTTCCTCTTTATGTGAAAAAATCCTCGGCCCCAAAAGAGGAGGAAAGGGCCGAGGGTGCTGAATGAGGGTTTAAACTACCCTCGGAGTTATTCGTTTGAATCAAAAGTGTGGTCTCTCATTTCATCGTCTTCCAATGAAGATGTTTTCTCTTCATCTACTCCGACACCAGAATCAATTTTTTCGTAGAGACTCATAAATGATTCTCTGGTTTCATCATCGAAACGCTCGATTGCCATTCTGATTGCTTTTCCGCGATCAGCAAAAATCGAGAATGATTTCAAGATATCAACAAGACGGCGAGTCGAAACGATTTCGTCAACTCCACCCTCTTCAAAAGTTTTTCTAATGATGTCTCCCCACATTGTGAGATTAGGAATGAAACTGTCAGTAGATTCACTATCGATTCCAAATCCCTGAGCGGCTTTGATGAGAATTTTTCTCTCAATATTTTCTGAAGGATATGGCTGATACATTGTAACTGAAAATCTGTCAAGGAAGGCTTCGTTCAGAACATTAGTTCCGATAAAACGTCCGTCATCAGATCCCTTACCTTTGGTGTTGGCAGTAGCAATGATTGTGAATCCAGCGGCTGGCTCAATCCACTCGGCACGTTTCTTAATGAAGTAACCCTTTCCCTCAAGAACGGACTGTAACGCCATTATCTTGTGAGAACCAAGGTCGATTTCGTCTAAGAGCAAAACTGCTCCGCGTTTCATCGCTTCGATAACCGGCCCATACTGAAATACAGTTTCACCGTTTACGAGTCGGAATCCACCAAACAAATCATCTTCATCCGTTTCAGCGGTGAAGTTCACTCGGATCATTTCTCTTCCGAGGTTTGCACAGGTTTGTTCAATTCCAAATGTCTTACCGTTACCGGACATTCCAGTCAAATAGACTGGGAAGAATAATCGACTTTTTAGGATTTTTTTAATGTCAGAACAGTTACCCCAGGCGACAAAGGAATTGTCAACTTTAGGGATAAAAGATATTGTAGAATCAAGTGTGCAGGCCGAAGTTCTTTCAGCAACAACTGAAGTTACTGGGACTGCTTTCTGGTGTTCAGAAAGTTCCTCATCAGTAAGCGGTGCGATTGGATTCAACACAACTTCAGCTACTTTATCTGGTGCTGAAACTTCCTCTATTACCGGTAAGCGGCGAACAGTAGGATTCTCTGAAACTTTTTCGGCGTATTTACATTTAGATGGGATGGAAATATTGTAGGTCGCAGAGACCGTTTCCATTTGGGTTTTGGTAACATCGTGGGTACCGAACATCTTTTTTACTGCGGCCCCAAATTCGTCAACTGAAACTCTTTTATTACTCATTTTAACTCCATAATTTAATTATTCATTCAGCAGAAGTCACTAAGAGAGTCCTCCCTCTCTCATCTTCTATATACTATTATACGTGGTTCGGCAATAAATGTCAAGTCTTTTTTCACTTTTTTTCATCTTTTTTCATAATGTGTCCCAATAGTGATAATCCTCATATCGGGCTGCCGATCCCAGATCCGTGATAGTGGACCCATTTTGAAAATCAAATTCCCCTTGACGAGGATCGGTTAAATCTCCATCTTCATACAAATAAGTCATATTCAATCCATATAACGATACTCGATAATGAGTCTGTGGTTTTGACCAATCTGCAAGTCCACATAATGTGGGATAAGATATAAAAACTTCAGTAACGATTCCTTCGATTCCGTTAAGATTCCGAACGGAATCGTTTTTCATAAATTTGGTTGGTGGAATTCGTACTTTTGCTTCTTCCATTTTTTTCCTTTTAAGCTACGAGTGCAACAAATTCGTTTAACATCATTTTATTAACTTTACGGGCTGAAGTGAATTTACGAAACTGGGTACGTAATTTTCCCTTAGCAACCGATCCATCATCATTAGCTTGTGGAGCATCGAAAAGGGCTTCCTGATCCAATGATTTATCATTAATCAGAAAGTAAGTAGCGTATCCGTTTTGTTTCATTGGAACATATCCGTTCTTATTCAAAAAACTTTTAAGTTCGCTTCCTTCTCCGTAACCCGCTTCATAATGAATTTGGTGTTTAATCGTTGATTTATTAGTGATATGAAATCCAATTACATTAATTTGGTATTTATCTCCAAGATTTTTCAAAAGAGAATCGGTCAATTTAGAACGACTTCTATCGGTATGTACAAGTCTTTTTGTTTTAGGATCTCGAATTACCAAATACGTACCTGATTGTTGAGTCATTTGATAAACTTGCTTTCTCTCTTGTATTTCGGAATTCCAATAATCATTATTATAATCTGCTCCTCCATCTGTAAGAAAAATTGCATTAATCTTTTCGGCTCCAGTTTCCTTTTTGAAGTCACCCACCATTTCAGTAGCGGCCATAATACATTCGTTTAAAGGAGTGGAACAAGTTCCGTGACCCGGAGGAGTAATTAATCCACCGTAGTCTAAAGATTTTCCAAGAAATGCCAGATTTGAAAGTTGTTTGTTGAATTCACTCCCTGACATTTTCTCATTGAAATATTCGTGCATTCCCAATCTTCCAGGAATTAAGTGATGATTTGAATTTTGTATAGTTCGATCATAAAAGTCACTCTTATTCATTTTATCAAGAAGACTTCCTGAGTTAGAGAAGGAATAAACTCGAAAAGGAATTCCGACTTTCTTTGCAAACATAACAAGTGTTAGGGTTTGCTTAACTGTGGCTTCCATCTTATTGTGCATTGAACCGGACCAATCGATGAACATCAACAAAGCGTGGTTTCTTCCATCTTTGACTGCGGAAATACGCTTGAAAATATCTTCGTTGGTTCTGTATTGGGAGAGTTTATTCATATCCAGAACACCGGTCTTGCTGATTGAAGTTCGGCGATATTCTGTGGCCGCTTGCTTCATTTCAAATTCTTTGACCATATAGTTAACAATTTGAGTAGTGTCCTTTTTCCAAGTTCTGAAAAGATTTTTCTCTTGTTGCATCATTCCTTCATCAGTAATTTCATCGTAATACCATCGGCGATTTGCAAAATGTGAAGCATCTGACCAGTGAATATTTAACTGCTCAAAAGTGTCTTTCCAAGGAATAATTGCTTTTTCAGGATTAAGAATTGGAAGGTCTAAATAAATTGGCTCTCTTGCATCTTCATCATTCATTGCTTCCATTGCTTCGTCCCAGGCTTTTTGAGTTTCGGGCTCTGGTGGAGCTGGTTCTAAATCTGGGGAAGGAGTTTCATCATCCGCATCTTTATCTGCTCCTTCTTCTGGGTTGGCTTCTTCTTTTTCTTTGCTTTCTTCGTCTGATTCTTCTGTTTCTGAATCAGGTGTATTTCCTTCTCCTTCTCCCTCTTCTTCATCCGCATCACAGTCGGTTGATTCTTCCTCTTCCTCTTCGTCTTCGGGATTTTCTTCGTTTGATGGGGAGGGTACAGGAAATGGGGCTGTATCGTTTGGTTCCGCGTCTTCCTCTTCAATAGAGTCGGCTTCATTCCCGTCTGAACAGCCCATATCGTCCATATTTGTTTCGGCTTCTTCTTTCGCCATTTCAGAAAGTTCTTTAGTAAGGGTAAGAACATCCTGAAAAGTTTCGGCTTTCAAAACTCGGTCACGGAAATCTTTTTCTTCATCAGAGAAAGGAACTTCAGCTAAAACACCCAATTTAAAATCTAAATTGAGTCGGTCAGCGAATCCATATTCTTCTAGGTCTTTTCCTCGTGAACCGAAAAAATCTCTTTGCTCTAAGGCGTCATACATACCGAAAAAAGTTCTTTTCATTCCGGGATATTTGATTTTCATTTTCCGCTCAATTCTAGCATCTTCAAGAATGTTAGCATATCCTTTAAGACTCTGGTTTGCTTTGTCATTACAAAACTCAACCCATTCTTCGTGAGGAGTATAAAGGGCGTGCCCTACTTCGTGTCCGATCAAACCCTCATACAGAGTGCTTGTCATATCTTTCCAGATTGGTAGAACTAGGCGGCGATTCTTGACATCGAATGATGCGGTAGAAACTTTTTTATGCTCGATGTGGATGTTCTCAGTAGCCATCAGCTTGGCTAGAACATTTTTTGACTCGATATTGACTAATTTAGTAGATTTCATTTTCCTCTTTTATGAAATGTTTTATTCTCTACATATATGGTATCAAATCCAGCTGAAATTGTCAAGTCTTTTTTTACCTTTTTTTCATTTTTATTTGAGGGCGTGTCGCCGGAACGACACTCCGGGCCCCCAATCAATATCCACTATTTGGGTAATAACTAAAATATATTGCTCCGAGAATCCCTAAAAATATGGGAATCAAACCGAAAAACCACCCGAAAGTGAAACAAAATATGATTATCTCCTCAAACAAATTTTTCACTTGACCTATCCTCTAATCCGTGATAGTAGGCCGATCTATTTTCCATCTACAATTTTTGAGAAATTTTGATCTTTTTCTAACGCAATTACTCTACCAAATTTATCAAGTATCTG
>CESR01043033.1_pt1 | contig 10979 bp, 9 predicted proteins | sample 356351 | NCBI WGS metagenome assembly CESR01 (sample SAMEA2622149, study PRJEB7988) | marine metagenome | isolation source: saline water (ENVO:00002010), including | reverse complement strand
CCGACCATCTGAATCACTGGCTTGGGCAACAATTTTGTACTTTCAACGGTCTTAGCAATCCTGTCGCCTTCTCGAGCCCCTTTGCGAACTTCATACCATAGTTTTTTGTAATGTTGATTACCTGAAATATCACCAGTAACTTCAAGTGCGCTAAGCATGGGGACACCTGCGTTGATCAACTCTCCAAGTGTTTGCAGAGATCGGTTGATATACAACGCACGCAACATTTTCCGAACTACAGGAAAATGAAGTTTTAAAGTATCAATAAGTTGTAATCCCCGTTTCGTTCTTCCACCAAATATAACACCTATGACAGCCATCGTAAGAGTGATAGGAATCGTCCACCAATACAAAACCATCCACGCACTTAATCCCATCAAAAATAACGTTGGCCAAGGAAGAACACTTTCTTTTCCTGCAAAAACGCCTGCAAATCTAGGGAGTACAAAAGTTAATAGAAAAATAGTAACAACTGTTGCGAGCCCGCCGATGACTGCGGGGTAAATGCTTGCTCCAATCATCATTTTTCTGGTTTCAATTTGTCGCGTGATAATTTTTGCAATTCGGTCAAGCATGTGCCCAAAAGATCCTGAGAGTTCTGAAGCACGAACCATATTGATGTACAAAGGAGAAAACAATTTTGGATACTGAGCAATAGCATCTGAAAACGTACAGCCCGCTTCAATGTCTTCTTTCATGGAACGTAAGATTTCTTTAAATGCTTTGTTTTCAATGTTTGATGCAATACCATCAATTGCTACGCGTAGACTTATTCCTGCACGTATCATCACAGCCAACTGCGTAGTGAAATCTAATATCTCTCGTTTAGTTGGACCGCTTCCCGCATTAAGTATTTTCCAAACCCGGTGCATCAATCCTATTTCATTCGATTGAAATGGGACCAGACGAACAATTCTCCCACCTCTTTCACGCAACGCTTCTGCAGCAGCAGCAGCCGACTCTGCTGCGAGTTGACCAGCCATCAGATCTCCCGCTTCTTGTTGTAGTTCATAGCGGTAGGTGGGCATGGTGATCTCCTTATGCTGCCAGTGATATTTCCATTCGTTGTGGATCCGTTGCGTTTGCGAGCACATCACTTTTTTCTACAAGACCGTTGTAAAGCAATGATGCCATTGATGCGTCTCTTGCGATCATCCCGGCTCGACCGCTAGTTTCTATTACATTAGGTATTTCAAATGTTCTCGATTCACGAATGATGTTTCTAACTGCAGCGTTACACAACAACACTTCAACAGCAGGAACCATTCCTCCTCCAATTTTTGGGAGAAGTGTCTGTGAGATCACCGCCTTCAACGTGTTGGCGAGCATTGACCTCACTTGACATTGTTGATTTGCGGGGTACATATCAACGATTCGTTCTACTGTTTGAGCTGCATTTACTGTATGTAATGTAGATAGCACAAGGTGCCCAGTTTCTGCTGCAGAAATTGCAAGCGACGTTGTTTCTAGATCACGCATTTCTCCTACAAGAATAATGTCTGGATCTTGACGCAGCGCATGCTTCAAACCAGAAGCAAAACTTGGCATATCCCTGCCTAGTTCTCGCTGCTCCACAAGACACTGATTTGAATCAAATGTATATTCGACAGGATCTTCAAGCGTAATGATGTGGCTAGGTTTTGTTTTGTTTATTCGATCTAGAAGTGAAGCGAGTGTTGTTGATTTACCAGAACCGGTATCACCTGTTACAAGAACCAGCCCACGCGGCAAATCGACTAATGATTCTATCGCAGAAGGTAAATTCAATGTTTCTAGAGGAGGAATATTTGACTTTACTGTTCGCATTGCAATCGCAGGCAAACCACGTTGGTAATGGACATTGACCCTATACCGACAGGTATCTGTTGCCCAAGATAAATCTACATCTTGGGTTTTTTGCAATGTTTCCTTATGTGTTTCACCGAGCATTGTTTCAATGATGTATTCCATCGCTTCAGCATCGAGCACGGGAAGATCGACGCGACATAAATTTGTATCTACACGAATGATTGGAGATTCACCTGTTACCAAGTGAATGTCAGAAGCGTTGTGGCGAGTTGCCGTGTCAAGGATGGATTTAAAATCAAACGACATTACGATGCTGATGCATCGGCAAACTACGTGTTTAGATAAAGCATTGCCTATTGAAAGAAAATAGATATGTGTCTTGTATGGGTTATACCACGTGTTAAGGTTCGGCTGCGCGTACTACGCGGGATTGAAGTACGCTTATTCGATAGGTGGAACTACAAAATAATCTGATGCAGCCACCGTTGTTGATGGTTGCCATAATTTAGAATCAACAAGCGTTTCGGCAAGCGCCCCATGTGAAAGGTACTCAAGTGTCCCCCTCATATGCCACACCACTGTATCTTGCCCCACGAGATATGCTCGGGGTATAACTATTGGAATTGTTGTCTTTGTCGTGGAACCTCGAGGAAGAGTTTGCTGGGCATCTGCTATACCCCGATATACAACATCCCTATTGACTGAAACATAATATCTATATGTAACAAGTTTTAGTGGCTCATCATTGTTATTTGACAGGTCAAATTCAAGATCAAGGGAAATAGCCGAGGGAAGGGATTCCGTGATCAATGATGATTTATATTGGGCGACTGGTGCACGCGAAGTGCTACAACCTACGGTTGATAGAAACGCAATGAACAAAACTCTTGTAAGCATTCGCTCACTGTATCAAAGTAGGAGCGTGTCGTTGCCTTTGAGGAGACACAAATACCACAGGTTCATCTTGAACCATCACTATTTGATCTTCTGAAGGAGGTAGGTCTGGTTGATACATCGCGTATTGGTTCCACCAAATCGAGAGTGCAGTCATAATCAACATCGAACACCATGCTGCCAACTCTCCTTGCCGGTTATTACGCATGTAAAAAAGAAGGGTTACACAAGTTGCAACAGTAATCCCTTTGTAAAGTGCAAGAACCCACAAGGAATTTGTTTGAGTCAAGAGCCACGCTGCGATGGGGTTTCCCTCAGTCATACCAACACTAGTGAGATACATTGTTGTGAGCGTGAGGTCCGCAAGACTGAGTGAAACTATGCCAAAGAGTAACCACATTACTCGTTGTGGTCGCTTAGCATCTGAGAAAATGCTAAAAATTGTATTGTTATGGCTGTTATTCATGTCTTGACAAAGGAACTGCTTATACGGGCACTTTTTCCCACAAGTTCCTTTCAATGCTTCGACCCGATAACACTCCAAATGAAGAAGTTGTTCAAATTCACACCGATTTATTAAAAAAACTGAATGTTATCGGACGTTTTGAGGGTAATGCTCAAAGCTAAAAACAGGGATGCGTCTATAAGGCATAGACGTTGTACACCAAGCAAGAAGACCCGTGCCAATCAGTGGCCCCCTAACAATTTCTTATGTAGCTACTTTTTTTCGTTTGACCGGCCGTGTTTGCCATCATTTGAGGCAGACACCGCACTACAAAGGTGCTGCACTGACTCATGCTCACCTAAATCTCGCAGGACGTCTGCTAGCCTCTGTGCAATGGAACCGCCATTTTCGCGGAACAAACGTCTGAAAGCTTCTTTTGTCGCTTCGATGTGGGGCTCTGAATATCCACGCCTTGACATCGCCACAACATTGACCGCTCGAACCTCTGCAGGTGTCCCCTCGACGATCATGTACGGTGGCACATCTTTGGTAATTCTCGCCAACCCGCCAACATATGAGCAGCGGCCAATAGCAGAAAACTGATTCACACCCGTACCTCCGCCGATTGCTGCACCATCATCAATCTCTACATGCCCAGCCAACATCACTTGATTGGCCAAAATAATCTCATTCCCAAGCACGCAATCATGTGCAACATGGCACCCAACCATGAGAAGATTCCTATCACCAACGATAGTTCTTCCGCCACCATTTCCAGTACCACGGTGAATCGTGACATGCTCGCGTATTTCATTGTCATCGCCAATCTCAAGCGTAGTCAATTCCCCGTTAAACTTTTTATCTTGTGGATCACCACCAATCACTGAGAATGGATACATGGTATTGCCACGTCCGATCGTGGTATTGCATTGCACGGTCACGTGATTCATCAACACAGTTTCTGCACCAATGCAAACATCCGGGCCAATAACGCAACCCGGCCCAATCACAGCTGATTGGTCTATCGCTGCCGATGGATCAATCACTGCAGAAACATGTATATCACAATTTGTCGTCATTTGATCACACATTCTACTCTTGCTCCGCATCAACCATCATGAATTTCACTGCCGCTTCAGCAGCAATTTTAGAACCTACAAAAGCTTTACATTTCAACGCTGCTGTTCTAGTCCCAGCCCGTACTGCTACCGCTTCTAGAAGTAACTGGTCACCTGGTGTAACAGGATGACGGAGTTTCACTTGATCCAAACTTAGAAGAATGGCAATTTTACCAGTATGCTCTAGTTTTCTACTCATCAACAAGCCACCAAGTTGCGCCATTGCCTCGACAACGAGTACGCCTGGCATAATCGGCGTGCCCGGATAATGCCCTTCGAAAAAAGGTTCGTTGATGGTTACATTTTTAATTCCAAGTGCACGTTGATCACCCTCCATTTCAACGACTCTATCTACAAGCAACATCGGATAACGGTGGGGCATAATGCGTTGAATATCACGCACGTCCATGACGCAGCCGTCTTGAATAACTTTTGTTCTATCGCTTTCCCGATTCTGCTCTAGAATTGCCTTGCACAGTTGTCTGTTCAACGCATGACCAGAGCGACTTGCAACGATGCGTCCTTGGATATGCGCGCCAGCGAGATATAAATCTCCAATGATGTCTAGGATCTTGTGACGAGCAGGTTCATTTTCAAACCGATACGCGTTGTCAATCGGTCCATTCTCTCCAATGACAAGAACGTCTTTTGGTGACAGGTGCATACACATTCCTTTTGCCTGCAAGGCGGAGGCTTCCTCTTGCAAACTAAAAGTGCGAGCGGGTGCAACATCATCGAGATATGACCCGCGCATACTATTCCACGATTGCATTTGCCTTGCAATTCGATCAGAAGAAGTGCCGTAGTCTAAATCATAAACAACCTGCAACCCGTGGGAATCACTTGGAAATGCAGCAATCATTGCATCACCATCTTGTACGTATATTGGTTCTTCTATTTTTAATATCACTCTAGGTTCCCCCTGCTCGATCGTTCCCGCTCGAACCAAACTCTCCACAAATGGAAGTGCTGAGCCGTCACCGCCGGGAATTTCTGGTCCATCCACACGAATGAGTGCATTGTCGATAGACAACCCCGAAAGTGCAGACATGAGATGTTCGACTGTCTCAATCGATGCATCACCAACCCCAAGTGCCGTCCGCCTTGCTCGATCATGTATCGCATGATCGACGGTAGCTTCAATTTTTACGGGCGAATCAAGATCCACGCGTTCAAATACGATGCCTTCGTTTGTACCAGCAGGCTCAATTACAATGTCAACATCAGAGCCAGTGAGCAAACCCTTGCCGCTGATGGTCACAGGCTTTGCAACCGTTCTCTGCATGAGCGTCGTGCATGTTTTGTCGAATTGTTGTTTTGCTTCTTCTGCCATGGTTGCTGAGATCTTCTGCCCGCCAACAGGATTCCATTAGGAATCTCGCTGGGCAAGTTTATGGATGATTCCGGGTAGTTTACGTACAGCAGACCACTGCCGCAACGTATTTTTAGTAGGTCCCGCAGGTACACCCAGCCATGATTCCCCAGCAGGAACATCATTCATCACGCCACTTTTCGCCCCAATCATAGCCCCAGAGCCTATTTTGATGTGTGGAACAATCCCAGCCCCAGCCCCGATTTGGCACCAATCCCCAATTTGAACTGACCCAGCAAGCCCCGTATAGGCTGCAATCACACAATTTTGCCCAATTTGGACATTATGGCCAACTTGCACGTGATTATCAATTTTTGTGCCTTTTCCCACGATCGTTGATGCAAATTTGCCGCGATCGACACTACTCACAGCTCCGATTTCTACATAATCGTGGATCTCTACATTTCCAACATGGATCATTTTTACAAGGTAGCTGCCATCTTCTGCAGGTCTGTACCCAAATCCATCAGCACCAATAACAACGTTTGCATACAAAATGCAGTGAGATCCTACATGGCAAAACGAGCCGATTGAAACACCCGAATGGAGGACTGTTTGCGAACCCACAGTTGCATCCATCCCAATATGAACATTTGATTGAATCACACACCCATCGCCTATGGTCACATTCTTACCAATCCGAACGAAGGGGCCAATTCGTACATCCGCTCCGATTATTGCTGTTGGGTCAACGGCACAAGATTCGTGGACACCAACAACTGGTTTGTCTTCGGGCAAAGCGAACAACTTTAATACTTTGGCCATCGCGAGGTCGGGATTATCTACAAGCAAGATTGTCTTATTACCAAAATTAATGTTTGTACAGTCAACTTTGTTGCCCATAATTGCAACAGCACCCGCTGATTCCAACCACTGCTTCGCATACGCAGTATTTGTTATGAACGTCAATTGGCTCTCTCGTGCAACATCAGCAGCGGAGACCCCGTCAATCACAGCCTCAAGCGATCCTTCAATAGTTGCGCCGATGAGTTCGGCTATAGATGCAGATGTATGACCCATTGAGGTTCCTTTAAAAGGTTACCGAACCGCCATCTCGTCAAACTCGCCGTTCATATATTCGATCAATTGATCTGTAACATCGAGGTTGGTGTTTGCGTAGAGCACTCGCCTGCTCGCAATTTCACCCATGATGTTTGGGTTATCGCCGTCGGGTAATTTCACGGCTGCGTCATTTACAAAAACAACATCCCAACCATTTTCTTTGGAAAGTTTTTCAGCTGCGGCACGAATATTGTCATACATGCTTCGAATGCCACGGGCTTCAAATCGTTTCAATTTATCCTCGCAGCAATCTACAAAAACGTTGTAAGCAAGTGAATCAAGTTTTTGTTTTTGTTCTAATTCCTTGCGTTTATCGCTGCCTTCTTTGTAAAGCTCTATTTCACTATCAATATCTGTAATTTTATGGCGACGGGCTACAATTTCTTCTTGTAGTTCTTCTGCGTATGCTTCTGCATCAGAGAACATCTGTGCACGCTGTTCGAGTGAATTAAATACATTCTGAATATCAACGAATGCCATCACCGTTGGCGATAATGGTTCAAATCTTCGATTTGCAGAAGACTGCCATGCGAGGGAGCCTAGAGAAACCACAACTGCCGTGGCTAAAATGTAAAATTGTCTAGTTGTGTTCACCATGAGTTTGTACCTTTATGAAATATCAGTTGGTTTTAGTATCCAACTCTAGATTCATTTGTGTAATTATTTGTTCAGTGATATCTATTTGATCATTTGCAAAATAGATTCTGTGCATTGAGATTTGTTCGTTCGTCGCACGAAATGGTAGGTTAGGATTTAATTCCACAGACTCGTCGCTTGCAATTACAAGATCGTAATTATTCGATTCGGCAATAGTGGAAATCGCTGCTTTGATATCTTTAAAGAGAGATTGCAGAATGAGTGATTGTTCAACATCTTTTTCTCTTTCGGTAAATTCGGTATATTTTTCTGCTTCGCCCATTGCTTGTTGAATTTGGTCAAAGAGTAAATTTTTGCCTTCATCGCCAGCTTCGTCGTAGGCAGCAATAAGCGCTTCAACATTCGTTTTTCGAACGAGGCGTTCTGCATCTATTTCTGCTTCTAATTCTTTGTAGCCCGCTCCAAGGACTGCTCGTTCAACAAAACTATCGAAGACTTGTTGTAAATTAAATACAACAACAACCGTTGGCGGTCTCGACTCAATAGCAACTGCTACTGCGCGGTAACCAATTCCAGCTGATACAACTACAAGTACTGGGATCAGCATCCAATATATGCGTTTTATTTTTGACTGCTTGAACATAGATATTCCCTTATGGAGAGTGAAGTGGGCTTTGAATAGTTAGGTCTGAGAGGGTGGAATTGTATCTGAGAAAGCAGGAGAGCAACACCTATCAGAATGGGTCAAAACGGCATTTGAATGCTAAAACTGAATGTTTTTTTCTCGTCCTCTTCTTGCTTCACGACTGGAAAACCAAAATCGAAGGCAAGTGGTGCCTGACCAAGTTGAGGAATGCGTAATCGAATGCCCGCTCCAACGCTTACTCGGTAATCGTCAAAGCCTACCGTGTCTGTCACTGTTCCCGAATCGCAGAAAACGACTGTTGAGAGAAATGTACCTACAACTGGGATTTCATATTGAGCACCAAGGAAAATTTTCCAATCTCCACCGATCGGAACATCGGTGGATCCACCAGCCACTCGTGGCGTGCCCTTTGGAGAAACTGTACGGAAATCAAATCCCCTAAACGATCGACCACCTAGATAAAAACTGTCATAGGTTGGGGCATCACCACCGAAAATATACCCAATTTTTCCGTCAAGCCGGAGCGTTGTTGCTCGGCCAATAAAATCTCGATCAACCGTAAAATACGTTGTGTAATTTGCGGACATTTTTGAGAATGTATAGTCACTTGAAAATAAACCAGATTGGCTGAAACCTAATTCAAGACGTGAACCTTTTTGGGGACCGATATATGGCGACAAGGTAGTACGAATCGCTGTAACACCAACGGTGTCAAGAGTGGATGGTCCTCGATCATTAAAAATTTCAAGTGGAACGTTGTTATCAATGTCTGTCAATTCAGCTCTATTCGCTGCAAGATATACCTTGCCTGACCAGATATCACCAAACCGGCGACCTACACTAAACTTGCTGTACACTTTTTCTTCGTTGTAATCTTTATACACTCTGCGTCTATACCCAAGGTTTCCGCCGACAGAATAATCCGTTTGCAAAAAACGAGGCTCATTCAAGCTCACTTGATAATTAAATACTTCATCACCTGGCTGAAATGCCATTGAGAAACCTTGCCCCGCACCACGAAACGCTTTTCCTTGCCAAAATTCATCCCAACTTTCTGGCATATCTGCAATATCAAAGTTACGTTGGTTCAGCGAAATCTCACCTATGATGCCATCATCGCTTCCGGCCACGATGCCGAAATTCATAGATCCAGTTTGCATTTCTTTGACTTCAACGAGAAGGTCACGATATCCCGGATTACTTGGATCTTCTGGTTGTGGTGTCACTTTTACTTCATTAAACAACCTTGTCTTCAATAATCGGGTTCTTGCGCGGTCTGGCTCTGCGCCATCAAAACGTCTCCCCGGCTTAAGTCTAATTCGTCCACGAATAACCTCGTCTTTTGTAAGTAGGTTTCCCTTAATTGAAACCAATCCAACCTTTGCGGGTACGCCTTCGTTAATTCTAAACAGTAAATTTTTAATGGATCCTTCCCCTGCTTGTATCGGTATCGATACAACATTCATTTCGATGTGACCCAAAACGCCGTAAGCATCGATAATTGCTTTTTCAGATTTTTTTATTTCATTTGATTTATAGATATCACCACGTTTTATTAGAATCAATGAAGCAATTTGTTCAGAAGAAAAAACTGTCAGTGGCTCACCGTTTCTATTAACAGCGGAAACATCTCCAAGCGTATATTGAGAGCCCTCATCAATTTGAAATAATACGTTTGCTGAACGGTTGTCTGTACTTTGTGTAATCACACTGCCGATACGTGCTTCAAGAAATCCTCGGTTTCTGTAAAACGTTACGAGCTTTGCAACATCATCATCCAAAACATATTCGTCGAGTTCACCTCTGCGAAGAAATGGGACAGCAACACTTGTTTCAATTTGAGCGGAAAGTAGTTTCGAAGCAAACGAATTATTGCCTTCAAATCGCACACTTTTTACTCGTACGCGTGGACCTTCCATAATTTGGTAAATTAAAACACCCGCATTGTCCAGTTCGGCCTTATCCACTTCCACTTCAACAAGGTAGTTACCAAGTTTTCGGTATTTTTCTGCAATGGCTCTGCGACCTTTGTCAATTAGGAAAGTGTCACGAGCGACGCCAGGCAACATAGGAACCACCGCGAGCAATTCTTGATCGCTGATCAATTTATTGCCCACAACGTTCACTGATGCAATGATCTGTTGCTCCTCTAGGACAAAAACAATATGAACGGTTCCATCGTCTTGCAAAATGACTTTGGAATCAATTGGCTTGAATCGGCCAAGGCGAGTAAGACGACGAACATCTTCTTCAACAACAGTGGGATCATAAGGGTCACCCACTGCTGATCGAATGTTGTTTGCCACAAATTGATCATCAACTCGCTTAAGACCCTCTATTTCAACTGCAGAAATAAGACGATCTTTGAGCTCGGACGATACCTCGGCGTTTGAAAGTGTGCTAAAAAGCGCAATCAGAATTACAATACTGAACGTAATGAATTTCATCTAGCAGGGCAGGATACCGCCCCAAGGTGACCCTCACAAGCAGCGGACCCAAGAGAGTAGGAAGAATCCATGACAGCCACAGCCCCACTTCAGAAAACACCCTTTCATGCTTTCCATCTTGACCACAATGCGATGATGGTTGACTTCATTGGCTGGGACATGCCAATGCACTATGGATCGATTATTGAGGAACATCAGCAGGTTCGTCACAGTGGTGGACTTTTTGACGTTTCGCACATGGGAAGGCTTCGATTCAAGGGGAGGGATGCGTGTAAATTTCTCGATCGAGTTTGTACAAGACAAATTCACGGGATGAAAGATGGACAGATTCGATATTCGTTGATTTGCAACGAATGTGGTGGATGCAAAGATGATGTCCTTGTGTATGGGGTTGGAAATGCAGAATATCTCATGGTCTGTAATGGAGCCAATAGGGCCAAACTCCTTGAGCATTTTTCCCAAGTCAAAGGAGATCTCGTATTTAAACTCAAGGATGAGACCGAGTCGACAGCGATGATTGCTCTCCAAGGTCCAAAAGTGATGGATTTATTCCATTCCTTTTCCACAGAAATACCAGAACTCAAGCGTTATCGATTCACCACAAAAAATG
>CESR01163007.1_pt1 | contig 11067 bp, 8 predicted proteins | sample 356351 | NCBI WGS metagenome assembly CESR01 (sample SAMEA2622149, study PRJEB7988) | marine metagenome | isolation source: saline water (ENVO:00002010), including | reverse complement strand
CTCCGAAGATCTTGTCTTGGATGTCCTTCAGTGATCCAGTACCCGACAGTCTTGCTCTAATTTCATTGGCCACATTCTGCTCTTGCCCAATCGAAGTCTTGAGGATGTAAAGGTAAGAAGCGACGTCACCGTACATGTCCTTCAGTTGAGGTGTTGCGTACTCTTTGTTTTGTATCGCACCCGGATCGACCCACTCGAAGCTCTTGTAAATCGTCCCCGGGTTAACCTCTGTTTCACTACTCAAGAATAGAATGGGAGTGACATCGTTTAGGCGGTTACCGAATGCTAGTCCCCTGGCCATTCCCGACCGCACGAAGTCCAGATTCTCTGAGGGGATTCCGGTACATTCGGTGATCCTTGACATCACTACGTCGGCGTCGTTCGGGTCTCCTATGCCATTGATTCCGTCCCAGGCACCCGCGAACTCCGCCACCTCGTCAGCTCTCTGCATTAGCAGGACCTTCTCCGCGCTTCGAAGAAAAACCGTGAATGTCTCTGACATGAATCCACTATCCTGTAAGCCAACCAAAGAACGATGGAAACACATTCACCATTAGAGCGAGAATGACGAAGCCAATGGCGCCTAGTACGAACATCCCTATTCCACACACTATGATGGTCTGCCGGAATTCGAACTTGGATGGCTTCTTGGCCATCTTGAGGATTCTGGCATAGGAACCAGTCTGGAGGCCCTTGACTCGTCCCTCAATCTCATCCTGCCAGGACTGAGCCAACTCCTCAATCGGACCGACTTTGGAACTTTCTACAGACATACCCTCACCTTGGAGCATCACGGCGACTTACAGACCCCATTTAAGGACGACGGGAATGAACCTTTACTCGTTTACGAATGCCTCAATAGGTCAACTGACGAATTCCACGGTCCTATTGCGTAGGTTCCTCATCTGCGTGTGCAGTGAAGCGCCATGAATCTGCTCACTCTTTACTCCCGTGAGCACTAGCAAAACTCTGATTTCATTGCTCATTGAGCTGTCGGTCGTCACCCCCCAGATCATCCTAGCATACGGGTTAATGCTTTCACGGATTATCTTGGCACAATGCTCCGCCTCTCCCAGGGTTAATCCCGGACCACCTACAACGTTGACCAAGGCACCCCGTGCATCTGATATGTCGATGTCAAGCAGGGGCGACTCCAATGCCTCCATGGTAGCCTTCTCCGCACCCTCATCCACGGTTGCTTCACCAAGGCCGATCATGGCAACCCCTCCGCCGTTTTCCATTACCGAACGCAGATCTTGGAAGTCGAGGTTCACCACGCCTTCCTTGGCAATCATCTCAGAAACTCCAGAAATGCTCCTCATTAGTAACTCGTCAGCAACTCTGAATGCCGCATCCAGGGGGAGATCACGAACCCCATCGACCTCGAGTAACCTCTCGTTGGGAAGTACGATGACAGTGTCGCACACTTCTCTCAGGCGTTCTAGGCCCCACTCGGCGTTCTGCCGGCGAACCGCTCCCTCAGAGACGAAGGGGTAGCTGACAACGGCTATTGTCAGAGCCTCCGACGCCTTTGCGAGCCTGGCGACGACGTGGGCGCTCCCAGTGCCGGTACCGCCGCCGAGGCCCGCGGTGATGAACGCTAGATCGCATTCCTCCACCTCTGTCTTCAGCACACGTTCGGATTCGTATGCCGCCTGTTCACCTTTCTCCGGATCGCCTCCCGCCCCCCTGCCACGGGCGGAGCGACCAATCAGGACCTTGTTCTCCACACTAACTCTGAGAAGATGCTGGGCATCCGTGTTTACCGCCATCCCCTTGACGTACTCTCCGTCGAACAAGCCCTCCTGCTCAAGTCGGGCGACTGTGTTTGATCCACAGCCCCCACAACCGAAGACCCTGATCTTCGGTTGAAGCGACTTCAGCAGATTCTCGAGATCAGGGGCTTCTTCGAACTCTGGGTTCGATGGAACCTGTGTTTCTCCATCCTGAAGCTCGAGAACTCTTTCGATAAGGTGCTTCACGCAGCTCAGGCGCGTAGCGGAGAGGATAACCATTGCCCCCGGTCAGACCCAGTCGGGCGGTGTTTTCGTGGACCATTAGAAGTGCCATTCACTCCATCAGGCTCCTTCGGGTTTTGACGAACCTGACAATGAAGGTGTACAGACCACCCCATGCAGAAATTGCAAGGACGAAAGTCATCCCATTCAGCTCCCCGTTGCCCAGGAGTGCTAAACAGGCCAATTCGTTAATCTCGCCAACATCAATTCCTGCAACACCGGTACGGGCCTGCCAAGCTGCTACCAGTAGGGCGACCAGAGTGATAACCAAACGGTCCGCACGGGAGAATCCCCCGTAAATCCTATCCAATCCCACGGACTGTGCTTGCGTGCCCATGTAGGATCCGAAGAGAGTCATAAGGCCCGCGATAAAACCACTACTGGGATCATCCACGAATGCTGCATTCATCCCGAGGGCTACTAGCAGGCCCACGTCTACCACACGGTCGATAGTGTGGTCCAAGAAGTCCCCATAGGGTCCAGCGACCCCCTGATGACGAGCAAGGGCACCATCCAGTGAATCCATCAAACCAGCAACAAGAATTAGGCAGATCCCGCCCAATATCGCCAAGGAGCCATGGTCGTCGAAGCCTGCACTCGCTAGGAGGTAGAAGGAGGCAAGAGCGAGAACTAAGCTGCTCCAAGTCAAAACGTTAGGGTCCAATCCCCCAAGTCGGACGACCAATGGTTGTATGGCTTTGGTCCATTTCCCCCTCATCTTCTCGAACATGTCACCCCTCCTGAACTGACACCCAGTCAATTGCTGAGCGGGGGCTCATCGGCTTCAAGCCATCTGAAATCCAGTCGTGCAAAGTGGCAACAATGCATTCAACTGAGTCCGCCGATGTGTCGAATTCCACCCACGGCAGGTGCCCTTCACGCTCGTTCCACGCTCCTCCAATAAACTCCCACTCGATGTTCTCGGTAGATTTCAAGTCCGAGTAACCCCTTTCATCTAAGCGAACCCTCAGCTCCTCAGGCGAGCATCTCAGGATAATCACCCCGTCCACCGGCAGATTGTGTGAGAGATGCCCGTCGATTACAGTGGTAGATTCTGGCGAGTCTCGCCACTCGTCTCGGAGACATACCGACAGGGCCCCTAGGTCAACAGGACGGGCACCATCAATGACATCGACTTCTCCGATGCACCCGTGACGTTCCGCTAAGCTCTCGACGGAGTCAATGCGAATGCCTTTTTTCTCCAGCACGGCTGCTATCGTTGTCTTGCCAGTGCCGGGCGTGCCAGTCAGTGCCAGCCTCCAAGCGCACTCCACACTCCACGCGCACCTACGGAAGTCATGAACACTCCGCGAGTCAGGCGCAACATTGACCTCTCATCCACGCTGCCGTTGTTGTATTATGCCAAGCGAAGTGGGTTGGATTCGAGCTCTCGATCCCAGACAGAATAAGTTGAACCTCCTGCTAGTATCCATTCCGATGGCATGCTACTTCGCCTACGTAGAGAAAGATCCATCGTTGACATTCTTCTCCTCTCTAGTTGCAATAATGCCACTTGCATTCCTAATGGGCAAGGCGACTGAGGAGATCGCCCTACGAACGTCCGAGTCCCTTGGGGGGTTACTGAATGCCACCTTTGGAAACGCGGCAGAGATGATTATCGCTCTACTTGCCATCGTTGCTGCCTATCAAGCAGGTCCCGGAACCGTGACCGAGTCAACGATGATTCACCTAGTTCAGGCTAGCCTGATAGGCAGCGTACTCGGAAATCTGCTACTGGTGATGGGGCTATCTTTCGTCTGGGGCGGATTGCACCACACGGAACAGAGATTCTCTGAGACACAAGTTAGCTCCAACGGCTCCCTTCTCCTTCTCGCCATGATCGTTTTGATAGTGCCATCTGTGTTCCACTCTGCAGTAGGAGGGGAAGCTGGCGATTTGGGGGTGGAGAATCTCAGTCACATAGCGGCGGTAATCCTCTTGTTGATTTACGGACTCTTCCTACTATTCCAGTTCCGCACCCACGTGCACCTGTTCGCGACAGAGGGACAGCACCATGAGGAGCCCACCATGAGTCAGCGTGACGCGATAATCCTCCTATTGACGGCCACTGCTCTAGTGTCGTGGATGGCTGAACTACTCGTGCACTCTGTCGAGGAGGCAGCACAGGAGCTGGACCTCCCTCATCTTTTCATCGGCGTCATACTCCTCCCCCTATTCGGAAACGCTGCAGAACACTTCACTGCCGTCACGGTTGCCGCCAAGGACAAGATGGATCTCTCTTTCGCGATTTCTATGGGGTCCTCCACTCAGATCGCGGTCTTCGTTGCCCCCCTGATGGTTCTCTTGGCATGGATTCTAGGTGTCCCACTGACCTTCGAGTTTGGGATTCTTGAGACGGTCTCAGCGTTCCTAGCAGTCCTAATAGTCAACATCGTAGCGTCGGATGGAAAGTCGAATTGGCTCGAGGGAGCTATGTTGTTGGGGGCATACGTGATACTTGGAGCCGCATTCCTCTACTATCCCTAAGGAAATCTAAACATCGGAACCAGCACCGGCTCTCTCCCATTTCAGCACAATCACACCGTTGGAATTTACTTCCAAGACAGGAATCCACTTGCTCAAGTCAACGGATTGTTCCGCATCAACGCTCTTCTGTAAACGATCGACCAGAGTTGAATCCAGCCTGACTTGAAATGGGACTTCATCAGACACGAACCTGGGGTCGGGGGTGCTTACTACATCGCTTACCACCGAACTCTCGCTGAACTCTTCGGACGCGTCTTCCTCTGGCAAATCTTCTGGGACTCCAGCGTCATCTGGGACTCCAGCGTCATCTGGGATCCCGATGTCGTATGGGACACCTATGTTGGAAACTATAGGTGACGCCCCTTCTTTGGTGCTGCCAATCTCCAGCCCCCCCTTCGATGAGTAAAGCACTGCCTGACCAATTAGAGTTAGTGCAGCGAGGAACAGCATCATCACCATGACTAGGTCACCGAAGAAAGAGCCTGTAATCACGAGACCTAACGGCATCCCCACCAGACTGAACATCCTCCTCCATGGATGATCACGGCTGAATCCCAGGATCATGTGATGAGCGGATAGCAGAATCAGGCAGTACCCGAAGACCTCAGGGGTTCCTTCCTCTATCCAGTAAATCAGGGAGAAAAACAAGAAGAAACCCGATCCGAACAGTCCTGTGTTCTTCTCAAAATCGAATGGATTCCCATGTCTGTCCTCATCCAGTCTCTGGAAGGGGTTTCTTCTGACCCATGATTGTTGGAGCATCACCAACCCGACTAGGATTGGCCACAAAGTGGCGTCGATCGCATTTCCACCTTCTCCATTATGGATCCAAAGTGCGAGCGTAAATGTCTGCACAGGTACAGAAACATGCAACAGCCAAGGAATACCGTTCCTGATCCCATCCAAGCCAGCAACGAGGCTGGACAGGAACGGAAGGGCCCAGCTGATGTCCCCAGTCATCAGGGTGAAAAGGTAGCCGAAACCCCTTGATACAGCTCCCAGATATTTCGTGGAGGCATTGAGCGCTCCGGGATCCTTGACGTTGGAGAGCAGCACTCCGTTCTCCAGCAGGATGTACTGCCCAAGGCCCACAATCCCACCAACCAAGGGTGCGATTGCAGAATATGAGGGTGAGAAATCCAGCCCTGAATCAAAGAGTAGGGAGATTAGGTTATCAGTGGCCCAGAACGATGCCACTGGTGTTAGCCAGAACCAGTTGACTATCCCGTTCTTCCAAGCTCCGGCTGTGAGCAACGTCACGATAAATAGGGGGGCCATCCTTTCGTCTGGAAGTAATAATGCGACTGCGAACATACCTGCCATGGCTGGGCCGAACAACTGCTCGGGTCCGTATCTGGAACCCCCAACTCTGTTCCTTTCTGCAGGCATATTCACCGCGACCATGATCGGTAATGATGCCAGAAGAAGAGACGCCCAGCGTGGAACTTCGATAATTAGCAGATCAGAAGTTTCCCCGAGGTAAGCCAAGCCACTCAGAATCGGCCATAGAACAGAGTTCTCGTCGTATGTGCTGTGGAAAGTCGAAGCGTATATGACTGCAACAACCGGTAGTGAGATCAGGACTGCCGTAGAGGCGTGCTTGCTTGCCCTGTGTACTGCTAGCGCATAAACTGGAATAGCCAGTAAACCCCCTGAGATGTCAGTTAGGCCAATGACCAGAAGTACCAGCAACGTCACGGTTCCGAGTGCGCGGGCCTCCTCTGAGAGGTCTGTGAGCGTCTTCAGTTTGAAGTTGACCAACACCGGAGCGGCAATGATCAGAAGGTCACGAGTTACCAGCGCCATGAGGTTCCCCCCCTCGTCCTTTACGATGACAGCCGAAATTACCGAAATCGGAATCAGATAGCAGATTCCGACCAATCTATCCAAGGGAGTCGAAGGGCCAAACGCTCCACCTTCGATTGCTAGGAGGGCGACAGCGACGGTAACGCAGCTGAGTGTTAGCCAGATCGCTTCGGTCGGGTCCGCAAAGTGCTCATCAAGGTTGATCCCGAGGAAAATCAGTATTAGCAACAGAATGGCAGTCATCTCCGGCCTCAACATAAGGTTCTCATCGGGGCTCTTCCGGAAGCGGCACAGACCAAACAAAACTAATGCAGATACCCCAGGCAAGGATCTGATGAAGGCGAGTGATGAATCATCAAATGCCTCTATCTCTAGAGCTACCTCGGTTGCCTCTATCGCTAGAGCTAATACCATTGGAGCCACTATGAACGCGGACCGCACCGACTCCTCAATTCCAAGCCTGTCATGACCTCGCAGGTGCTTGTCGAGTTGGAATAGGACTGCGGCAGCGATTATCGCCCCTAGGAGCACATGGGACTCTCGAAGAAGGGACTGGTTCAGTGAGGCCATGAGTAGTAGGAGGGACGGCCCGTCGAAGAATCCCAATCTGCCGCGGTGCTGCCCCCATATCCCCAGAAGGAGTAACGCAGGGAAGAGCACGAAGGCAGCACCATCAACAACTGTCAGGGTAATCCCGCCGGTATCCAGCAGAGCTCCCCCTTCTTCGGCCCCGAGTGCCGAGGAGACCAACCAAGATACTAGCATAGCAACGTAGGTCCCCCTAACAACCCAGTCCCTAGCGTATGGTCTGGTCTCGAGGTAGATGAAAGCCACAATGCCGACCGACCATCCAACCAACGCCGACTCGCCTGACAGTAGTGCCAGAGCTAGAGCCAGGCCAATTGGCATGGCCGGTGTCCTCTGCATCGTTGTGGGGGCGAACCAACCGACTAGCAGGGCTACCCACAGCCAGAAAGTGAGCCCGAAGGGATAGGCAATCTCCATAATGCCTGCAACAACGAAGGAGGATTCGTTGGCCGTAGCTACAATCTGGCAGAATAGGATTGTCGCCACGACGAGACCGGAGCCATTCTCGACCATTTTCCTAGAGAGGCTCTGGTCAGTGGCGGTAATTCCGATTAGCACGATGAAAGGAACCAGCAGACTAGCATATTCGATCTCTGTGCCCCAAGCGAGGTACAGGGGAAAGCCCACAGTCATCCCTGAAGAGAATAGGTATAGTGACGAACGATCAAGCCTCAGAGAGTAAACCACGGAGGCCGACATTAGAAGCAAGAAGGATAAAGTCAGGAATACCTCCAACTCCCCGCCGGAGTAGTCCATCCAAATCGGGGCGCCACTGAAAGCCAGACTGATGGGTGCTAGAACCACCACCGTCCGCGGCAGCGTCCCCAGGGAGTGCCTAATAATCGAACGAGTACTTATCTCCATCACAATTAGAAGACACAGGGTCTGTAGTGCAGCTAGCCAAACAGGCATCCAAATCTCCCCATCTTGGATCTCGATCCATCCCTTCTCAGGCCCTGCGAAGAAGACGACAAACCTAGAGAGCCAGACTGCTGATAGCGAACCCATCAGGACTCCGGCCGCTCCGGCGTACTCCTCGATCGGATCCTCCTCCCTGTCAATCCCCTTTCTGTGCCTAAGCCACTCATGCAGCCCAATCACGCTGAAGGCGATTAGGGCTGTGCTCACTCCAAGGGTTAGGAAAGCGTAGTCACTGCTAACGTTAGCCACGGTAACCTTGTAAATTGCGTATGCGAGCATGAGGCCGCCAGCACCCAAAGAGGCGTAGAGACCAATTGCCGAGGCATCAACATCAGAACGCAGAACGGCATTTTTCGGGGTTTCACTCATGATACTCCTCGGTCACGAATGCCTTTGGACTTACTCCCGGCACCGTCACACTCCCACTATATTTCTCCGTAGTATGACTCAACCGCGACCTCGAGCTGGCTTGCAACATCTTCTTCATCAATCGAAAGGGTCACTCCATCTCTGCGCAAGGCCTCTCCATCCACGAACACGTCAAGCACCCTGCCCCCTGAGTAGATGAGATTTGGAAGCAGCCTCCTTCCAAACCTACCCCATGGACGCATCCTCACGTCGTTAAGATCCCAAGTTACCCAGTCCCTCGATCCACGGGTGGCGAGTTGCCAAGTCTCCAGAGGGCCTAGAATGCGTGCATTCCAGTGATCATGGCGCTGCACTAGGCTAGCTGCCTTAGCTTCCGCGCGCATGTCCAGGGAGTTGTTGCTTGCTGCACCGTCGGTTCCAAGACGCACATCTACTCCTGCTTCTCTCATTGCTGGATACGACATGGTACCTCCGCAAGCAAGCTTCTGATTACTGGTTGGGCAGTGTACGGCATGGGCCCCGTGCCCAGATAGAATTCGCATTTCCTTCTTTGTCACCCAACCGCAGTGAGCGCAAACCGTACCCTCGGTGAAGTAGTCGATTGAGTCAAGGTACTCTATTGGGTACATCCCATGGTCAGAATGGCAGTCAGCGACCTCCTCCCTAGTCTCGGAAGTGTGTATGCTTAGTGTGCAACCCGTCTCGCGGGAAATCTCCGAGGCCTTTCGCAGGGTCTCCTCCGAGCAGGCGTAGACGGAATGCGTCCCGATCCCGAACTCCACCCTATCCGGACTTCGAGTGCCTTCTGAAATCAAACCCTCAATCTTGCTTAGAGCCTGGCCCGCTCCTTCAGGATACGAGGGAGTGGGGAAGTCCGTAATCGGTCCACATACCTTGGCCCTCAATCCACACTCAGAAAGGACATTACCAACCACATCGGGGTGGTAGTACATGTCACACGCGAACGTAGTTCCTGTGGCAATCATCTCGGCTGCCGCTGCTTTGGTACCCACTTCTACAAATTCCGCAGTGAGACCCTTTTCAACAGGAAAAATGGAAGTCTCCAACCACTCCATTAATGGAAGCCCCTCTCCCATGGACTTGTTCAAAACCATGGAGAGATGAGTGTGCCAATTCTGGAAGGATCGCGTTAACATCCGCATGGATCCGTCAATGCTTTCCACAACATCCTCGTCTCCCTTACTCTCCGAGACCGTTCCATCAGAGTTTATCAGGAAATCACCACGCTCAATCACTCCCTCATCTCCGACCAACCACGTTCCGGTGATTCGGCGGGTGCCAGCGTCCATGCCTATTCCCCTGCAGCAATGAATCTGAATGTTTGTCCTATTTGCAGACAGCCTTGAGGTTGCTCACAACTTCACCATTAGAGTTCTTCATCCAAGCATCGATCATGTCCCCAGTCCGCATTGGTCCAACACCCTTTGGTGTTCCAGTCCATACCAGATCCCCCGGGGTCAACTCATACCAATTCCTCAGATGCCCTAGAATAGACTCAACCGAATGAACCATCAGCTCGGTGGAAGCCTCCTGCTTGATCTCACCATTGAGGGAAAGCCCGATCTCCAGGGGACTGTCATCCCAATCGGCCCAAGTCCCAAGAACGCCTGCGCCCCTGAAGCCCTTGCCTTCCAGCCAAGGCCATCCTTTCTCCTTTGCATGTGTCTGGCGAGTCCTGTTAGTTGTGTCAACTCCAACGCACATCTGAGCAGGTTGTAGATCTTCACCTAACCTGATCACCATTTCGACCTCGTGGTCTATGTGTTCTTCCGGTGCTAGCAGTGTTACCACATTGCTGCCATCTTTGTCGGCTTCCATCATTGCGGAGGGAGGCATTAGGAAGAATCGAGGGTAGTCTGTGACGTCGCCATAGATCTCCTTGGCGTGACCTACGTAGTTCCTGAAGACCGCCCATCCAACTCCCATGATGCTCCAGGAGGCAAACCCATGATTAGCGCATCGCCTTTCGCGTCTCACTCATCAGGTTGAAGGCTCGTCGCGTTCAGAATGACTCAATGGTCGAGGACCCATACCGCGTCATCGGAGTCTCTAAGGACGCTACTGACGCAGAAATCAAGAGGGCATATCGCAAGCTCGCCCGGCAGTATCACCCTGATAGAAATCCTGGTGATGCAGCTGCCGAGGAACGATTCAAGGCTATTCAGTCTGCATACGAAGCTGTTGGGTCGGCAGAAGCACGCAACGAGTACGACCAGAGAAGTAGAATGGAGGAAATTTTCCAAGGTAGCAACTCACAATCAAACTTCGGCGGAGTTGATCTCGGCGACATTTTCTCACAGTTTATGGGTGGTCGAGGAAGTGCAGCTCCCGGGTTCGACTTCCGTTTTGAGCAGAATGCCAACCAACGACAACCCGCTCAACAACGAACGAAAGGGGCGGACATAGAGGCCGGTCTAGATATCTCCCTCAATCAGGCAGTTAGTGGAACAGAGGTAAAGTTCAGCCATCGGCGAATGAAAAGATGCTCGAAATGCAAAGGCTCTAGCTTTGGCACCTCTCGGAGATGCATCACATGTAATGGCACGGGCGTGCAGACTAGGGGGAGCACGCTCACAGTCAAAGTGCCCCCTGGCACCGAGCACGGGCATCTTCTACGATTGAAGGGTATGGGGCACGAGCACCCCGAGGGAGATGCCGGGGACCTCCTCATTACTCTGAGGCTTGATGCAGAGGAGGGACGCCGTTGGGAGGAAGGACGGTTGATTCAAGAGGTAAAATTACCATACAGCACCCTTCTACTAGGGGGCAAGGTCAGAATTATGACCCCTGGGGGCAAGAGAGTCGAGATTGAGGTTCCTGAGGGCTCCAAGATTGGTGACCGTAGGAGATTACAGGG
>CESR01045440.1_pt1 | contig 11069 bp, 8 predicted proteins | sample 356351 | NCBI WGS metagenome assembly CESR01 (sample SAMEA2622149, study PRJEB7988) | marine metagenome | isolation source: saline water (ENVO:00002010), including | reverse complement strand
CCTGACGTTCCTGAATCGACCTGACAAAGCTACCTGCGTCATGAAGATCATGGTGGGTACCGGTATCAAGCCACGCATAGCCCCGTCCCATAGCAGAAACCCTCAATTTTCCTTTCTTAAGATAGAGTTGATTCAGATCAGTGATTTCCAGTTCACCTCTTTGGGAAGGTTTCAATTTTTTGGTATATTCAATCACTTGTGAATCATAAAAATATAAGCCGACCACGGCATTAGAACTTTTTGGTTTTTTTGGCTTTTCCTCAATAGAGATGACGGTACCCTCCTTATTTTGATCGACTACCCCATATCTTTCCGGGTCTCTCACTCTGTATGAAAAGATCTCTCCACCTCCAGCAGATTCCACACGTTTTCGTGCTTGGATAAGAAGTTTGATCAGGTCATTTCCAAAGAAGAGGTTATCGCCAAGCACCAATGCAACGGGTTCTTCCTGAATGAATGATTCCCCAAGCATAAAAGCTTGAGCAATTCCTTCTGGTTTTTCCTGAACCACATAACTGAGCTTGATCCCAAACTGGCTCCCATCATTAAGAAGTTTTTTAAAATTCTGCTGCTGTTCCGGTGTGGTGATGACCAGAATATCCCATATACCTGCCAACATCAGAACCGATAGAGGATAATAGATCATCGGCTTGTCATAAACCGGCATCAACTGTTTGGAGACTCCAAGTGTCAGAGGATAAAGCCGAGTTCCACTGCCACCCGCAAGGAGGATTCCTTTCATAAAGACCTGAAGGTTTTTTTATAAAATGATTTAGATGTAACTTTCTTTAAAGATTAGAATCCTACAAAGTACTTAATCTAATATGATCCAACAAATAAATTAATTGGTTTCATGTAGATGAATAAATATCAGTGAAACCTTCGGACCTGGAAAAAACTGAATGATGTGAGTTATTGACTATGGTCCCTGATCTGGAAGCTTATCTCAGATCAAAGGGATTTCCGATTCTATGGTAGAAAAATTTTGTAAGCCCTTGAGTTCATCCATCCGTCTAAGGATTTCTTCTCCAGTGGCAGGAATGCTCAGTTTGGGAATTTGCTGATCATCCAAACAGGAAAGGGCGTGTTTGACCGCAAGCCAGACGGATAAGCTCAACATCAACGGAGGCTCTCCAACCGCTTTACTTCGCCAGATGTTGATTTGGTGTTCTGGATTTTCAACAAATTCTACCGAAAAATGTTCTGGAATGTCACTGATGTTTGGAATTTTGTAGGTGGTCGGAGAATAAGAAAGCAGGCTTCCATTATCAGCATAGCGAAGTTCCTCGGTTGTTACCCAGCCCAGTCCCTGGACGAAACCACCATAGGTTTGACCAAGATCGATTTCTTCATGAATCGGTTTGCCAATGTCCAGGACCAGATCGGCCTTTTGCAGTTTCAGTTCCCCGGTAAAACGATCCATGAGCACTTCCGATACGGAGGCTCCTGTGGTGTAGTAAAAAAAAGGATTTCCCTGCCCACTTTCACGATCATAGTGGATGTTCGGAGTTCGGTAAAAACCTCGTTCTCCAAGGCTGATCCTTTCCATCCAGGCCTGATTGACCACTTCTTCAAAACGAAGTGTGTGATCAGGGCAACGTTGATCCCAAACCTGTCCTTGGTCAAAAATGATTTCTGATTGATCAGGCTCCAAATTCGGCAAACTGTCTGTGAGCATTCTCGAAGCCACCTCTGCCAAACGTTCCTTGAGCCTTTGGCAGGCTTCTGCTGCTGCCATTCCGTTGAGATCAGTTCCAGCAGAAGCTGCAGTAGGAGCGGTATTGTTGTTTTTTTCTGTGGAAGTCACCATCACCCTTACCGACTCGTAATCCACTCCGAGTTCACCTGCAACAATAAGGCGGATTTTCGTGTTCAAGCCCTGCCCCATTTCCGTTCCCCCGGTCGAGACTTGAACCGTTCCGTCGAGATAGATATTGACCAAAGCATTACCCTGGTTGAGGAATGAAGTAGTGAAAGAAATACCGAATTTCATCGGGGTCAACGCGATTCCCCTGAGATGAGTTTTCGATTGACGGTTGAATGCCTCGATCTGGGACAGGCGTTCGTGGTAACTCGTTTTTTCTGCTAGCCTGTCCATCATTTCCGGAAGACAATGCGCATGGACGACCTGCCCATAGGGCGTGACGTTTTGATTTTGATGTCCATAACAGTTGAGTCGTCTCACCTCGAATGCATCTTTTCTTAAAGTAATCGAAATTTCCTGTAAGATGTTTTCGATGTTAGCCATTCCCTGAGGTCCCCCGAAACCTCTCAAAGCCGTGTTGGGAGGGAGATTGGTTCGGCAGACCTGGCCTTGGATCAGGATGTTCGGAATGAAATAGGCATTGTCGGAATGGAGCATCGCTCGCTCCATAATGGCTGTCGAAAGGTCCGCATAGGCCCCACCATTTGAAAAAAGCTGGACCTCCAACCCGGTGACCCTGCCTTGATCAGTGAATGCTGCCTTATACTCAATCAGGAAAGGATGCCGCTTTCCAGTAGTCTTCATGTCGTCATCCTTGCTGAACACCACCCGCGCAGGTCTCTTCAGTTTATGCGCCACCAGAGCGGCCATCACGGCCGGAATCGCAGCCTGGGTCTCTTTTCCTCCAAATCCTCCCCCCATCCGCTTGCAGTCACTGACCACCTGATGGAAACCTAGATCCAGAGCCTCGGCGACCACCTGCTGAATTTCACTGGTATTCTGGGTTGAGGAATGAATGTGAAGTTGACCTTCCTCTCCGGGCCATGCCAGAACCGCCTGGGATTCAAGATAAAAATGCTCCTGGCCGTTACAGTGGAACGTTCCTTCCAAACGGTTTTCAGCGTCTTTCCAAGCTTTGCTAAAATCACCGCGTTCAATCTTACGCGACACCCCAAGAAACTCTTCTTGAGCCAAAGCCTGCTCAATGGTGAAAACCGGTTCCCGTTCCTCGATTTCAAGTCGCGACTGTTTCCTAGCAAGTCGGGCAGCTTCCGGACTTTCCGCTGCGATTACCGCAACAGGTTGCCCGACATAATGCACTTCATCCTCTGGAAGAAATGGCTCATCTGAAATGATATTGCCAAAAACATTCTTTCCCGGAAGGTCCTGATGGGTGAATACCCCCAGAATTCCAGGAATCTGCTTCAGTTCTTCAAAATTATGCCCCCGGATCTTTCCATGTGCAGAGGGGCTAGGAATGTAATCAACCCGGATCTCACCCTGGTAGGGAGGCAGATCGTCCACAAATTTTGCCTCACCACTGACATGAGCGGTGGCCGACTCATGGGGAATTTGAACCGGAATCGTGGGTATGTTCCCAGATTTGGAAGGAATCTTTTGTTCAGGCCGACTGCGTGGCGGGCTGGGGATTTGACTCATAATATAATTTTTCAAAAATATTTTCAGCAAGACGCAGCCGATATTCACGCGAAGCCCTCACATCGCTGATTGGGGTGATTTCCTGAACCGCCCTTCTTCCGGCTTGTTTCATGGTTTCCAGGCTAAAATCTCGACCCAACAGCCATTTCTCGGTTTCTTTAAGGCGAAGCGCCATAGGAGCAACACCACCCATTGCTAGCCGTACTTCTTCGAAACGGTTTTGCTTCAGGTTGAAACGCATTCCTGCAGTAAAGGAAGAAATGTCCAGATCCCGTCGCTTCGAAATTTTGAAGAGCCTGAAGAGATCTGTTTTTCGAGGAAGTCGTATGCAGATGCGGCTGATCAATTCATCAGGCATCAGATCCATCTGCTTGTAACCCTTATAGAAATGCTGCAACTCCACATGACGAACTCCCTTGCTGCTAGTCAATTCCAATTCCGCATCCGTGATCAAAAGGAAGGGAAGTGAATCGGCAATCGGGGATGCATTGGCAATGTTACCACCCATCGTTCCCGCATTGCGTATTTGCGGTGATCCGAAAACCTTAAGGATTTTGTGGAATTCGGTAACCTTTGATTCAAAGAATCGTTCCAATTCTGACCAGCAGAGCCCGGCTCCGACCATGAGTTTCTGATCATTTATTTCCAAACAACGGAGTTCTCTCAGTTGAGAAAGACAAAGAACCTTTTTCAATTCAGTTTTTCCCTTGTTGACTTGAACCGAAACGTCCGTCCCTCCGCACACAATTTGTAATTCAGGATTTTCTGCCAAATAAAAAGCTGCATCAGAGAGGGTTGCGGGTAGGAAAACGCTTTTTTCTTCACTTGGAGCCATCAAAGTTGTGGTTTGAACAAACGCAGGTGACAAAAGAATTTCTTCAAGCTCCTTTTCCATCTCCCTGTTTCTATAACGTTCCGAGACTTTGGGAAGTTTTTCGTGGTCGAGTGAGAGAGCAGCATCATAAATTTGTTTGTAACCCGTACAACGACAGAGATTTCCCGTCAGGCCTAACTCGACATTCGTTCTGGTGAAAGGGGTTTGCTGCTCCACAAGGGCTGTCAAAGCCATCACAAACCCGGGAGTACAGTAACCACACTGGGAGCCAAAATGATCCACCATCGCCTGCTGAATCGGGTGCAGCACACCACCTTCGCGCAGGGCCTCAACGGTTATCACATGCGCCCCATTGACTTGAAAGAGGTACTGGATGCAACAGTCCACTGCATCATAACTCCATTTTCCACTTTGAAAGCGTCCCAACAACACCGTGCATGATCCACAATCGCCTTCCGCACAAACCACCTTGGTTCCGGTCAGTCCAAGTTCTATCCGTAGATAATCCGACAAAGGCCTGAAAGCACTTAGCCCGCGAACCTGCTGGCGCTTTCCATTCACGTAAAAAATCAGGCTGTCTCGCATTTTGATTTATGAATTGATGGATTCTAAATCTGAATCGGTATTCTTCTTCAAGTTTAAGGGATAAACTAGGGATCCAAAATGAAGATCCATCAAAAGTTGGCTCAAGGAAATCTGAACTTTTCAAAAAACTGGGTTCAATGGATTGAGAGGATCTCCACTTCCATGCAAACCATTGATTTGATTGCAGGCATTCCAAATATCAAGAATGCTGTCCGTCAATCAAAGCGGCAAGTTTTTTTGAGAAAGAAAAAAAGAGGAACCGGGTTGGGTAGGCAGTGCGGGAGAGACGACTCCCGCACTCATCAGACAGTTTGAAGGCTGAAAGGAATCAGCCGTTACTCTGGACCAGGTCGAGCACCGTTCTGGGGACCTGATTGGCTTGCGAAACCATCGCCGTACTGGCCTGGAGCATAATTTGGTCTCCAGTCAGCTTGGACATCTCCTCAGCCATATCCGAATCGCGGATGACGGATTCGGCCTGGGTGATGTTTTCTTCAGCGATTTTAAGGCTATTGAGATTGCTTTCCACCGCATTTTTCTGAAATGCTCCCAACTCACCACGAGCTACGGAAATCTCTTCAATCACCTTATCGACAAGCTTTGCAGCATCTCTTGCCCCTTGAAGTGATCTCACGTCAATGTCGGAAAGGCTCTTAAAGTTGCTGTCGTTGGCAACTCCATGACCCAAGTTCTTGGTGCGGACATTGATAAAAGAGAAACTTGGATTGATTCCTGAATCAGGACCTACCTGGAATTCCTTGGACTGTTGAGAAATATGAACATATCCCTCAATTTTTCCACTATCAGAGCCACCGACCACTTCTTCATTCGTCTCCTGAATAAATTCAGTACCTATGCGTGCACCTACATCATCATAAACTGGAATTTCTTTAAGCCCAATGGATCTTCCATATTCTACTGTTACACCTGCAGCACTGGTACCCTCCAAAGCAGTCAACATTTGACCCTTCCCAAGGGCAACTTCCTTGTTGATCATTCCCTCTACGTTTTTTCCAGTATTTGAAAGCTGAGCGACATTCGCTTCATCTGACAAAATACCAGGGACTGAACTTGTTAATGAAAATGAAAACTCATCTCCAAATTGATTATGACGAACCAACAAAGTCTTGTTTGGTGTTTCTAAAACATGGACATCTAAGCCACTTTCCGTAATTGCATTTTTAATATTAAAAACTACGATTGAGCGAATAGATGCAGCCATTTCTTCTGGAGGAAACCTTGAAGGATCTTTTCTTGTATTTTCTACAATCTGTTGAATATCTTTCGACATTTGTCCTTCACGTGTATCAATGGTCGCATTTTTACCCCCTTCTGATATGACCATGAAAGCACCATCGGCTATGTTATCGACTGTTATGGGCACAGCCCCTTCCTTAGAAGCTCGAGTAGCAACCTGGTGAATGTCAACTTCCCAACCACTTTCTGGAGAGGGAGGAGTCTGGGGATTGGCCGAAACGAAACGCAAATGATCTCCAACCGTAACCCCGTTTGCACCCATGCTACCGTCAAGCAGCGTATGACTGCCAAATTGAGTATTTTGGGAGATCCGATCAACCGTTCTGAGAAGCTGTTCAATCTCCATCTGGTCCGCCGCCAGCATTTGAGGATCATTAACCGCTTCGTTCTGGGCATGTGTGGACAACTGTCTAAGTCGAATCAAAATGCCGCTGACTTCATTCAATGAACCCTCAGCCGTCTGCATCAGTGAAACGGATTGGGTGGCATTGTTGTAGGCCTGCTGTATGCCTACGATACGACCACGTAAACGCTCGGAAGCGATCAAAGATGCCGGGCCGTCCGCACCTTTATTTATTTTAACCCCGGAACTGAGCTTCTCAATACTGTTCCTCACCTGATCGAAGTGATTCCCGGAATGTCGAAGCGCGTTCAGCGAAGTTGGATTCTGTCTGATTCTCATCGCCATGATGGACTCCACGAGATGAATTGCCTTAAATTATTCACCAGGAACTTCCCGGCAAATGCTCTTGGACCCTTCATCGACCTGCTGGTAAAAAACTTTAGCGTTTCAAAGAATTTTTTTGGGGAATGCCAGAAATATCACCAAATTCATTCATCACTGAGGTGACATACCAAAACCAAGAAGATAGATTTCAACACTTTCCGAACGGGAACTTTTCGGTTTGAAAAGTTTGAACGAATTGAAACTAGAACGGAAATCTGACTTGAGTTGATTGAGGGGTTCACCCTGGAATGCTTTAACTACCAGTGTTCCACCTGATTTCAGATGACGTTTGGCCAGCAACAGAGCCTGGGCATTCAAATCGGAGGAACGTTGACTATCGACGGACGGTATGCCAGTGGTGTCTGGAGCCATATCACTGAGAACCAGATCGAACTGGGATGATTCAAAAATTGTTTCATCCAACATATATATGTCCTTTTGGAAAGTCCTGACCTGATCCGGTAAATTGATTTTCACCGGTTTAAGGTCCACCCCCGTCAAACTGCCTTCCGGAAGCACCCTCTTCGCCGCATACTGAAGCCAGGATCCTGGAGCACAGCCCAGATCAAGTACCCGCTGGCCCTTTCGTAACAGACGGAACTTTCGGTCCATTTCCTCCAGTTTAAACGCAGATCGTGCCGCATAGCCCTGTTTGCGAGCTTCTTTAAAGTAATGGTCCTGGATTTTTTTCACAGCCATCCCTCATCGGCAAAACTGGTGTAGCTATCTTTGCCGATGATGACATGGTCCAGTAAAGGAATGCCAAGGAGTTCACCAGATTCTTTCAAACGTCGAGTGACCCGTTTGTCTTCTTCAGAAGGACTTGAATCACCAGAAGGATGGTTGTGGATACAAATCAGTGCTGCAGCATGCTGTTCAATGGCATCGGCAAAGACTTCACGCGGATGAACCAGGCTTCGATTGAGGATACCGATGGTCACCGTCTTTTCAGATATAAAGCAATGCTTGTTATCCAGAATGACAATTGCGAATCGCTCCTGTTGTAGTTGCCCCATCCGGGTTTGAAAATGATTGAAGATGTCCATACTGGAATGAAACTGTTTGCCTTGTCTCAAAGGTTCCTCATGATACCTGCGACATAGCTCAAGCAATACCTTTAGTCTCAGTGGTGTCTTTGATCCAGGATGATGACGATTCCATTCCAGCAGTTTTGGATGATCGATGGATTTCAGCCGGAATTCTGTTACGCCCTCCAGGTTCATCCAGCTTTCTTGCAAATCATGGTCTTCCAACAACCATTCTGTCAATTCTTCTGTCTTCAATGTATCCCACCTGCCTTTCTGGATTCGAGTTTCAATCGTATTTTTGTCTAAAAAACCGTTCTTCTGAGCAGACCAATTACAGGTTTGTAAAAGTAAACAATTCTCACATTGCGGAAACTGACCACACACACCCTGCAGATCTGCATGAGACCATTCTCCTGCAAAGATTGAAGCCTTCAGGTCCCATTTCCATGCCTGCTCAGGCCCCTCTGGTTTTGCACAGGTCTCCACCCATTGCCGAGGATGTTCATCTCCAATTGGAAGTTTTCCCCGATGAAATCGATTCCAGGCTATAAAGCCACCCAGACTCGCGGGAACTCGAAAATCCTGCTTCTGGAGCCAGTCCATCCCAGACCATGCGTCTTTTTCTTCAAAAAGATCCCACCATTTTTCAAGGATTTCAGGACTTTCGAGCTGATACGGATTCCAATTGGTATTCCCCATTAGTCTAAAGAAACCTGTTATCTTGAATGTGAGTGTTTCTCTTTGATCCGGCCTCAGGTAGGTTGTCTTGTTGACGACTTTTCTAATTTCATCAGAACGGAAATAATTTGGATTCAGGTTATTGATGAGGTGAAAGAGACTTTTTAGTTCAGCATGCCTGGACCACGGGCCAATCGATATCCCCATAAGTGGTAGAATGAACTCCAGCCAGTGACGATAAAATTTTTCGGCATTGAAGACGTTTCTTTCGATTCCACCTTCCAGACCTTTCAACCAGGGATGCTTTCTCCAAATTTCTGTTGACCATTGATCGATTTGATCAAAAAAACCATCAACGCCAGCATCATTCAAATTTCCTCCTCAAACCCACGATCCGTCACAGCACACTGAAACAAAGTTGAATTTCGAAATCACTTCCACCAGAATACAGCAGAATAACCGTCCAAAAAAGCATTCTTGTTTGATTCATTATCAATAACTGAGAAACTCAAAACTAACACTTCCTAATTTTGGCAATTAATTTTTTGAGTAGAAGATACCCGGGATCCTTTAAATCACCATCAGCATCGACCTTTTTCGCACTGATGCCAGAAAAGGGATAGATCTTTATCCATGATCCCCTTTAGACCATTTAACATCTTTTTCATGAAATCGCTTTTTGAACTGAGGAAAGCATATGTCTGACAAACTGGGAACCGTGATCGGTTTGCTCATCGGAGCAACACTCGTGATTTTTGGCATCATCTGGCCCGATCACTTGTCTAACTATTATCTTTTTCAGCTTCGGGAATTTGAAATGACCCTTGAAGCCCTGAAACAAAATGGTGCACCGATCGAACAGATCCGGGCTCACCAGGCAGCCTTCCAGGCTTTTCAGGATTCGTGGTTTGGATCGATTTCACGATTTGCCGACCTGAAATCACTCCTCATCGTTCTGGGCGGATCTTATGCTGCTACTTTAGTTGCCTTCCGTTTTGTAGATGCCATCCGTGCTTTCAATTTCATCGGTCACGTATTTATCCGGGCCAAACAGGATGATGATTTTTTGGAAGTCTACCGAACCGTCCTGAAACTCTGTGAAAAACGGGTCAACAAACAGATGATCACCGACGAAGAAATTGCTGCTGTGACCAACCAGGACCTGCGAAATTGGCTCCAGGACTTCATCGCCGTAGAAATCGTGACAGAAGAGATGATTGAGGAAATCATTCGTTCTGAAATTGAAATGTATAATTACCGCTCCTATGAAGAAATCGACCTACTCGAATTCATGGGGCGGGCCTGCCCTGCATTTGGGATGATAGGAACCGTGGTGGGGCTGATTCTGATGCTTGGCAGCACCACAAGTGGCGGTGCAGATATTGCCGGGGTAATGGGAGGGATGTCTGTCGCATTGATCACCACCCTGTACGGGGTATTGCTGGCCCAGATCATTTTCCTGCCCATCGCCTCGAAACGCTACCAGATCAAAGAAACTCAGGTATTGCTGATGGAGATGATGCGGGAGGGACTCCTCTATTTAAAACGCAGAGAACTGCCTGAAACCGCAGCCAAGGACCTCGTGATTTACCTTCCTCCAAAACTCCGTAAAAAGATTCTTCTGGAAGAACAAGCCGCCATGAACCAGGATTTGGGACTCTAATATGGCAAGACAGAACCGGAGCGAAGGCTGGGTTCTCACCTTTGCCGACCTGATGACCCTGCTCTTTTGCTTCTTTGTCCTGCTAACCACTTTATCGACTCAGCCGAAAAATTGCAGTGGGCTTGAAAAATACATGAAAGAATCCCGGAGCCGTTTCGTTAATTACGAACTTCGGTCGACCAAACTCAGTTGTATTGTTTCACTTCCGCAAGACTATCTTTTCAAATCTGGAGATGCAGAATTGAAAAAGGAAGCCTTTACAGCCCTAGCTCCGTTTTTCCGGAAGATCCGTGAACTTCCTGAACACAAACAGGATTTAATGATAGTCGAAGGACATACCGATAATGTTCCCATCCGCACCAAAAAATACCGTAATAACTGGGAGCTGAGCACCTCCCGTGCTACCAACATCGCTATGATGCTCATCAAAAAACTGGAATACGATCCAAAGTCCCTCTCCGTAAATGGTTTCGCAGAAACCAGGCCGAAGATCTCTTACCAGGATTCCTCTGGTAATCCAAAGAAAGGCAAGGAACTTCAAATCGCACGTAAGATCAACAGGCGGGTGGAAATCATCCTCACCACTCCCGCAGAATCAAGGGCAGATAGCAATCTGCTCTTTGACGGTTTGGAAAAATAGCCCCGGCAGATTTTCTCTAATTTTAAATATAGTTTTTCAAAATCAGTTTGATATCTTTTTCCAAATTCTTCATATTAGATTAAGTTACCTAATATCAGCTAGATACAGAATTAAGATATATAAATATATTTTTTCAAACATGATTTAATATATTTATATAATTTTTCTTATTGGAGAAGAGAATGACCCCACTCGCTGAGTTCCCACTGGTCATCTCTAAATCTTACCAGAAACTGCCGAGAGTGCATCAACCGAAAGATTTCATGAAATGAGGCATCTGATTCTAGGGATT
>CESR01169640.1_pt1 | contig 11124 bp, 7 predicted proteins | sample 356351 | NCBI WGS metagenome assembly CESR01 (sample SAMEA2622149, study PRJEB7988) | marine metagenome | isolation source: saline water (ENVO:00002010), including | reverse complement strand
CCCCTGTGAAGAGGTCCCTGTGGTAACCTGCTACGAGAATTTCAGTCTTGCTGACATCCATGTCTATTCCCCAGTACTTCCCATCGGAAAGCGGGATACCCTCAAGCAAGTCTTGGGTGGGGGTCATCCTGCACGTCGGATCAATGGTAGAATAGCTGAGAGTCTGCATCAAGAAGCCGTTCGTATCCATGTACCTTCTAGTCCAAACCAGATGTGCAAAGCCATCATCTGTACCTCTGACGACTAAATCCCCTGACCACCTATCCTCCATTACGTTACTGCATTCTATCAGGGATTTGCTTGGAGTCAATCTGTACAAGAATAATGACCCATCCTTTTCACTGATCAGAATCCCCCCTTCCTCCTCATCCAGATTGATAATTTCTATCGGCTCCTCACCGACATTCAGTTCCGCAGGTCGAGGGCCAGTAAGCGTGGTCCTGTCGACCAGAATAGATTTGCTGTAGACGTTATTAGACCAGTCCAAGTCAGTTCCGTTGTCTAGGATGACGTTGATTCGAAGCTCTTTGGGGCCTGAAACGTTGAACTCTACGAGGAAAGACAGCGAGGTGTACGAACCCCCCAGTATGAATGCAGCATCGGACGCCCCCACTTGCTCCCATCCCCTTTCTGTGAGGACTTCTAGGGATCCTTCTACTCCGATTGCCTGGGTTGAGCCCAGGTTATCGATCCGTGCCTCAACAAGGATTTGCTCGTAGGGACGAGGGACTACTGGGGTGGTAGTCATCCCTCCGGGCCTGATTGCCAGGTCTATTCCAGGTGGCCTGGGGAGTACAGTAAAATCTCCTGAGAGGATATTATTTGATTCGTCCAATTCTTCGATAGTGTTCAAGGGGTCAATTCTGATGGAAACCTCGGGATTTCCCTGATTGCTAGGGTTCCAGAATAGGACCACGTCTACATAAGCCCCAGTGTCGATGCTTGGTATGACGTACTCGTCTTTCCTCGACCCATCTTCCTCGAGAGTGATACCTATGTCATTTGCAGCCTTGTCACCAGTGTTCCTAATTGTGGCCCTCACCTCTAGGAACGTGTTCACGTATGCTTCGGCCAGGGGGATGCCAAATTCTTGTACAGAGATGGACTTGCTGACAAACGTCAAGTCTGGCGACGGCGGCACGTTGTCCACCGTGATTAACCTCCGAATCTCTTCAGAAATCACCCCAGGAGCACTGATGGTCCTTACCGAGAGCCTGTATTCACCGTCTTTGAGCGTGGTCGTGTCCCAGTAGAAACTCCAATCCTCCCATCCGTAGTCATCCTCTACGCACTTTGTCACATAGGTGCCTTCTCCTTGATTTTGAACCACATAGTCTCTGAACATATGGGCACAATAGGGGTGCCCGTGCCAGTGGGGGGAGAAGAACCCCTCTGAGTCTGTGCTGGAGGCGGAGTGTTCCACGTCGTAATCGTCTCCGAGATTGTCGTCGTAGAGGGCGCCATCCACCCACTCTTCGTTATCCAACCTCCACTGTATCGTTGCATTTTTTACAGATTGGAATTGCCCGTGAACTCTTACATTGCCATTGATTTCAGTCTGCCCACTTGGCCCCTCGAGAGTAATGTTCAGCTTTCCCACCGGGTATTCGAAAACCGTCAGATTACTCCATTTATTTTCGAAGTTTCTAGCGGCAACTTCTGCAGTCACCAAGACTTCTACGTACTCCTCTGGGAGATCTGGTACAGCGAAGGGAGTTGTCCAGTTGGTGATGCCAATTGGATTTCTCCAGTCAACAATAGTCGACCTCTCTTTGGGTTTGTCCGCTGCTTTCCTATACTCAATTTGCACTCTGACTAAGATCTCCTCTATCGTTCCATTTTCCTCGGAAGCCTTGTTCATGTGACCTCGGAGGTTGTACGACTCCCCTTCAATGACCCAGGAGAATTTTGCCGGACTCTCTATGTCGACCCAATGGCCCTTTCTAGGCGTCCCAGGCCCCCCACTCTGGTTACTCGTGTCGGTTCCGAACATTCCTCCAACCACGTCTCCCCCATCGATAATTCCGAAACCGTATCTGGTGTTCCAAGGCTCTTCCTGGTGGGTTTCGTCCACAGGCCAGCTAGACCTGAACTCTGAGTGCCTCATGAGGAAACCCCTAATCCCCTCACTGCGTTCCAATCCCGCTTCATCTTCGTCCATGAACGGCATATTCCTTACTTTGCCAATCTCCAGCATAATTGCAACCAGGCCAGCCACGGCCGGAGTAGACATGCTTGATCCAGATTTCTGCACATAGTCGTCTGATGCCCTATTGACCTCGGATCCAGGAATTATTCCACTCGATTCTGCGTGCTTTGCTGAGTTAATATTCGAACCCGGTGCAACAACCCATGGCTTCAACTCGTCATACGACTCGTCGTCACCGTCGTCTTGCCTAGGCCCGTAGTTTGAATTGGGGGAAATAGCGTCGTCATTCCTCTGAATCGTGTTTTCGTCATCCAACCAACCCACAGTAATTGCCGTATCCGCAGAACCAACTGAGTTGACGTTGTTCTCCCCGTCGTTACCTATTGCTGCGACGCATACCAAACCGGCCTCAGAAGCCTGGTTCACCAGATTAGCCTCCGCCGAGGTCCCATCCTCGTTGTTGTCGCCAACGGTACTGGCCCTGCCAAAAGACATGGAGACAACATCAATGCCATCGCTGGAAGCGTTGTTCCCCCATTTCGTGTCCTTGTTGTTAATGACCCATTGTAGCCCGGCAAGTATGGACTGGGAGTTTCCACCGCCATAGTCCTCCATGACCTTAACATCAACCAAGTATGATCCCGGTGCATATCCTTGAACGATTCGAGAGGAGTCGCCAGTGCCGAGGGCTATTCCGGCGACGTGCGTTCCATGACCATCACCGTCATCTGGGTCCTCCTCATTGCAGCCCCCCTGCCCAATTCCAGTTGCATCGCATCCAGCAACCCACTTGGGATCATTGAGGTCATCCGGCTCCTTTTCATTATCATTGTTATTGTCGGAGAAATCATCCAGTGAGAAGTGCTCATTGTCTACTCCAGTGTCCAAAATCGCTATCACGATGCCCGAGCCATGGTAGCCCAAGCCTCTGATTGTTTCATCGTACGTTCCCGATGGCCTGACCTTTGATCCTCTGGTTGCCTTGTCCAAGTAAGGCACAATTACATTCTGCTCCTCTACTAGCATCACACCGTCCAGCTCCCAAATTTCAACCAATGAGCTGACTGGTACGTGATCGAGGACAATAGCATCTAGGTGGTCCATCACCATGAACCAAGACCCCTCCTCAGACCACCCTCTGCTAACTATTGCATTCCTAAGGGCTTCAATGTCTGATTGGCCAGGGTGCCAGGCATAATGGACAATGATGGCAACAGTGGGCACGCCATCCTCGCCAACTATTGATGTCTTAGAAACCGATTCCCTTTCCCCTGAAAGAATCAACTGTAAACGATCATCCATGCCATTAGAATCTGAGTCAGACCAGAATCCGTGCCACCAGCCGAAATCCATCACAGGGACCCCCGAGTCCAATGGGGAATGACTTGGTGACATGTCCTTAGGGGGGCAGGTCTCAGACCCACACATTAGGATGGGGGGGCTTTGGACAGGGGCCGCAGCAGGGCCATCCCCGATTTCATTGAATTCACCCATTCCTGAGACCACTCCCGCCGAGGAATCCAGAATGATTACCATTATCCCAACCAGGATTGGCAGCGCACTTCCAGGCATCTTACGCATGGCTCTCGTAGAGAGCCAAAATCTTGCTAGGTTTAATTCCAACCACTAATGGGGTAAAAATTGTGCCATTATGGCCACCTGATGTGATTTGCTGAGATAGAACACCGAAGTTCGAAAACACCCCCACTTTCTATCCCTCTCAGCTCTCCCTCACAAATCGGACAAATAGCATTCTCAGCCAATTCCTCGAGCCATGCTCTGCGAGTTTCCAACTCGTCCCCTTCATCACGAAGTCTGGATAAAACTCTGGCGGCATGTCCTTCAAGTGGGTTTCCAACCTCCGTCCAGGGGTCGTTGTCCAGACTCCCCATTCGAGCAATTGCCTGTTCTCGCATGGCCTGCATCCGCGAAACGCCCGATGCAGGCTGACCATAATCGTCCAATGGACTGGGCCCCCCTCTAGCTATCGGCCTTGCAAGAATGTAGGCTAGGAAGAAACCTCCAACGTGTGCCATGTGGGCTATATTGTTCTCTCCTGCGGTTCCACTCTGGATCGAGTAGATTTGGAATACTTCTAATCCTAGGCGAAAGAAGGCGATTAGCCACACCGGCCATGCCCTAATTAGAAACACAAGCGGAAACTCAATCTTGTCATCTGGCCAGCAGGCCATGTAGGCACCTAGCAGCCCGAAGGCCGCACCACTGGCCCCAATCGCGGGATTCATCGAATCTGGATGGGAGGCAATCCATGCTATGTTGCCACCCAACAACCCAAGGAAATATACTGCAACCCATCTCTTCGGTCCGAGGCGCTGTTCAAGCGGGACCCCCGCGAGAGCGATAACCAATACATTTCCGAGGACGTGAATGAAGTCGGCGTGCAACCAACCAGAGGTTATGATCCTATGAAAATGTGCAGGGCCCCCTATTGTTGACTGGGCCACAGCTGGGATACTCTGAGAGCCGGTGAAAATGGCAGGGATTACGCTGAAGATATGGATCGGATAGAATTCGAATAATTGAGAATTCATCATAGAGAGAGTGAACTGCACGAACATCACAAGTAACAGCGAGAGAACCATTGCCAGGGCTACGCTGGTCTCGTTTCGTATCGCAGAGATGAAGGGTCCCAGTGCCACGGAGAGCATCACTATCACCCAAATGAAATCCGTCGCCTCCAGGTAGCTCCAAGAAACATCACTGTCAATTCCGACCGACTCCATAACACAGGCCCCGTTGCCCGGTCACCAAGAGTCCTTCGTAGCAATGGAACACTCATACGAAGATGCTCCATCGCCCGGATATGGCACTACCCCCAATTGCCACAGCCAGCGGTATAGAGGTTTACAGGGGCCCTCACAAAGTCCTTTCTTCTGCTACTGTCTCCCTCCACGGTGGCGAGGTTGTCGCAATTATCGGTGAGAATGGATCTGGGAAGTCTACACTGATTGAATCAATTGCCGGAATTCTGCCTCTGCGTTCAGGTGAGGTTTCATGGAGTACTCGTTCTGGCGATCAAAGACTGGTAAGGGATTCAGACGGTAGGAGAAACGCCCTCCCTCCGATGGGCCTGACCCTACAAAGGGATGGCATGTGTGGGGAGCAGACTGTCATCGAGAGACTTTCTTCTGCCCTCTCAGTCGCTGGATTATTCCCGAATAGAAGCAGATTACTCGAACTTTTGGAGGAATGGGGGCTCTCTCACAGATTGGATAGCAGAGTTGCACATATTTCTGGGGGCCAGCGGAGACGCCTCGCCCTCCTTTGCGGATTAGCTCCGGCCGCACTAAGCGACCATCCCCGCGCAGTCTTGCTCGATGAGCCATCTGAGGGACTGGACTCCTCCTCAAAGAAACTGATGAGGGGTTGGCTCAGGTCCCTCGCGTCGATTGGCCACGGCGTTTTGGTTTCTACTCATGACAATGAGGTCGTAGGCTGCGCCGATCGAGTCATCACAATACGTGCCCAAGCTCTTTCGGAAGCCCCAGGAGATCCTTCCGATGAGTTTGCGGAGCTTCCAATCCCCTGCCCCTCAATGGATCCCAGCCCAATCGCCTCTCTGGTAAAATGGGGCATTACTATGGAACTTAGGAACCCTATCGATACCATCGGGCGAGCCACCCCTGCCCTCGTTGCAATCCTTCTAGCCTATTCGCTGGTTGGGAGCCTCGACATGGCCCTACACAGCAGTGACCTCCTAGCAGCGCTAATACTCGCTCCGGCATTCATTACTGCTGTTGCTTCGCCGGCCATTTCAGGGAGGCTCGCAGAGGATGATTGTGGCCGTTGGTGGAATGCCGTTGTTGGACCAATGGCCCGCCCTGCAAACTCAATTGTGGGGGCTTCCCTTGTACTCCCAATCCCTCTAACCTACCTTTCGTGGGTTTTGCTGGGTGGCTCGGTCGATTCCACAACCTCTTCCGAGGTTCTGAGATGGCTGTGGCTACCTGCCCTGTCCATGCTTGATTTGGCCGTTGCAGCCACAGCTTTGCATCTGCTGTCTTCAGAACTTGAAAGGAGAAGTGCAGTTCCGGCTTCGCTTCTCCTGGTAGTTCTGGTTTGGCCCTTCTTGGAGTTGACAGAAGCTCTGGCAATGATAATTGATGATGGGATGACCATATCCCTAGAATTGAACGAACCTATCGCAACCTGCCTGATTGCCAGCGTTACTTCTGCCCTGGTTTGGCTCGTGGCAGTGTTGATTCCTGATTCGTGAGGAATAGCATTCTTGACCAAACCGCTAATCGCAATTCCATGCCCGACGTGAAGTCCGTTGGACTCGTCCTCACCTCGAGTGGTCTAGCTGGTGCACTGGCAACAGCATTTCTTGGGTTCTTCTGGGCGCCCATGGTCGACCCAGAAGCTTGGAACGCACCAGAGGCATACAGGATTCTGTACTGGCACGTTCCTTTCGCATGGGCCTCCTTCCTGTCATTTTGCCTGCTTTTTGTCGGTGCCACTTCTTGGTACCTGTATCGTTCCGAGAGGGGTTGGAGGATGGTTGTTACCGGTTCGGAATTGGGCTTGCTTTTTGGCTTAGGGGTGATTACTTCTGGGCCCATTTGGGGGTTGGCTGAGTGGAAGGTGCCATGGGACTGGGGAGATTTACGCCTCAACACATTCGCACTCCTGACATCGGTGGCGTTATTTCTTGTCCTATCCATACGCAGCCAGCCGGACGGAGAGGGGACCAGGGACACTCTTTCAGCGGTCGGACTCTTTGGTTTCGCACTAGTCCCGATTACCGCCATGGCGACAACTTGGTTCCAATCCTCTCATCCTGGAGTCGTGATCGTTGAGAGCGACGAAACCGGTCTAGACCCCCAGATACTCATGGTCCTCCTATTGGGGGCGGCGTCTTTTCTAGTCCTTTTTGCAGGTCTCGTGGCTTTGTCTACAGCAATCCAGGAACTCCAAGAAGAGATGGAGGAAATGCAGAGGACCTTAGATGGGGGGGCACTTTGATGACAGGCATGATTAACGCAATAATTGCCTATTTTTTCCTCTCAGCATTGCTCGGTATTTACACTATTCACCAGATTAATCTACTCAAAGACCTACTGGCAAGAGTGGAAGGCCCGGAGCCCAAATCCGACGAATAATCCCCCTCCCTAAGCCCTCGGAAGCCTTCTAACGGGGAGTCCGGGCGAAGCACCGGGGAGTTCCGTGGCCGGAGGAGCATTCTGCATCGCATGCGGATCGGACCCACCCCTGTCTTCGGACAGGCTGTGCGAGGGTTGCCTAAGGAAGAGAACCACGCTTTCCAAGATGCCCGACCGAATCCAGCAACACCGATGCTCAAAGTGTGACTCCTACGAGATTAAGGGCCAATGGTCAAAGATGGATGAGGGGGGTATCGCCGATCTCAGGATTAGAGAGAATCTTGTTCTTGAGGGTCGTGCCTCTAAGGTGGAAGTAAACTTCTCTCTCCAATCTATTGACGACAGAACGAGTCGTTTGCACGTGGAAGTGCATGGCACCATAGAAGGATACGGGTTCCAAGATTCCCACACTCCTCTACTCCAGACCAGTAATGCGATTTGCACGACATGTACTAGAAAGGCGGGAGACTACTTCGAGGCTACGGTCCAACTTCGTTCGGCAGGAAGGAAGTTGGACTCCGACGAGCTAGCAGATCTACGGTCAACCTTGGATGATTTAATCGAGTCTATGGAGGACAATCCAATGTTCTTCGTTAGCAAGGAGGGCCCAGTCCCGGGCGGGTGGGATATTCAACTGGGTTCCAAGTCTCTAGCTAGGAGTTGGGGCAGGAGACTCGTTAAGGCATTCGGAGGCTCAGCCAAGGAGAGCTCCACAGTTGTCGGAGTTAGCGACGGTGCCGATGTAACGAGGTTGACATTGAGTTACCGAAAACCAGCCTACTCTATTGGGGACGTGGTCCGACATAGGAAAGTCCTCTGGCTGGTCGACAGCTGGCAGAAGGACGGACCTATCCTCAGGAGACTAGATCACCTTGAGAGAACGGGGGCCACGTGGAGGGACATGGAGTCCTCCGTTGTGGCCTGCAGGAAGCAGGATCAGCAAGTAGTTCAGATTCTCAACCGTGATAGCTCCGCAGCAGAGTTCATGGATCCCTCTGACTACAAGATGACGACCGTTGCCCTACCCTATGACGACGATGGGGTCTCCCAGGAAATTCGCATCGGCTTCATAGATGGGGAATGGTTGGCAGTCCCTGCCAGGAACAGGGGGGATGAAGGTTGACTGAAAGGGATTTTGAAAAATTGCTGGCAGAGTTCGACCTGCGAGATATGGCTGGATTCACCAGACTCTTCGTGGATGACTTGAGGGCAGCAATGTCATTGAAAACTGGTCTAGATGAGGACACTGACTGGAGTGGGGTGCTATGTCTGGGAATGGGAGGTTCCGGAGCAGGCGGACAGTTCCTTAAGGCAATTTCAGACGACTCAGGTGGTCTACCATTCGTAGTCTGGAGCGACTATGGTGTTCCAAGCTGGTGGGGCTCAGACTGGCTTGTTCTAGCAACCTCGTATTCTGGGAACACAGAAGAGACACTTGACGGGGTTCGGCAGATCCTGGATCACGGCGGCACAGTTGTGGGCATTTGCTCCGGTGGACAATTGGAGAAGATGATAACGGAGGATGACGGTTCTGTCTGCCTCAAAGTACCTCCCGGCCAAATGCCGCGTTCTGCATTTGGGCACATTTTTGGAACTCAATTGTCCGCCTGCTGGGCCTTGGGCCTACTCCCTGAACCCAGTGCGGATGATCAAATTGCGATGCTGAATCGACTCTCATCCGTATCCATAGATTCAGATCTGATCAATGGCGAGGGGATGGCAAGCCTCCTCTCACTATCACTTCAAGGAAGTGAGATTGGAATAGTTGCGCCAACTTGCTTGAGGCCAGCTGCTTTCCGCTTCGCATGCCAGCTAAATGAGAACGCAGCCAAGTTCTCCCGTGTCACCGAAGTCCCCGAAATGAATCACAATGAGATTGTAGCTTGGACCAGCGAGGCTGCATCCAACCAAGCCCTAATTGTGATGTCTTGTGATGGGATGCACCCAAGGGCCCAGGCGAGGGTGGAATGGATGCTCAATGAGATAGAGGCAAAGCCCACTTGGATGATAGAATGCGAAGGTGAATCCCTTCTGGAGAGCCTACTCTACGCGGCCCATGTAACTGACTGGATTTCGATTGGACTAGCGGTTCTGACAGGCGAGGATCCCTCTGAAATGCCCGCAATAGAATCTCTGAAGGCGCATTTGTCAACTGTTTAGTAGACCGGGCCAAGCACGTGTCTTGGATCTGGATAGTTCTTCAGGGCCCCTTCTCGATCTTCCAAAGCCACAACTCCAGGTAAGTCATGGGTCTCCGGCTCCACTAGTGAAAGTTGGAAATGCAGATGGGGCTCCCATCCCCCATTTTCGTGCTCTCCTCCGAACCAAGCGATAACCTCCCCAGAAGTAATCTTCTGACCTATTGCCTTGTTTTCTATTGATTCAGAGCTGAGATGCCCGTATAATGCCCATAGGCTGACTCCGCCTAAATCGTGTTTGGTGATTACGACATTTCCATAGTCTCCTGGTTCGGGATTATATCCGAAATGAGAGATCTCCCCATCCATGAAAGCCATGCAAGGAGTGCCTATCGGGGCTCCAATGTCGATTCCCACATGGAGGAAGCGCTCACCATGGAAAATCTTGGTATTGTACATCCCAGGTCTAAGCTCGTCATACTTCCCTATGCTGAAGACGGTCTCCGGAGGGGTCCAACGGCCCTTAGAAAGGTCCAGAACTGTGTATTCTTCAGGAATTCTTACGACTTCACCGAATTGGTGCCTCTCCCAATCTATCATGCTCTCCCGAAGCAGGTTCTGGCAATGACTCCTCCTCATTGGACCTCTCTGCCAGACTCCTCAATCCACTCTTTTCTCGTAGGTCCTTCTTTGTCTTCGCACCTAGCTCCTTAAGCATCTCAGTTTGCCGAATCACGTTCCCCGAACCAGAGCTAAGTTGTTCCAATGCCTTCTCATATGCGTCAGAGGCTTGACCCAGTTCGTATCCAACGGCACTGAAAGATTCCAAGAAAAGTACCACCTTGTCATGGAGCTTACCCGCTCTCTCAACAATTTTTTGCTGGTTTTTTGACTGATTTTCACGCTTCCATAATTCCTGAATTAGCATCAGCGTTAGCATTAGGGTCGACCCGCTGACAACCTTGACGCTCCTATTGGCCAGTAAGTCTTGGTAGAGCAGTGGATCGCCCCTCATTGCATCGATGAATGCACCTTCTAAGGGAACTACCATGAGGACGAAATCAGGAGTGTTGTAGCCCTCCATTTCCTCATAGTTCTTCGATGCCAATTTCTTGGAGTGTTCCCTAATCGACCTACAGTGCGCTTTCATTGCAGAATCCGAGATCGAATCATCGTCAGCGTTTACGAATTCTGTGTAGGCAGTAAGGGACACCTTAGAATCAATTACTACTTGGCGATTTTCAGGTAGTTTTAGAATGAAGTCTGCTCGCTTCCCCTTTTCACCGTCCTTGCCCCTGTCCCACTCTTGCTTTACGTAGTCCCTCCCTTCTACAAAACCCATGCTCTGCAATAGGTTCTCCACAACAACCTCGCCCCATGCGCCCTGTGCTTGCGAGTCGCCTCTGAGGGCCAAGGCAAGCTCCCTGGTTTCCTGGGCAAGAGTTGTCCCTAGGGAACTGACATTGTCGACCTTCTCACCGAGTTTGGCAGACCTCTCGATGTCTTTTTCTTTGGCTTCTTGAATCGCATTGATATATTCGTCAATGGAATTTGTTAGATCATCGGTCGCCTTCTTGAAAGACGACTCTTTCTGCTTGTCAGCCGCCTCTACAGCCTGAGAAAATGCCTCCCCAGCGGCCAGTCTGAATCCATCAAGCATCTGTTCTCGGACCATCTCTTCTGACTTGCTCCCCGCCTCTAGAAGTGCCTGGGT
>CESR01102818.1_pt1 | contig 11154 bp, 9 predicted proteins | sample 356351 | NCBI WGS metagenome assembly CESR01 (sample SAMEA2622149, study PRJEB7988) | marine metagenome | isolation source: saline water (ENVO:00002010), including | reverse complement strand
GGCACTCTGTGGCCGTGACGACCCCGCCAGAAGACGCCGTTCTTCTGGCCAGTTCACCGGAATGTGCCTGGCAGGCCATGCGGGTCGGATCCCATGCCTGGGGAGCACAATTTCATGTCGAACTGCAGGACACGACCATCAGCGAATGGAGTGAAGTGCCGGCTTATGCGCAGGCGCTGGATCAGGTTAAAGGCCCGGGCGCGCTAAAAGAGATGGAAGATCAGGCCGCCCAGCATATGGCCCAATTTAAGGGTAATGCCCGGATTCTCTTCGACAACTTCTGCCGGGTAGTGGGCTGATTTAACGATAAAGACTTCAGTGCTGTCGTTCCAAGCGGGCAAGACCTGGTCAGTCCTGTCAGCGCGATGCTGAAAGTCAACTAGCGACTCTAAAATTGCCTCTTTTTGGCCGTCCCGTCAGGCGATGCCAGTGTGAGCATTCACCTTTTTCCAGCAGAAAGTAGATCAGACTGATGTCGTACGGGCATTGGTCGGCGGTCGCGAAAGCGCCATCTTGCCCTTAAGATTTATCGCCTAAGAGAAAAATGGCATCACCTTAATTGTCGGGCGAAGGCACGGATATCTTCAATTAAAAGTTCCGGTTGTTCCATAGCCCCGAAATGGCCACCACGGGGCATCTCGCGCCAATGGGTGATGTTATAGAGGCGCTCGACATAGGAGCGTGGCGGCCAGGCCAGCATTTCTGCTGGAAACAATGCGGCCCCGGTTGGTACCTCGACCCGCCGGTCTTCATCAGACATGAGTCGGCCCCCTTCCTCGCGTCGGCCATAGTAAATCCACGAGGCGGTATTAAATGTGCGGGTCACAAGATAGATCATGATATTGGTGAGCAGGTCATCTTTGCTATGGACCCTTTCGATATCATCACCGTGCGTGTCAGACCACGCATTAAACTTCTCAACGATCCAGGCAGCGACGCCTACCGGGCTATCCATCATGGCGTAACTCAGGGTCTGGGGCTTGGTTGCCTGTATCGTTCGATAGCCATCCTGCTCCAACTGGTCCTGGTCGAACTTTTCGGCCCAGGCGGTTTCCTCGGGCCCTTGTGGGCCATGTGGGTGGCGCATAGTCAGAATATTGATATGAATGCCGATGCAGTGGGGTGCATGTTCAAAGCCTAACCAACTCGATATGGCACCACCCCAATCTCCTCCTTGCGCCATGTAGGCGGTATAGCCCAGTTTCTGCGTCATGAGCGTGTTAAACAATGAGGCCATCCGTCTGGGCCCGATCGGGCGTGGCGGTTTGCCAGAAAAGCCAAACCCCGGTAGAGAAGGGGCAATAATGTCGAAGGCGTCAGCGATGTCGCCGCCTGATCTTTCGGGATGCGCCAGCGGTTCAATGATATTTTTAAATTCTGCGATACTGCCGGGCCATCCATGACTGATGATCAGAGGAATGGGGTGGGGGCCACTGCCTTTCTCGTGGATGAAATGCAGTTTGAGACCTTCGGTATCGCAGGTGAAGTGTGCGAAGCGATTTAAGTCGCGCTCCTGGGTGCGCCAGTCAAATCCGTTAATCCAGTAGTCGCACAGGCGCTGCATGTAATCCAGGTTCGTGCCGTAGCGCCAGCCGCCGTCATCCGGCATTTCATGCCATGGAAAGTTCGCAATTTTGTCGTAGAGCTGATCCAGCGTTGTCTGCGGGACTTCAATGCGAAAGGGCTCGATCATGGGTATTGCCGGTACATACCGTTAGTGCATTCGGCCAGGGTTATTCTCAGTAACATGAAGTGATGCTCAAACGTTTCGGCCGTGCAATTTCGGATCATAAATCGCATCAGCCAATAGTTTTACAGCGCGAGGATAAAGACCCTGAGGACAGCGTATACTGGGTCAGACCAGCACTAGGTTTTGCTTAAAGGTAAAAGAACCCTGTGAGATACTGAACTGGCACAGTATACCCACGGTATCGAAGGCCGACAGATGTCGCAAGAGTCACTGGACCAATTGGTTAAAGAACTGGCGAGTGTACTCCCTCCCGAGGCACTGCTGCGCTCGTCTGAGGCGTGCCGGCCTTACGAGTGCGATGGGTTGACGGGTTATCGGGCGCTACCGGCGGTGGTGGCATTGCCAGACTCTTTTGCCCAAGTGCAGTCGATCCTGAAACTATGCGAGCGTTATCGCGTTCCACTGGTGGCCCGTGGCGCAGGAACCGGGCTTTCCGGAGGGGCTACTCCTCACCCGGAGGGTGTATTGCTAAGCATGGCCCGTTTCAATCGCATCATTGCGATTGATCCGGCTGCGCGCACAGCGCGAGTGCAACCCGGGGTGCGTAACCTCGCTATCAGTGAAGCGGTAGCTGAGGATGGCCTTTACTTTGCACCCGATCCGTCGTCGCAGATCGCCTGCACTATCGGCGGCAATGTGGCCGAGAACGCGGGCGGCGTCCATTGCCTTAAATACGGTCTGACCGTTCATAACGTGATTGCAGCGCAGGTAGTCCTGATGGGCGGTGAGGTGCTTACGGTGGGGGGTACTGCGCCAGATGCCCCGGGGTATGACTTGCTGGCCACTATCATTGGATCGGAAGGGATGCTTGGTGTGGTAACAGAGGTCACGGTACGGCTGTTGCCGTTACCGGAGTCAGCGCGGGTTCTTCTGGCCGCGTTCAATACGGTCGATGAAGCCGCCAAAGCCGTCGCACAGGTGATCGGGCAGGGAATTATTCCGGCAGGCCTGGAAATGATGGATAACCCGGCTATTGTTGCGGCAGAAGATTTTGTGCAGGCCGGTTATCCCACGGATGCCGCCGCGATCTTGTTGTGTGAGATCGACGGCACTATTGCAGAAGTCGAATCGGAGATTGCGACTGTTTCAAGTTTGCTGCGTGATAATGGCGCTTTCGATGTGAAGTTGGCTCGGGACGAAGCAGAGCGGTTGCGGTTTTGGTCAGGACGCAAGAATGCCTTTCCCGCGGTGGGGCGAATATCCCCCGATTATTACTGCATCGATGGCACCATCCCGCGTAAGGCCATCGGCGAAGTTCTTTCCGGCATCGCCGCGCTTGCGGCTAAAAGCGGGCTGCGAGTGGCTAATGTATTCCATGCGGGCGATGGAAACCTGCATCCGCTGATCCTCTACGATGCTGGCCAGCCGGGTGAATTCGAGCGCACCGAAGCATTGGGCGGCGAGATTCTTGAGTTATGTGTTCGGGCGGGGGGCACCATTACCGGTGAACACGGTGTGGGCCTGGAGAAGATCGACCATATGTGCGTACAGTTTACGCAGGCCGAACTGGCCCAGTTTCATGCACTAAAAGCGGTGTTTGACCCCCACGGTTTACTTAATCCCGGCAAAGCGGTGCCGACCCTGGCCCGTTGTGCGGAATTCAACGCAATGCATGTCCACCAAGGGCAACTGCCACACCCGGATATTCCCCGGTTTTAATGGCGTTGTCCCGATGAATGAATTTATCGAGTCACTGCAGGAGCGAATAGGTGCCGCCAACGCATCCGGCGATACCCTGAGCATTGTCGGTGGCGCAAGCAAACACTTCTACGGTGGTGAGCCAGAGGGCGAGCCGGTTGAGACCCGTGAGCACCAGGGTGTAGTGTCTTACGACCCGACTGAACTCGTGATTACCGTACGCGCCGGAACGTGCCTGGCAGAGGTGGAGCGTATCCTGGCTCAGGACAAGCAGGGATTACCTTTTGAGCCCCCATCCTTTGGTGTCGATGCAACGATCGGCGGCACGATTGCCTGTGGTTTCTCGGGGCCCGCGCGCCCTTATCGCGGCGCGGCGCGGGATCATGTGCTTGGAGTGAACTGTGTGAGCGGGCGAGGGGATTATCTGCGCTTTGGCGGGCAGGTGATGAAGAATGTAGCGGGCTACGATGTATCGCGGCTGATGACCGGTGCGCTGGGGACGCTGGGGGTAATTACGGAAGTGTCGCTCAAGGTGCTGCCATTGCCGGCACGCGAGCGCACACGGGTTTTCGATTGTAGCGGGGACCAAGCTTTGGAAAAAATATGCTCGCTCGAGCGATTGCCGTTGCCGGTCACCGCCTCGGCCTGGCATCAGGGGCAACTGCGGATTCGTCTTTCCGGGAGCGAGATGGGGGTCGATGCGGCCGTCTGTGCTGTAGGAGGTGATGACGATCCCGAAGGGGCCACCTTCTGGGCCGCACTCAAAGAACAACAGCTGGATTTCTTTTCTGGGCCGTTACCGTTGTGGCGACTCTCGATGGCGCGGCCCGCCACGATGCCGGATCTGCCGGCTGAGTCATTAGTGGATTGGGGTGGGTCCTTATACTGGTTTCGTAGTGACGCAGACCCCCAGGCCCTGTTCGAGGTGGCGCGTTCTAACGCGGGGCACCTGACGCGCTTTCGCGGTGGCAATCGGTCCGGACAGTTTCAGGGATGGGATAAGGTGACAGCGCGTATTCACCAAGGGCTGAACACCGCATTTGATCCGGCCGGCATTTTGAACCGGGGACGCCTTTTCGGCGACAGTTAAGTTATGCACATCGCTTTGGCATCAGGCTTTGAAGGCACGGCCGAAGGCATCGAAGCCCGCGAAATCCTGGGCAAATGTGTCCACTGTGGATTTTGTACGGCAACCTGCCCGACCTATCAGATTCTGGGCGACGAGTTGGATGGACCACGCGGTCGGATCTACCTGATCAAACAGGCCCTGGAATCCGGACGATGCACCCACATCACCCGTCAACATCTCGATCGTTGCCTGACCTGCCGTTCCTGCGAAACCACCTGCCCCTCTGGGGTTGCATACGGCCGGCTACTCGAGATTGCCCGGACTACGGTCGAGGAACTGGCACCAAGGCCCATCGGCCAACGGCTGGTGCGATGGCTGCTTCGGCGAATGCTGCAAGGGCCCTGGTTTGGGCCCATGTTGGGGCTGGGTAGGACGGTCCGTTGGGCTTTGCCCCAAATTTTGGCGCGTCACGTGCCGCCCAGGCGGCCGGCCGGTCGAGCAGCGGCCCAGGCCGGTGCTACCCGTAGTGTGCTTATGCTTGAAGGCTGCGTTCAACCGGCGATGGCGCCAGTGATTAACGCTGCGGCCGGGCGGGTGCTGGCCAAACTCGGCTTCAGGATAGTGCCGGTCACCGGTGCAGGCTGCTGCGGTGCGTTGGACTTGCATCTGGGCGCGAATGATCCTGCGCTCGCCGCAATGCGCCGCAATATCGATGCCTGGTGGCCGCATGTGCAAACCGGCATAGAGGCTATCGTCATGACGGCGAGCGGTTGCGGTGTGACGGTACGCGAATATGGGGAGTTGCTCAAAAACGACGCTGCCTATGCAGACAAGGCAAGGCGTATCAGTGAATTGACACTGGATCTGTGCGAGGTGGTGTCCCCCCTTGAGGTCGGCGAAATGGCGTCCTTAAAAGAACGCCGGGTCGCTTTTCAATCGCCGTGTACCTTGCAGCATGGCCAAGGTATCACCGGGAAGGTCGAGGGCATTTTGAAACGAGCCGGGGCAACGCTGGTGCCGGTGGCAGATGGACACCTGTGTTGCGGTGCTTCAGGTACGTACTCGCTGTTGCAACCCGGCTTATCTCATCGCCTGTTGGCGAACAAATTGGGGAACCTGGCGCAGGGCCGGCCCGATGTCATTGTTACGGCCAATATTGGCTGTTTGTCGCATTTGGAGGCCAAGGCAACATCGCCGGTTCGTCACTGGATAGAACTCCTCGATCCGGACCCACCGGCGCCCTTGTTCTAAGTGCCCCAAGTGTCAGACCGGTAGCCCCTGACGGGGCGGGCGCTCAATTCAACTGGTGGGATAGAAATTTAGTACTTGCGGGTATTATCGTATTAGAGAATAATAAAAAACGCATATAGTTTGGGCGAAAGTATCGACCCGGCTCCGGGTATAGCCGACGAATCCGCGCCGCTTTGTGGGCGGGTGGCAGATACCCCGAAAGACGCCGCCTTCATCCACAATTTTGAACAATTCAGGGTGATAGTGCTGTTGTTACGCCCCCCGGCAAGCCTGAACACTGCTTGAGGCCTTGGTATTGGCGGCCAAAATCGCTGGGATACTTGCTTGAAGGAGGGTGTTCTAGTACCATCCGCGCCTCAATTTTCTGCCCAATCCGACATCTGTATGAAAACTTTTAGCGCCAATGCCCAGACGGTGCGCCGTGAGTGGTACGTAGTTGATGCGACTGACAAAGTCCTGGGTCGACTGGCAAGCGAAGTTGCCACGCGATTACGCGGTAAGCACAAACCCGAGTACACCCCTCACGTGGACACCGGCGACCATATCGTGATCGTCAATGCGGACAAAGTGCGCGTTACCGGTAATAAAGCCCAGGCAAAGATCTACTACCGTCATTCGGGCTACCCTGGTGGCCTCAAGGAGATTTCCCTGGAAGAGCAACTGCAGCGCCACCCCACTCGGGTCATTGAGAGTGCGGTCAAGGGGATGCTGCCGAAGAACCCACTTGGTCGGGCGATGTTCTCTAAATTGCGTGTGTATGCAGGCCCTGAGCATGAGCATCAGGCGCAGCAACCCAAGGCGCTGGAGCTCTAAGGGCTCACGCCACCACGGTCGGTTATCCGAATAAACAAAGAGGTCAGCACATTGGCACAGACAGGACAGGTTCACTACGGCACGGGTCGGCGCAAATCTTCCGTCGCCCGGGTTTATCTCACCCGCGGTTCCGGCAACATCATGGTGAACAAGCGGGCTCTTGACCAGTACTTCGGCCGTGAGACGGCTCGGATGGTAGTGCGACAGCCTTTGAATACTGCGGAACTGACCGATAAACTGGATATCACTATTAGTGTTACCGGAGGTGGTGGTACAGGCCAGGCCGGGGCGATCCGCCACGGTATCACGCGTGCCCTTATCAGCTACGACGAGAGTCTACGTGGCGTGTTACGCAAGGCCGGCTTCGTAACCCGAGATTCACGCAAGGTGGAGCGCAAAAAAGTGGGCCTGCACAAGGCACGCAAAGCGCCGCAGTACTCCAAGCGCTGATTTCTGCCCGGCTCCGACGCGAGCCCTTCTTTATTTTCTGACCGTTTTGTGATCCTGGCCACTGCCGGGATGGCCGGGCGCAGCGATATGCGACCCAATAGGCGTTGGTCGCAGCCCAAGCGGCGGGCCAGATCGATTACGGCAAGATAGCGTCCCAGTCAAAATCCTTGAAATAGTCCAGCGACTTGGCGTTGCACTGACGCTGCATTTCGGACCCGGGCACCACACAGGTAGCGCAAAGGTAACGCTCTCGCAGCGCCTTCCCAGCCGGGGTTTCCTCAATACAGATGGTTGCAATACCCGCGACCTGCCCACCCTGGCGTTCAACCAATTCGACCGCGGCACCCATGGTGCCTCCTGTTTCTACCCACTGATCGACCAGCAGCACACGTGTACCCTTCCCAAAGGCAGGTTTTCGAAGCTCCATATGCTGCGTGCGTTGGGTGTAGTTAACAAAAGATACTTCGTCCGCGGGCACCGGCAGTTTCCCCGCTTTGCGCACGGTGAGAAATCCGGTCCCCAGACGTTCCGCCATCGCGGCACCGAGCACATATCCGGCTGCATCAATTCCTGCAACGACATCGATCGGTGTGGAAAGAAAGGGTTTGCACAGCGCGTCCAGCATGGCATGGAAGGCGCCTGCATTGACGTAAGCCGAAGAGGGGTCCAGCCATGCCATCTTCGGATCCTTCACATTGGGTGCCATGTGTCTTAGATACCAGTCACGGTCTGGCGTGCTATCTGTCTCACCGGTATGGCTCGTGGAGGCGGCGAATTGTCGGGTATTCTGCAAAAGCCGGCGCAGCCGGCGTGGATCCAGATTGTAAAAGTCTCCGGAGTAATTGATCCCGGTCGCCACTAAAAAAGCGTCTGCGTGCTCCATGTAGTCCCAGACGTTGTCCGGCGTAATCCCTGAGGCAATCGCCAAGGTGGCATCCCCTGCTCCTTCCCGAATATCGAGAATCTTCTGAATGGCCGCAGACTGTCCCGTAGCAACCCCTGATGTCGTCACAACGTCCATGTATTTCGACGCAATTCCGGCGGCCTCACGGTAGTTGCCCGGTTCTACCATCCGCTGTTTTTTGAATGCTGTGCCGCCAAAATAGAGGCCATCCCATACGCCCGTGTCTCTGATTCGCGCGATGGACTCGGCTTGCGCCTGGTGTTCTACCCGCTCGTCGATACGGGCATCATCCGCCCAGTAGGCATCGACCGGCGCTCCGTTTTCCGATAGTGTGCTAAGGAGTGGGAAAGCCGTTTCCCCGCTCACCCCAAGGAAGTTAACCCCCAACCAGAAGTCCGGGTACGTACTCCGGCAGTCTTCAATAATGGGCAGAAACCGGGCGACCTCAAAATCATGATTAATTAAGAAAGCGCCGGGGGCGCCGCATTCTATAGCCGTTGCAAGATTGCGCTTGGCCTGGGCACTATCCAAAACATGAATCACTGGGAGAACTACCGGCCCCATACATTTGAAATATTTGCGAAATTCACTTCTATACATAGTTTTTCCTTATCCCCCAGGCCAGTTGGAATTTCGCATCAGCTCTAAAGGTGAGCGCCGAGCACGATTGACTACACGCGTAAATATATCCGAGCCACCGCAAGCGGTGATAATCTCTGACTGGAAGGCTTTCCAAAACGGTTCGGTAAAATCTATTTACCGCTAACGAAAGTTACCCAACAACAACACCTTCGGAGGAGACTCGATGACGGACAGTAAAAAGGACGAAGATCGCTTAAAACCCCAAGCGGCCCAACCCGACACAGGCCGACGGAAAATCCTGAAAGGTGCCGGCGCCGTCACGGCTGCCAGCGCACTTAGCGTGCCGATGATTCTGGTGCCGCCCCGCGCTAACGCCGCGACTGAGCTCAACATGATTGCTTGGTACGGCCATGGCGAGCCCGATATGGTCGAGGAGTTTGAGGCCATGCATAACGTCAAGATCAAGGCCAAGTACTATGCCGGTGGCGACAACATGCTGGCCCTGATTGCACAGTCACCCCCAGGCACCTATGACCTCATCCTCTCGGACGGGGAATTTGTCAAACTGCTCAAGGAAGCCGGCTATATCGATCCGATGGATCCCAATGAGTACAACATGGGTGACCTCTACGATGAATATTCGCACTTTGATGCCCATTGGATGGGTGACACGCTTTATTCTGTCATTGTGCGTTTTGGGTATCTCGGTGTTTCATTCAATTCCGATATCATCAGCCCCGAAGAAGCATCTGATTACAACATTCTCTGGGACTCGAAACTTACGGGAAAGGTCGGCCATTTTGACTGGCATCTGCCGAATCTGGGCTGCCTCAGTCTTCGCGACGGAAACAATAAGCCCTCGCCTTTTGATATCAACTCGGCACAATGGTCGCAACTGCAGGAAACTACACTGTCCCTGAAGCCCCAGGTGGGCGGCTATTTTGACTACGGCGGTACGTTCGCCTCATTGAAGAACGGGGAGATCTACGCGATGTGTGGTATCGGCGACTGGATTACCGGAGTCGTGCGCAAGGATGGCTCTCCTGTCGATTCGGTCCTTCCCAAACAGGGTGGTATCCAATGGACTGAGTCCTACTCTATTGGCAAGGGCTCGAAGAAACAGGACCTCGCCAAAGAGTTTATCCGCTATATCACATCGCCCAAGGGACAGGTACGCTCGATACAGATGGCGGCTTACCCCGGTATGTCTCCATACAAATCAGGTTGGACTGCCATCAACGAGGCCAACCCGGAAGAGGCCAAGCGCCAGCGAATGACCCTCGATGGGCCTAACTGTATCGACGATCTTCGCGAGGGGCGGATTCACTTCAGGCAGACCCCTGTTCAGCAATCTCTTGAAGACTGGAATGACTTCTGGTCAGAATACAAGAACGCGTGATGCGCTGATCACTGCAGCCGGCCCTTCGGGGCCGGTTTTTCTTTCCCTGGCCAACTAACGAGCCACCGGGAGATCGCCTCACTTGAACCCGACTGAGAAAATCCACTCCACTGAAAGCCTTCCCCAACACCGGCAGGTGACCCTGTATGGCCTGACCTGGTCAATGCCGATAGTGCTCTGGCAGTTGATTTTCTTTATCTTTCCGCTGATTTTTCTGTTCGTTATCAGTTTCTGGCTGGTGAAGAACTACAGGATGGTGCCCGGCTTTGACAGCATCAACTGGATTAAGATGTTCTCAAAGGGCTACTTCTGGGACGCCTATTGGCGGACCCTGGGATACGCCGGTGTTGCAACGATAGTGACCAGTGTCCTGGCGTTCCCCTGTGCGTTCGCACTGGCCTTCAAGGTATCGCCAAAGGTTCGCCGCTGGGCGCTGTTTTTCCTGATCGTGCCATTTTTTACCAGCTACCTCGTACGCATATATTCCTGGCAGATTTTCCTTAACGACAACGGAATCTTTAATAAGATCTTTGCGCTGGTTGGGCTAGGCCCGTTTCAACTGCTCAATAATTTCTTCGGAACCCTGGTCGGTTATCTCACCTTGTGTCTGCCATTGGCTGTGGTGCTTCAACTGATCTCACTGGCCAACGTCGATCGGACCTTGATTGAGGCCGCACACAACCTCGGGTGTGGGCGCTTACGCACGGTCTTTCAGGTAATTATTCCGCTCGCCAAAATCGGTATCATCCTGGGTGCGGTTTTTACCTTTATCCTCGCCTTTGGTGATTTTGTCAGTCCCTATTATCTTGGCGGATCAAAACCACCGACGCTGAGTATTCTGATCATCGATACCACAAAGTCGGGCCAGCAATGGCCGCGGGCAGCCGTCGTCGCTATTGTCATGATTCTGACCCTGCTGACAATCATGTTTGCCTCTGTTGCCGCCGCATACCGGAAACGCACATGAGCGCACGCCCCAAAAAGGATCTGCTCCTGCGTGGATATGTCGTACTGGTCTTCATTTTTGTGTTCACACCGATTCTCACGAGTTTCGTGTTTTCAGTGAACTCCGACCGCTTTCCAAGTATCCCCTTGGGGCACTTCACGACCCATTGGTACGAGACGATTCTTGCTGACCCGGATGTCTGGGACGCCTTTCGGATCAGTGGGATTGTTTCCATCAGCGTCGCGGTACTCGCTACCTTTATCGGGTTTTGCACCGCTTATACGGATTACCGCTACAACTTCACCGGAAAAACACTATATCTTTCTCTGGCGCTGCTACCGCCTACCATTCC